>OODA01000201.1_pt1 | contig 47541 bp, 39 predicted proteins | sample 1671341 | NCBI WGS metagenome assembly OODA01 (sample SAMN06348147, study PRJEB24527) | human gut metagenome | biome: human gut; feature: ankylosing spondylitis patient; material: feces | host: Homo sapiens | place: China | collected 2015-10 | reverse complement strand
CCATCTACGGCACAGTTGAGAGATTGGAGCAGAAAGTCGATGAACTTTCTGCCTCACCAAAGAATACAGAGGTAGGAAGTACTCCTGTTCCTGTAAGTGTTGATACGAGCATACTTGAAAAAGCCATACTTGCTATGGCTGCAAAAGAAGGGGAAGCTATTGACAAATTGGCAAGATTAAGAGAGGCAATTTGCATCTTTACCGACCTTACCAAGAAAGAAGCAAGCAACGGCGAACAGCGAAGCAAAGTCTTGTTTGACACAGTTAAGCAGTTGAAGCAAGAGCAAGATGCTACTTCACAAGTAGTACACGAAAAGCTACATGCTATGGTCAACACGCTTCAGAAGAAGATTGTTATCCACCGCTTTGAACCTACCTCCAAGTATGTTCTTCTTTTCATCGGTAGCTTGGTTCTATCTCTCGTTATTTCCATTTGGGGCAACCTCACCCAATGGCGAGAGCACCAAGATTGGGAGGAAGCAGACTTGAAGTATCGAGCATTGCGAATGGTACTGCCATCTGATGACCCGAATATTCGCTACATAGAAAAACACTTTTCAGTACAACGTGATGATGATACTATTAATAATGTTAGAAATCGTGTCGCTGTTTATGAGGATTCTATCCGCCGACATTATGAAATGATTGAAATGGCTGCTTACAAGGATAGCCTTGCAAAACAATTAAACAAAGAAGCTAACGACATAAAAGAAAGGCTTAACAAGTAAAAGAGCCTATGCCTATTTTCTTCATTCTTACAATGTAATAGATTCTTAATGTTGATGCAATGATACTGTAACTAAAAAGCCGTACTTTGCAGCCGAAGTATCCTGAATCATTCAGACTCATTCGATACTACGATGAAGAAGATGATCGTGAGTTTACTTTTCTGACGAATGCAAAGCATCTTTCTGCGTTGGATGTCGCGAATCTATATAAAAAAGATGGTTGGTCGAGCTGTTTTTCAAATGGCTAAAGCAGCATCTTAAGATAAAGAGCTTCTGGGGCACAACGGAGAATGCTGTACGCATACAGATTAGTGTTGCCATTATCACTTATTGTCTCGTGGCTATTGTTCACCATGATATGCAATTGAAACGCTCAACATATGAAGTTTTGCAGATTCTAAGCATTTCATTGACGGACAAAACCCACCTAAGAGATCTATTTGATAAGACTATTTTCAACGATGTCAAAGAACTCGATTATTCCCTCTTTAAGGGACTAATGTCTTAAATTATATAGTAAGGGGTAGACATATATATATAATATGCATACCTCTTATTATATGGTTTTGTATATGTTTGTTATACAAAATACGAATTTGTAAGTACAAACCGTTTATTATGTTGGTTATATTTCACTTTGTTAAAAATAACGATTTATATGTATCAAATTAACACATTACATTGATTAACAAAAATATTTTGATTGACACATTTTGATGAAATAGTTTTTTTTATTACTTTTGCAAATGTAAACTTACATGACTTGGCTTTAATAGACCTCGACCAAGCTGTGCTATTATTGTAGAGGTTGCATAAGGAGTAAAAAAATGAAGAAGTTTTTCATGGGCATGATTGCCGTTATTGTGTGTGGTACTGCATTTGCAGGAAACTTAAATGAGATTAAGGCTTCAGCAGTATCAGATGATGATCTTAGCACATCTACACCAGACAAGATTGTATCTACTTTCTATGGTTCAAAGGCTTCAACTAACGCAAACAATCCTTGCAAGGGAGCAACTATCAGAAAGTGCGGAACCATAGAGTCAAGTTTGGTGTCATTTGAAGACCAAACTTTGGTGATGCAGCAGGTAAAGGATGCTGATGGTAACACATTATTTACAAACAATTTCTTTGCTCCATCTTCCGTGTCAGAAACAAAGGCAAATATTAAGCTTGAAACAATGAAATTGGGTGGAACGTTCAAGGCAAATGTGGCAGAATGAAAATAAGGCATATTTTAGCACTCCTTTTCTTTATGTTTTGCACGACCATATTTGCACAGGGGCGTGATTATATAAATGAAATGGAGCAGAACGACTTGCAAATCAGACAGAAGCCTAACACTGAAGGGCTTCTGTCTGATTATTTGCATTCAGCAAACATTAAGGAAGATACAATTTTTGCAATTCTTTATAGTCCTGCTGAATGTTTTAGATGTGAAGCTGCAATTCCTGCATTTTATGATAAACTGAAACGCAATAATCCGAACAACAAGTTATTACTAATAACTGCATATGGGGATTCTAAAACAGCAAGTTGGTATAATTCTAAAAACAACTATAAGGCTGATTATTACATTTATGATACGAAATCAGTTTATAGCAACATCTTCAGTTTCAACTCTGAAGGAATGTACGGATTGTATATACTCAAATTAGTTCCAAAAGAAGGCGTGTTCGTCACAGGTGGACAATATACGGTCTTAGGGGCAGAGTTTGTGAAGCAGTTGGTACTTTGTAAAAAGAGAATTGCTCCTCACATGTATGAATTGGATAAGAAAGACTCATATAAAGAGGTGGCAGACCAGATTGCGATGATAAATGTTCCTATGCCAAAATGGAAACAAACGGACATCGAGGTCAACACGAAAGATGGAGTAGAAATATCATCAATATATGATATTCCCAAAATAGAGAATGGACACCTTTTTTTTAACGACATGCTGAACAATGGTATAATGCTGTTTAATAAAGAAAATGGTTTGTTTAAATTCAAGCGACTCTTCCAAGCAGACGAAGCGGAGAAAAAGAAATTTGTTTCCGTGCCAGATAAGGATTTCAGAAACTTAGTAAAACAAGGACAAGTCTTTTACATAGCATTGTCTGCAAATATGTTGGACTCTTCTCATATCGGAATTTCCTATTCCCTGCCAAAGATTCTTCGAGAAAAAGTAGGCAACGAATGGAACTTTAGCTTTTACAATGCCCCTGCTGTCTTGATACGAGACATCAACAATTATACGTCAGGCAAGATGATTTCACCAGATTTCGATTTGGAACATTCCAAGTATTTCTATCTTCACTTTGTGTTCGACTTGTTCAATAACAAATTATGGACAGGAAGCGAAAAGTTAACATGGCCTATGGATGGATTTGAGAAAGAGGATATTGTAGGACAGAAAGATTTAGACCCTTTTAATGGCAGCTTTTATAAGACCTTCAATCCAATAATAGCTTCTTTTCGTATCAATGACGGAAAGTGTGATGGACATTACGGCAAATTAGAGCGTATTCAAGAAAATAGCAGAACAGGCTATTATTATCTTAATAATGTATTCGCACATGAAGGAAAAACTTTCTTGTATGGAAATGGTTACACAGGAAAACTGTATGTGACAGATAGCCTTCATCTTGACAAATATAAGGTTTACATGGTGTTTGACACAGATACAGTTCCTATGATTGCACCAGACTCCACAAAATTTTATACGCATGAATATGGAAATCTGTATAGTTCTTACTTCACAAAGTGCATCACAACAGTAAAGATGGACAAGAGGAACATCTATTGTCTTGTAAAGCATGGCATGCCAAGGACAGACAACTTCCAAAAAGACAGATATTCCTTTGTCATCGTAAATAGGAAAAACGGAAAGACTAAGGAATATCCACTTCCGTCTGTCGCTCCTGCTGAATACAAATGTTTGGGGTATGGAATAAATGCACAGGATAAGCATTTCAACCCATTCATGTTTATCAAGAAAGATGGTAAGTACATCATTAGAATGTTGGACATTTAAGCTCCATTATAATGTGGACAATACACATTTTATCAATAAAGCCGTATCTTGCCCCAACCAGGTATTGATGCGGCTTTTTTCATTCTGTTTACAGGATTATGACATATAATCGTACCATTATAAATAGCATGTCGAATGCCAAGCATACAGATAGGATCTACTTATCAATGAAAATAGCATAATATAATTCATGAACAATTGAGAGATTGTAGCAGAATGTCAATGAATTTTTAGCCTCAAAAAATGAGGGTACGTCATGGAGTTATGACACACCCTCATAATTATAATTTTTAGTCGTATTTCACGATTATCACCCCATCATGTTTACTCCATACTGCATTAAAAGGCGTTGCAAAATCGCAATCAATTTTCCCCATAAATTCATTGTTGCTATACACATCTAATCTGATTCTGTTCTTTCGATTTTCTGAATAAGTAAAGCTAATTTCTGAATTTCTAATTTTTTCTATGCAAAGACTGTATCTTATAGTCTTAGCGCTCTTTGGATTGATTTTTATAAATTTATTCTTTGCTTTTGTCAAATATGTCCATCTATTGTTTATATATGTAAGTAAACCATAAACCTTGCCAATACTAATCTGCTTTTTACCATAATTTTCAATTGTAATTGTTACAAATGAAGGTTTTTTATCATGGACAATTGCACTGATTTTTAAAGAATCATTCAAGTATGTTTTACTTTCATTTTTAATATTATATTCTTCTTTTGAGGAAACAGAAGTAGTCCCCAATATTAGTAAAATGAAGACGAAACAACCCAATGTCAATCTATTCATAATTTAATATCTTGTTAAGCCGAAGGTCTGATTTATTAAATAAGCCTTAATACACGCTCCATAAGTGATACCATTGTATGTGATACTCCCTAAATTAATCCCAACAGTATATCTCGTATTTGTCGCTTTTGTCAAGGCATAAACAATACCACCGCTATCACCACTATTTGAAGTATATTTTGCCAATATAACATCCTTGTAAATAGTTTTTTGTGCTGAGTTAGGAACGTCATAGCTTGCATTAAATATAGTTCCTGAACTTCTTTTAGAGACCATTCCAACCATATTTATCCAAGAGCCTTTTGGCGGTTGAGCCAAAGCTATAGAAAGTGTATCTTTTTGCAAATCTTTCATGAATTTGATTTTATTAGTTGGAGCATGTTTTTTTGATGTTATTGAACAAAATGCAGCGTCAACATAATACTCTTCCTTTGAATATAAACACTTGCCAATTTCTACGTTGGCTGAATCTTTTAAAATATCATTAACTTTTATAAAGTGACCTGCTGTGACAATGCCTATATTGCCATTTTTATCTTTAGCTCTATACCCTATAGATGCATTGTGTGTTTTGCCATCACGAATTGTCTTGATTTCACCAGCACAATCAATTCCGTCATTAAGAATGATTTTTCCGCAATTTACAAATTTGATTTTATTGCTATCGCAGATTTTTTTCTTGAATTCTTGGATTGTAGATGAATTTTTATGAAGCAACCCCACTTCTACTATATTTTCTTTTTCAGATATGCCATATATTGTCACATTTTGATATAGAAAGTTATTGCCTTCAAGTGCTTTTTGCCGAATATCCTCAACCACTTGCTGCAACTCTTTATAAGAGTATTGGCAACTTTCATAAATAGTTGAACGAGATAATGCTGCTCTAGTTTTTAGAACAGATACACCTTCTCCCTTTTTTACTAAGACTACAAGATTTCCATCATCATTTATATAGCATCCACCATAATAAGCAGGGATTTCAGCTGTGGACATACTTCTTGTTGGCGAACTATTTAATGATTTCATAAGTTCAAGATAATCTGCATAAGCATTCTCTTGAAGAGAGACCTCCTGTCCGTTTTGAACTTGTTGCGCTTCAACAGAAGCGTTCTTGTCTTGCTCTAAATCATTGTTGCAAGAATAGAATGTCAATAATCCTACTAAGCAAGCTAACATTTTTAAATACACTTTTGCTTTCATAATTAAAACGTTTTAAGTTGGAACTTATTTATACAGTAAATATCTTAAAATATTACTTAATACTCAAGTTACATATTAATTTCATGTAAGCTACTAGCAAAGTTAGTATTTTATTTTTGGAATCTATTATTTTGATAGAAGAAAAATCACTATCGAACAACTTTTTAACAATTAAACATGTTTTAGTTACATATGGAGAAGCATAATCTTGCGAGATTTTCACCAAAAGCTCTACCTTGACTAACTTTTCTCAAAAAGTTTTAATTTTGATATTTTCTTTATTATAAATCATGGAAAATTTAGAAAAATATCGTATCTTTGCCCCCGAATTGAGGTGTTCTTTGCATATTGCAAAATACAGAAACGAGCAGAAGTCCGCTCGTTTCCATATTGTTACCTATATTATGTAGGCAAACGCCCAACTTCTTGATATTCAATCAAAGTCCAAATTAGAGCGAGTTATCTCATTGCAACATCTTCAATTATCAATCTCCTATTTTGTAGTAAGAGTAATTGTTCAATATATATCAGTTGTTTGTCGTAGCTCATATATCCAAATAAAAAGTAAAGCCTCATCTTAGTACACATCGTTGAGAGGAGTGGTGGGATTTATAGCTACAAAAATGTGGCTTTAATTCGCATTCTCCAAATATTTTCTAAGAAACCAGCTTATCGGGTAGAGAATTTTACGCAAAAGTTCTAAATTCCATAAATTTCTCCTAGATAGTCATGGGATATTTAGAAAAATATCGTATCTTTGTCCCCGAATTAAGGCGTTCTTTGCATATTGCAAAATACAGAAACGAGCAGAAGTCCGCTCGTTTCCATATTGTTACCTATATAATATAGGCAAACGCCCAACTTCTTGATTTTCAATCAAAGCCCAATTTAGAGTGAGTTAGATTCGTTAACACTTCTCAAAGGAGTTCATCCCCCCATCTTCCTCCCCTATCTCATGGGGGCAGTATCAGTTATGAAAACGGACATTAAAAAGTGCGATAGCACCGCCCTAACTACCTATTTTTATATAGTTAGGGCGGTGCTATCGCTAAATTTCAAGACCATTTACCGCAAAAACACAAAGTAAACTACCGTTAAAATACAAAGTAAAACGCCGCAAAAATATAAAGTAACTGTAGGAAACATGATTTACGATAAAGCCATATCAAGGGTAGATGGAGTAAAGGTTATACCTTTGGCTACATTAAAAAACTAAGAAAAAAGCTAAATTTTCGATAGAAAACTAAGAAAAAGTTTGTTTTCTATCGAAAATTTGACTATCTTTGTGCCCAAATGAGAAATATTCTAATTACATTAGGCAATATTCCAGTAACATCTTCGGTCATTGCTTCGCTATATCCAGATGTAAAGACCAAGTTTGCAAAAGTTGCACAGCTGGAAAAGGCGGGTGAAATCATCCGCCTCAGGCGAAATCTGTTCGTTGTAAACCCACAAGAAACGGGACAACCACTCTCTTCCGGACTTATCGCCAACCATCTGTTGTCTCCATCTTATGTATCTATGCAGACGGCATTGAGATATTATGGTTTAATACCCGAAGCAGTATATACAGTTCAATCCATGACTTTTAAGACAGCAAAGGAATACAATACACCCATAGGCAACTTTTGCTACTATCATATTTCAAGACCCACCTATCCTATAGGAATTACGCAGATAAAGGAAGAAAACAATGTCTATATAATGGCTACTCCAGAAAAGGCATTATGTGATTTGATTGCCAACCAGCCAGGTATCAAACTGAGATACAAAAAGGAAGCATTAGAGTTTCTGGAAGAAAACCTAAGATTTGATATGGACAGATTCTACCAGCTCAATCCCAAGATATTCGAAGAATATGCAAATATAGGGAAAAAGGCAACATCCATACGCACAATATTAAAACTCTTACAACATGAATGAGATATACCAAAATATGTTATCAGCTTATGATCTTTCTACAGATCAGGCTAAAAGAAATGCTACTTTTGAGGTAAACCAGCAAATAATTCTTGCCGGTTTGTACCAAGGCGGCTTCTTCGAAAAGGCAGCTTTTTATGGTGGAACCTGCCTACGCATTTTCCACGGTTTAAATCGCTTCAGTGAAGATATGGATTTCTCTTTATTGAACAAAGATGAAAGTTTTGACTTCTCCCAATACTTCCAACCAATTATCGACGAGTTTGATGCCATCGGGAGAAGAGTGGACATACAGAAGAAGGACAAGAAGAATTTTGGAAAAGTAGAATCAGCCTTTTTAAAAGATACCACCGACGTTTATGACATTTCCTTTCAAACAGAAAAGTCCATCAAAATCAAAATTGAAGTAGATACCAATCCACCTCTCCATTTTACTACGGAGCAAAAACTTCTGATAGAGCCTCGTTCTTTCATGACAAGATGCTTTACCCTTCCCAACTTATTTGCCGGCAAAATGCACGCATTAGTTTATCGAGCATGGAAAAACCGGGTAAAAGGACGCGATTGGTATGATTTCGAATGGTACATCCGAAATAGAATTCCTCTAGATTTCAAACATCTACAGGAAAGAATCAAAGAATTTAATGGATGCGAGAAATCAAAAGAAGAATTCATTGCCGACTTGGAGCAAAGACTAAAATCTGCAGACATCAAACAGGTAAAAGCAGATGTGATGCCGTTTATAAAGAATCCTAAAGAAATGACTATCTGGTCCAACGAATACTTTCTGCAATTGGCAAAAATGATAAACTTTGAATAGTTAAGGTATCTCCCATCCCTATCACATGGGGACAGTATCAGTTTTGAAAACGGACATTAAAGGGGGTGGGCTTCCACATTTCACAAGAGAAAAGAGAGGGGAATTGCGGCAAGCATTCCCCCCTATATATATAATAAGGTGTAAGCTCAGGAGTACAATCGGGAAAGGAAGAGGTAAATAGGCTTCAGCGGGAGAAAGACATTCCTCTCCAACTACATCTCCCAAAAGTTTAAGAAATGCTAAAAAGGCCCTTTTTGGGCATTTTTCACTAAAAAAAAAGCATTTTTGGGACAATTGATTCAAATCAAGGCAAAATTGAACCAATTTGAACCAATTCAGTTTCATTTATTTTATATATCTTTGCACCCAAATATGAGTTAGTTATCAACGTAAATTGATATTCTTAACGATTGTATAAAGTAAATGAAATTATTCTTATAGGGGATATGACAATACTACTTATCATATTAATAGGAATCGGAATATTTGTACTTCTCGGCATTCTGGGCTGGGGAATACAGCTTTTGGGATTTCTCGGAGGACTCTTAGGTGAAGGCATCACTGGATGCATAGGATGCTTCATCAAGTTCTTTTGGGTGATTCTGCTAATAGCTATATTTATTGCGCTGATACAATAACCAGTCATTTAATCTTAAAAATAATAACCATTATGACATATTGCAAGAAATGCGGCGCAATGCTGCAACCGGGAATGAAATTCTGTACGAAGTGTGGACAACCTATTGACTTGCAACCACAGGCTCCAACCCAGCCACAAGGAGTTAGCAAGCCTCAACGTCCTCAACCACTGAAAGCTATGGCTCCTCAACAGCCTATGAAGCCTCAACCTATGAGACCTCAAACACCGGGTATGCCCCCAAAACCGATGCAGCCTCAGCGCCCAGTAATGCCTCAGGCTCCACAGTCTCCACAAGCCCCTCAGACTCCACAAGCCAGCAAGGGTATGTTCACCAATGCCGTTCGCTCTGTAGCAAACGCCATGACTGGTGGGGCGCTCAATCGCCAGATTGCAGAAGAACAGAGAAGAGCCGTTAACCAGCAAGCTACTGAAAGCCAGTCGGAAATCCGTGATGCCAGAAATGCGCAACAGCAGGCTGAACAGGCACAGATTGCAGCCGAAAGAGAAGCTGAACGTAGCCGCGACCGCCGCAGTATGGAAGCTGTTGATGGTGTTGACGTGGTAAGAGGCAAAACCATCTGGAATATCCAACCAGGAGAAATCGCTCGCAAGATTAGCGAACGAGAACTCGACGAAATAGAAAAACTGAAAGGTATCATCGTTCAGGAAGGTTGCACCGCCATCATTTTTGCCAATGGTGAGCTGGTTTCAACCCTCTCAGCAGGTGCATACCTCTTTTATAAGTCTGTAGAAGAAGAGCAGGCTGCTATCAAGAATGCGGTAGAAAAGGCTGAGAAAGATATGGCTGAAGCCGAAAAGCGTGAACGAGACCGCAAGCGCCAGGCTGAGCCTACCTTCCGCCAGCTCGGTATCGTAGGAGAAGTAGGCCGTGGCTTCAACTGGCTCGGTCGCATCATCTTCGGCGAAAAGAAAGGTGAACAGAAAGAAAAAGCCAAGAAGCGCCAACTGGATTATGCCCGCATCTTAGCCCGCATCACCCAGGCTCCTATCCTGTCGGTCTATATCGTCAGCAACCGTTTCATCACCCTCACTTTCGGTGGAGCGATGAACGAGAATGGCGAACTTGCCTTTCAGCCATACACCATTCCGATGGGCATCCATGATGTGCAGATTGGAGTATCTTTCCAGATGAGCATCAGCGATATTCATACCTTCGCCACCAATTACCTTACCGACCGCAACAGCGTAACAACTAGAGAATTACAGCAGTTGCTCAATGGTACCGTAGAAACCCTGTTGCGCCAGGAACTCCGCAACCAGAACTACGAGTCTGCCGGACTGACTGCCGAAACTGTAAATGTACTGAAAGAGAAGATCCGCCAGACCATCAACCAGCAGGTATTCGGCATAGAATGCACTCAGGTTCTGAATATCACCGACAGCAACCAGGACTTTGAGCGTTTCCGTCAGGTAGAACGCCAGCTCTATAACACTGAGAAGGAACTCGACTTCATGCACCGCACCGGAGAATTCCGAAACCGAATGGAAGTTGAGGCCAACTCCCAGCAGATTTCTTCTGCACAAAACACCGAGGATTTGCGCCATGCCCTCCAGGGCATCAACAAAGACCAGTTGCTCCACGATGATGAGTTGGAGGAATTCGTCCAGATGCTCGAAAGCCAGAAGCGCATCCGCCAGGCAAAGACACAGGAAGAGGAGTTCGAAGCCCTGGAAGACCTCCGCAAGAACCGCCTGGTCAAGCAGGAGGAAATGGAAGTGCTCGAAGATGAACTTGCACACAAGAAGATTCCTCGTGAGGAAATCACGGAAATCATGCGCATCCAGAGCCAGCAGAACATCGACACAGCCCGTCTCAAGGCAGAATGGGCACTCGATGATTCCCGTACCGACCACGACTGGGAACGTGAAGATCTGGAACGCCGCCGTAACTGGGGCATCGAAGATGAAGAGCGTGAACGCCAGTGGATGCTGGAAGAAAAGGAATACAACCGCGACTTCAACCGAAAGGCGAAGGAGGATGATTACGACTTCCAGCAGATGATGCGTCAACGCGAACTGGATAAGGAAGACCATCTCCTGGCACGCAACGAGAAACTGGAAGACGACCGCCTTGCCTATGAGCGCAACCGCCAGGAAAAGATGGACGATGACCAGTTGGAAGCCAACCGCCACCAGCGCCAGATGGACAAGCTGCAGCAGATGGCACAGATGCAGGCACAGCTCGACCAGCAGAAATATCAGCACGAAGAGAACGTAGCCACCATTCAGAGTAATGAGCAGATGAATCGTGACAACCATTTCGCCAATATGACCGCAGAACAGATTCGTGCCGCACAACTCTCCCACCTCACCGGAGATGCACAGGTAGCTATGGCAAACGCCTATAGCGGCGAGAAGGAAGCCGAAAACCTGCGACAGACTGCAGCAGAAAAGGAAGCGATGATGCAGCAGATGCTACAGATGCAACAGCAGAACAGCAATGCTCAGATGGAATCCATGATGAAGATGGCTGGCATGATAAAAGATACAGCCACCGGCATCAGCGGCACCCAGCAAAGCCAGCAGCAACAGCGCATCAATCAGTTGGAAGAGGAAAACCGACGCCAGCAGGAGCGAGTAGATCATACCCAGGATGTGGCTATGAACAACATCTCACAGGTAAGCACTGCTGCCGCCAACAATCTGAACGCCTTCAATGGCGGACTCGGTGGAAATACTGCAGGAAGTCAAGCAGCTCCACAACAGGTAGCTCCTCAGCAGGAGGTTCCACAACAGGAATTGATAGAATGCCAGTGCTACAACTGCGGACACACCATCCACATTGCACCAGGCACTCCAAACTGTCCAGACTGTGGTGCACCTTTCCAATGGTAAGCCCTCTCCAGAAAATGCAACAAGAAGTCTAAACATATAAAGTAATCAGACTATGAGCGATATTAAACTTGATGGTGATGCAGCTGTAGTAGGCGGAATCCATTCCGACTCCCACAATACGCAAAACAACTATAACACCTCAACAACAACCCATACCACCAACAACAGTACGGTTAACAACCAGACTGTATATGAGGCACAGAAGACTCAAACTGAGATCTATCAGCAGAATGAGACTCTCTTTCTGCAGGCTGTGCAGGAACGACTGGTGGATGGCAAGTTGGATAATCAGAAGTTGGCAGAGCTCAACCAGTTGAGCATCCAATGGCATATTGCTCCCTTAAGAGCCAACCAAATCATAGATCAGGTACGTCAGAACATCCATATCCTGCAAGGCAGCAAGGGTAACGAATTCCTGGCAGAGCAGATTCTGACCGAGGTCTTCAATGCCATCCAGACCAACCATACCGACATTCTGAAGCGCAAGTTCAACAGTCTGGAGCAGTTGGCACGCGTGATGACGAATGATAACAACATCCAGTTCTACTATCATCTGTTGCTAGCCTCGATGTATCCCGACAAGTGCGCCCTTGCCTTCTTCGGTTCCCGTACCGATAACTACTGGCAACTCTTCTGGGCTCATGTAGCGTTCATCAAGACCGGCAATATCGACAATGCCACCGTGCTTCTGCCAAGAATGGGCGGTTTCGGTTGTCCGCAAGGCGACATCGCCCTACTGATGGCTCTTGATAATCTTGCCGACTACCACAAGAATGGAAAGCAGGATTACTACAGACAGCAGACCATCCAGTATCTCGACCAGGCCGTACAAAACGGAATGAGTGAACCGCTAAGTGCCCTATGGTATGCCGTAAAGGAGATGTTGGAGGATAAGCCTCAGCCAGAAGAATGGTATCAGTTCTATTGCGATACGACCCTTTCGGAATTCATCCCGAAGGAGAAGAGCAAGATGGCTGTACCACCTCAGATGCCTACACCTCCTCCTATGCCAAAGTTTAATGCCCAGAACGTGAAGCTCAATCAGATGAGAGGCTTCAACCCTCTGCAGGCTGCCAACAATATGGGACTGGGAAGCGTCAATGCGATCAGTCAGCAGCCTCAAATGGCAAGTATGCCGGGCGGAACAACTCCTCCCCCTATGCCGGGAGCCTCCTCATCGGTTCCTCCTATGCCAGGACAAAGCAAGGCGGCTCCACAGCCGGAAGCCGTGCAGATGGCATCAGAAGCAAGAACTGCTGATGAACCCATCGACCAGCCCGACCCCTTGAAAGACCACTACGGCATCATCCTGACAGATGGCAATGCACTGGCTAGAAAATACGGTTGCACCATCCAGGAGGTATATGATGTCTTCAACGACTTCATACAGAATGCCTACGACCAGCAGATGTACTGGACATTTCTCGACATCTCGCAATATGGACTGGATTCCACCCACGAGACTCCATCCTGGATAGAATGCAATGAAGCAGTATCCCGCTGCATCGCAGACAACAACCTGACAGCTGGTCCCGACCTACACCTATTTATAATAGGAGGTGACGATGTGATTCCTATCCCTCGCGTCGAAGACCCATGGCCGTATGGCGGCGAGCGAATCCCTACAGATACCTGCTATGCCTTCGAAGGCACCTATATCGTAGATTTGCTGGATAGTCGCGATTCAGACTTCACCGTAGGTTGCGCCCGCAACAATGTGGCTCGTCTGCCTTTGGAAGACGGTCAGCTCGATACGGATATCCGAAGCGACATCGGTGCTTACTTCAACATCAGCGGCATGTATGGCGGCGGTATTCCTGTTGGCAATGTTCTGATGATCAGCAACCGCGACTGGATTCCAGCCAGCTGCACGATGACCCAGCACCTGCCGCTTCTTTACAATACCGACGATCCTGAGCTGATTCGCAACGGAATGTATATCAGTCCGAAGCTGCTGACCGAAGATTCGGAAAGCCTCAGCATCTATTGCAAGTCTTTGGACAAGGCAGATATGCTGATGTTCAATCTTCATGGTGCCGATGCAGAGGGTATGTGCGGATTCTATAGTGAGGATGAAGCATTCAATCCTTCGCTCCTCAACCAAGGCAGGGCAAGAGTCTTCAATACCGTGGCTTGTTTCGGAGCCCGATATGCCGGTTACAAACGAAACGACTCCATGTTGCTCAGCGCCCTCTACGGAGGTGGCGTATTGCTTTATACCGGTTCGCTCATTCCGGTTCCAATGTTCTCTAATGAGGAAACGGATGAAGCCCGCCAACTTCTGTTGAATCCGGGCACAGGCAGCGAGGTGCTGATGCGCCTCTATCCACTCTATCAGTTCAAGGGTATGACGGGCGGAAAGGCGATGCTCCAGGCTAAGTGCGATTACTTCAACATGTGCCGACATGTAGAGGATGATTGTTTCTCTATGAGCACCGCCCTGATGTTCTGTCTCTACGGCAACCCGATGCTCCATGTCCGTCGCAGGGAATATGTGGTTGAATCTGCCCTGCAGAATGATGCGATGCCACCAGCTCCGATCAAGGCCGACGGCTCTCCGCTCAAGAAGACCATGCGACAGCGCCTGCTGCAGAAGGATAAGAGCAACCAGTCGCTCATCGATCAGGTTCGTGGTTATGTGGATGAGAATCTCAATGCCATCCGAAATATGGTAGAGCAGCATCTGTACCAGCAGCTGGGCTTGAAACCGGAAATGCTGGATAGCATCGACCAGGTAAGCCGACCTACCATCGACGGCAATTACGAAACGGGATATTCATTCAACTATCACGATGCAAACCGCCAATATGGAGCAGACACCTTCGTAGAAGTAGATGCCCAGGGCAAGACGAAGCGAATCTATACAACGAAATAATCTGTCCCCTACAAAAGGACTCTAAAGTAAATAACAAAAATAATAACAATCATAAAAACTGAAACATATGGGATTTTTTGGTTTTAAATCTTCCAAGGAAGTAGAAGAAGAAAAAAGACAGGCTGCCGAAGAAGCAGCGAGAAGAGTGGAACAGAACAACCTGACCAACCTCAGCAACCTGAGCAAGGGTAGTCAGCTGAACTTTGCCATCCCTTACTTTGATGTCTTCGACCCACGCCTGCAAGATTATGGCGTACCTGTATCTGTACATGGTGCCGTAGTATATGCCATCGAGGATATGGATCTCTTCCATAGTGTGAACCGCAATGAGGGTTACAGCGACGAGACATTCAAGAATAAGCTTCGTGGCCAGCTCACCAAGTTCATCAAGAGTGTAGTTAGCAATGCCCCTTCTGACGCCCAGATTCCTGTAGTTCAGATTGAGCGCAAGATTTTTGAGATTAGCGAACTCATCCAGCAGCGTGTTACTCCACAGGTAGAGAAGCTTTTCGGCATCACCATCCGCAGTCTCGACATCACAAGCATCAACGTGGATAAGGAGAGCCGTGGCTATCGTGAACTCAAAGCCCTCACTGCCGATCTGGAGAAGGAGCGTATGATGGCTCAGCATAATGCCCAGATTTCCAACTTCAACCTCAACAACGACCTTCAGCAGGATATGCTCAAGAAGCAGTCTGAGCTGAATCTCGATGCCATGGGCAGAAAGCAGGAACTCGACCTTGGCGGTCAGGAGGAATTGCAGCGCATGAACTTGGAGAACCAGCGTGAAACCATGCGTATTCAGCGTGAGGAGATGCAGCGTGCTTCTCGTCTCCAGACAGAGCAGACCTTTATGGGTGCTCATCAGGCAAACCTCAATGCTGGTGTTCTCAACAATGCCACAGATAATGGCATCAATGCCTTCCGCCAGCAGACTATGGGTGGTGGTATGAACAACATGGGTCAGATGGGCGGAGCTCCTCAGATGCCAGGTCAGAAAGGCATGGGTGATGCACCTCAGATGCCGGGAATGGGTGCTGCAGTTCCTCAGGTACAGTATTATATTGGCATCAATGGTCAGCAGTATGGTCCATGCGATTGGAACAAGCTCCAGCAACTCGTTCAGCAGGGTCAGCTCACCCAGCAGTCATACGTTTGGAAGAACGGTATGGCGCAGTGGGAGTTTGCCGGCAATGTAGCAGAACTCGCTCCATTGTTCCAAGGCACCGCCCCACAGATGCCGGGAATGCCTCCTACTATGCCGGGGATGTAATAGTCTTTCAATAATTAATCTTTAACAATTAAAGATATTAACAATTATGTTTTCAAAAGAATTAGAGAATTTGATTCAAGCAACCCTAGAAGATGGTGTTCTTGAAGACTATGAGAAAGCTGCGCTCGTAAAACGTGCGACAGCAGAAGGTGTTGATCTCACCGAGTTGGAAATCTACATCAACTCCATATTGCAGAAACGCAAGAAAGAACACGATTTGGCAGAAGATGCCAAACAAGAAAAGATTGACCAAAAGAAGAAAGAGGAATTTGGTAGAGTATGCCCTAATTGCGGCAGACAGATTCCTCCTATGACCGTGAAGTGTGAGTGTGGGTATGAGATTACGACCCCTGTTAATTCTGTTTCTTCAGTTCAGATTCTTTCAAAGAAGTTAAGCGAGATAACCTTAACAGAATCTGAGAAAAAAGAAATAGAAGAGGCTGCTCCTTTTCAAAAAAACGGTCTAAAGGAGAAATTCATTGCTGACAAGAAAATAGATATAATATCTACATTCCCTGTTCCTAACACCAAAGAAGACATCATTGAATTTTTAGCTTTGTCAGTAGCAGGAACTAACAAGAAATTGGGCTTCCTTGACATAAAAATTAACTGCTATAAAATGGTGGCAATTGCAGGTATTATTATACCTATTGTTGGTTGGATGTTTGGTGCACTTTTTCTTATATCTAAATCTTTTGCCGAAGAGAAATTGAAAAAGGCTTGGCGCGAGAAATTTGATCAAGTGATGTCTAAAGGACGTAGCTTGCGAGGTGATGCTGAATTTACTAAGCAACTAGACTATTACGAAAGCATCTTAGAAGAGTAATGGATTCAGGAATTATCATTTCGCTAATACTTGGCTCCGCAAGTATAGTTAGTTCTATCTGTTTTGGATTCATTCCAGGATTACGTAGAAGTAAAATAGAAAGATTAGAAAAGAAAGTCAGCACATTAGCACAAGATATAGACTCTTTCTATGCCATAGAGCAATCTCTGCTAGAGCAACTTTCAGCAGCAACTGGGAAAAATAGCAAAACGCTAAAGGAAAATACTAGAAAGCAAGTAAAGATAGAAAAAGGAAGAGCACTAAGTTCTTATGCTTGTCCAAGCGGAATTGCTTCTTATTTATAAACAAGACGATGTCGTAAACAAGTACGACATCGTCTTAGAAACTATAACGAAGAATTATGGATACATTTGTAGAAAAATTAAACAACAATCCTATCTTCCAGCTATCCTTATCATCCAAAGAGTTGTTTCATAGCAACTTTTTGGCATGGTTAGCAGAAGATAAGAATACGCAAGCCCTTTTCAAAAAGATTCTTTCTACCTGGTTAGGAGAAGATACTTTTGATTATAATACAGATTGTATGGAAGTCAAACGCGAATACAAGAATTTTGATTTTAGTATTTGCGAGAAAATAATCAACGATGAGGAATCAGAAACGGGAAAAATCCGTCTGGTTCTAGAGAATAAATTCAAGAGTATAGCTTATAAGGCTCAGCTTGAAAATTATCAAAAGAAAGTTGACGCTCTTAACGAAGAGGCAGACAAAGCACAATGTAAAGTAGAGTTGAAGTTAAAAAGACTCAATACTGCAAAGTTTGAGAATTGGAAAGGAAACGCAAAACTTCCAAAGACAAAGTATATCTTACTCACATTAGCTGAAGATTTCTTAGACAAAGAAGCAGTCAAACAATCCGGATGGATAATTGTGACATATGCAGATTACTCTAAAACCCTACACGACAATCTGGCTCTTGTCAAAGATAAGTTTTACAAGGAACTTCTGGAAAAATATTGCGAGTTTATTGATGCATTCTACACATATACCAACAACTGTTTGGAAAAAATTAAATATACTGACAATTGGGAAATTCTCAAAAATGAGGATTTTTCCACCCTCCGCTGCAATGATATATGGCAGAAGCTTGTTATGCACCAATGTGCCTTGCAATTAACCAAGAAACTAGAAAAGAAGTTTGGTAAAGATTTTCAGCCAATAATCGTCACTTCTGATCAAGAAATCTGGGGAGAAAATGGTACTGAAAATAAAGACAAATTATTTATGAGAGTTAGCTACTACCATGGTGAAGCCCTCCTTGAATTGAAGTATCTTATTCCCCAAAAGGGTATCTTTGTGCTCCAACAGCAAGGTAACCATCCTTTGAGAGCCGGTTTTTTAGATATGCTTTCGAAAAAGCCAAAATATTCCAAAGAACATGATACAAAGAATTGGAATGAAGAGACTGATAAGATCATTAGAGGAGCTAAACTTGCAACTATGGTTCCCCCTAAGAAAGTGGAATCAGAAGATAAGCCCCGATACAATTCTTTTGGAGTTTTCTATTATAACGATTTAAATACCGTTACTAAAAATATAGAAAATACGCTTGATGATATGATTGACAATATCAATCAAGTTATTAATCTTGTAAAATAGCAAAACAAGTGAACAAATAAAATTATTTTTACTATGTACAACGAGAAGTTAGAAGCACTCATCACTGCAGCATTGGCAGATGGAGTATTGACTGACAAAGAGAAGAATCTTCTCTTCAAGAAGGCCGAGGCCATGGGCATCGACCGCGACGAGTTTGAACTGGTACTTGAGGGTCGTCTTGCTAAGCGCAAGAAAGAAATGGAAGCACAGGCTCCTCAGGCAGCTAAGCCTGCAAAGAAGGAAGGTGCAATTCCACAGGAGCTTGATGACCTCATCAAAGAGTACCTTACCGACGGCATCATCTCTGCCAAGGAGCGTCAGGTTCTTTTGAACAAGGCACAGGCTCTGGGATTGAATGTTGACGAGGTTGATCTGTACATCGATGCACAGCAGCAGAAGGCTGATCAGGCCGTAGCAGCAGCTATGAACAAGCGTCGTGGCAAGACCTGCCCTTACTGCGGTAGTTCTGTTCCTGAACTGACTGACAAGTGCCCTAATTGTGGTAGCAACATCACACCTGAGGCAAGTGAGGAGTTAGAAGACATCTTCGAGCACCTCGAATCTGCATTAGTTAACTTCAAGTCTGGAGAAGATGTAGAGAAAAACAAGGCAGAAGTAGAGCGCTATGTTCGCAAAGCAAGAATGTATTATGGCAACAACCCTAAGATTCAGCGCTTGCTTGATGAGGTTGAGACAGAATCTAAAGCAGCAAAGGTAGATGCAAAAAAGAGATTCTGGTTGGATCTAATAAGAAGAAATAAGCAGATTGTAATAATTGTTGTAGGATTTATTGGTCTTGCTGTTTTTTGTTTTACTGTTTATTATTTGCTTTCTCCTGACAGAGCTTACAATAATGCCCTAAAAGAGGTTGAAGCAACAACTGAGCAAGTTGTGGATATGATAAATGATGGCAACTTTAAAGGTGCAAAATCAAAATTATCAACTCTTTCTTTTGCAGTAGTAGAAGGTAGCGATCACAAGTTTGTTACAATAACAGATTTTGATGGTGCATATTTAGCTTTGATAAAGGCATACATAAAAGCGGATGACCTTGATAATGCAGAAGAAGTGGGCGCCGCCTATATGGGAAAGATTGATAATGAAATGACTTGGCAAGATACTTCTTGCTACAAAACACTTAAAAAGGAATTTAAGAAAAGGAGCCGTGACTTCTCTGCTTTAAAATCACAATATGATTATGACGATTAAGTCGAATAATGATATCTTCAGATAATATTCAGAAAATAAGAAACTATTAATTATGAACATATTTAAATGAACATTAAAAGCTGACCGTGCCGGAATGAAGAAAGGCACAGTCGTTGAGGTAACAACCTCACTCGCAAGTTGTGACGCTCACAATATTGCAGATGCATGTGAGGCTCAGTTTGGCAAGAAATCTCGTGAAGCTTCGCACCCAAGTTATTGGGATATCCAGAAAATTTAATCGCATAAGTTTTTCAGTAAAGTTTTTCCGTGTCCACTTATCAAATGGATGCGGAAAAATAAGAACTAAAATATTTTAATTATGATACTACTTAACGATATTCTCAGACTTCCAGACCCTAAGAATGTTAAAGTTAGATTTAACTTGAGTTTTGGAACCAAAAGACCGGCTATTGATTACTTTACAGACCAAACGGAAGAAAGCAAGCAACATATGCTTGACGGTCAATACTGGAACTATGCAAGAAAAAGCAATTTCTCTAATGGAAACATTACCTTAGGTTTTGTCCCTATCCCTCAAAAACAAGACTGTTGGTTACTATTCCATATAGGAAAGATTGTTCAAGATCTTGGTATTCAAAATGGAGTTGGATATGAATATGAAGAGTTGGATGAATACAAAGAATACATCGGCAGAATTGTTATCCACTTCAAAAATCATAGTCAAAATCTAATCAGAATAGGAGAGAATGTATTGCCAGAGTGCATAGTTGAAGAGATTCTGCCCAATGTTTACAACAACGACTATTTTCCTGGATATTCCAACGTGAATGTTTCATGGCAATCTCTTAAGAATCTCATCACAAAAGATAGTTGGCGTTCTGCTCTTGAAAATCAAAAAGGAGTGTATCTGTTGGTAGATTCAAATACAGGAAAACAATATGTTGGTTCAGCGTATGGTGAAGATATGATTCTCGGTAGATGGGAAACATACATTCGTACATGCCATGGAGGAAATAAACTTCTAAAGGATTTAGGTACAGACTATATCAAGAATAATTTCTATTTCACAATTCTCGAAACATTCAATAAGGATACTGATGACCAAATCATCATTGATAGGGAATCACATTGGAAAGATGTATTGTTTACTAGAAAATTCGGATATAACAAGAACTAATAGGTACGATCTTTTTACAATAACATCATTCAATAATCAAGCGCCAATACTTTTTTTCAAAATATTGGCGTTTTTTTTTGAAATTTTCCCTTCATATTACTATATTATAAAGGTATAACCAAAAAAGCAAGAATAAGATGGCAAATAAAATGTCTATATGTATTATCAAATACACCTATACTCAATATGTAGGGGTGGATATCGAAAAATATACTCGGGGACTATTCGAGTATGTGAAGGAAGAGTTTGGGGAGTTTCAACCACAAATGTCAGAGCCTGGAACTATACCTGATATGCCAGACTATCTGGACATCGTGCTCTGCAAGAAGGATGGCAGCATCTTCTACGAAAGCGACATTCTGCGCCGTGCCGTCAACATTCCGCATGATTGTCAAATGGGTGGATTAGTATTGGAAATCTTTATCCAGAACTGCGATGGCACGAGATACAAAAAAAGACATGCATATCCCAAGCCTTGGGAGGACCATGAAGCTAACGGCAAGTCGGACATGAGAAAACTGAAAATTCATAAAACTATCAGCAAAAGGCATCTTAACAATCAAGAAGGCAAAGACTCTGAAGGTTGTCTCCCTGAACTTAGACCACAGATTGACTTTCACGATTTTTTAAGACAATTATCCCATGACATACGAAAAATTTAAGCATTTGGCTGAGCATCCACAGCATCAGGATATTCCTATCATCTTCAAACTCGAAGTGTTAGAAACGGAAGAGCTGGAGGAAAAGAAGCGTTCACATTATCCGAAATATAAGGTGAACACCTATTGTCCGCAAGCCTTCACCACGAAAAGAATAGAACTTTTCCCTCATAAAAGTTTGGTGGTATCATTTTTTTGTTGTAGCTTTGCAAATGAATTAATTCGATGACGCAATGGCAAGAAAATTATATCCTATAGGAATTCAGACATTTGAGGAAATCCGCAAGTTGGACAACCTCTATATCGACAAGACGGAATACATCTATCGTATGACACATACCGATGGAAAGTATTTCTTCTTGAGTCGCCCACGCCGTTTCGGAAAGTCGCTGCTGGTTTCTACCTTCCAAAGTTATTTCGAGGGAAAGAAGGAACTGTTCAAGGGGCTTGCCATCGAGAAGCTGGAAAAGGAGTGGAACGAGTATCCCGTGCTGCACTTTAGTATGGCTGGAGGCAAGCACTTGGAAAAGGAACAACTGGAGCGGTATCTTCTTTTTATATTGAAAGAAAATGAAAAACGTTTCGGGGTAGAATGTGATTCTGTAGATTCAAATGTGAGATTGCTGAATCTAATCAGCAATCTGTATGAACAGACGGGTAAGCAAGTGGTGGTGTTGATAGATGAATATGATGCGCCTTTGCTGGATGTAGTACATAATGAGGACAGTTTAGGTGTGCTTCGTAATGTGATGCGCAATTTCTATAGCCCTTTGAAGGATTGTGAGCCAAAGCTTCGCTTCGTGTTCATGACGGGTATTACTAAGTTCTCTCAACTGAGTATCTTCAGTGAACTTAATAATATTACGAATATAAGCATGGATGAGCCATATGCTGGTATCTGCGGTATTACCAAGGAAGAGTTGCTTACTCAGATGAGGGAGGATATTGATTGCTTGGCAAAGAACTTGAAGTTGACTTATGAGGAGACTTTGGAGAAGTTGAAAACTAATTATGATGGCTATCATTTTACTTGGCCTTCTCCTGATATATTCAATCCTTATAGCTTGCTTAATTGTTTTTCCAAGGGAAAACTGGGGGCTTATTGGTTTGCATCTGGCACGCCAACTTATCTCATCAACATGATGAATAAATTCAAAGTGCTGCCTACATCCCTTAAGCCAATGTTTGCAAAGGAGTCTGCTTTTGATGCGCCTACAGAAAATCTGAAAGCCATTACTCCGTTATTGTATCAGAGTGGCTATCTAACAATTAGGGATTACGAGTATGAGACTGATCTATATACTTTGGATCTTCCAAATCAAGAGATAAAAGTTGGACTTCTCGAAAGTTTATTGCCGAATTATCTTGATGAATTTACTGATCAAGGAGATGTTACTATAGCTCAGATGTCTGCGCTGGTGAAAAAGGGACTATTAGAGGATGCGTTGCAACTTTTGGCGGATTTTTTGGAAACAGTTCCTTATTGTGCCAATACAGATTATGAGGGGCATTATCAGCAGATGTTTTACATCATCTTCGCCTTACTCACGAACTATAACATCATAGTGGAGCAGCATACGGCGAAGGGCAGAATCGACATCACGCTGGAGACTGCCGATACCATCTATGTGATGGAACTGAAGTTCAATAAGAGTGCCGAGGAGGCTCTCGCACAGATTGAAACAAAGCACTATGCCAACGCTTTCAAGATGAGTGGCAAGAAGGTGGTGAAGGTAGGCTTGAACTTCTCGGTGAAGGAGGAGGTGAACTGCCTGGAATGGGTGATTTCCTACCACTGAGGGGGTTAGCCGATGGATTACGATTGACTTTCACAAATTCTTAAAATAACCATCCTATGACATACGAAGATTTCAAGCAATTGGCTGAGCATCCACAGCATCGGGATGTTCCTGCCATCTTCAAGCTCGAAGTTTTAGAAACAGAAGAGCTGGAGGAGAAGAAGCGTTCTCATTATCCGAAATATAAGGTGAACACCTATTGTCCGCAAGCCTTCACCACAACCTTGGAGGAGGCTGAGAGTCTGATGCACCAGGATATCCTTTACCGCAAAAAGATGAAGGAGGAAGACGACTATCCGCTGGATACCTTCTGCTATTATATCTCGGAGATTCCGCTGGGACTGTTGCACTACGACCGCGAATGTCTTTCTCAAAGAGTGTATGACGGTGAGGGAAAACTGATCGACCGGTCTTACTGCTGTTCGCGTTTCAGCATTTACTATCCCGGAGTCTGCGATTTGCCTGCATACGACCGTCATCCTGACGAGACATTCCGAGGCAGAAGCGCTGAACAGATCAGATTCCAGAAAGGTGACATCGTGGAAGTATATCGTGGCGATGAGGTAAAACTTGCCATCGTTGTAGGTACTCCGCTTACCACCGAATGGATTTGGGAGAGAAACCAGGCTGTCAAGGATAAAAGGGGATTGGATGAACTGCCATATGATGAGACGGACGACAGCTATACCGTGATAGATGGTCCCGGCTACGAATACCACGACCACGTTTCGTCGCTGTATGTCTTCGCCCCTCACTATCATGTGCCGCTCTATCTTCAGAGACGATTCAAGGGATATTTGGAAAAGGCTGAGAAAAAGCAGAAAGAAGAGGAGGAGAAAGACAGGATCTTCCGCCAGGCTCACGATTGCTGCTTCAGCAACAAGGAACAAATAGAAAAATCTGAAAAGTGCGGCTGTTTCTTCTGCGGCGAAATCTTCTCGCCATCCGAAATCACGGATTACCTCCCTGATGAGCCGCCTACAGCCGAATGTCCCTTCTGTTATACCGACTCCGTAATAGGTGATGCCTCCGGCTTCCCTATCACCAAGGATTTCTTGAAGAAAATGAGGAAGAGATATTTCTAGGCGATTTTTCAACGTTTTTCACCGACCTGCCCCCTATCTCATGGGGGCAGTATCAGTTTTGAAAACGGACATTAAAATACAAGAACTCCGCCCTAAACAACCACGAAAGGGGAGTTAGGGCGGAGCTATCTACAAATATCACTTCTTTTCTTCCAGATGCTTCTTCACAGCATCCTCGATATCAGCCTTGTAATTCAAGCCGTAGAGGCGATACAGATCCTGCATGTGGAGCATTCTTGGGAAAAAGTTCTCCAAGTTGCGCTTATCCTTGGCAGTCCACTGCACCTCAGAAAGGGCGGCAAGTCTTGGCAACAGCTCCCACTCCATCTTCTTAGCATCCTTTACCCACTCGGTCCAGATACAACCCTCGGCACCGATGATGTTCTGCTGCTCGGCAGGAGTCAACTTATCAGAGCAAGGATCCAGATCATATACCCGCTGGATGCTAGGAATACCCTCTATCTTGTTGATGCGAGGATTGCTGAAATAGAAATTCGAAATAGGAGCCACGATGGTTGGATGACCTTCACGGGCTGAACGGATGCTGGCATTCACACTGGTCCAACCGCAAACGGTGATGTCCTTGGATGGAGTTCCTTCCAGAATCTCATCCCAACCCATCATCTTTCTGCCACGGTTTCTGATCTGCTTCTCTATCTCGCCCATAAACCAGGTCTGGAGCTGCTCTTCCTTGCTGTGCTTAGGAAGCTCCTGGATGCCGAGATCTGCAATCTTCTTCTGACAGTTCTCGCAAACCTTCCAGCGGTTCTTAGGGCACTCATCGCCACCAATATGAATATACTCTGATGGGAAAATATCCATGATTTCATCCATCACGTCCTTGGCAAACTGAAGGGTCTGAGCCTTGCCGGCACACAATACATCCTCGAAAACACCAAAACGGGTAGCTACCTCGTAAGGACCACCGGTACAGCCCAACTCCGGATAAGATGCCAGGGCAGCCAGCATGTGGCCCGGCATATCCACCTCCGGAATCACGGTGATGTATCTGTCGGCTGCATACTTCACAATTTCGCGAGCTTCCTCCTGGGTATAATAACCTGATACAGGAACACCATCAAACTCGTTCTTGTTGGTTGGCAGGATGGTCTCCTTGCGTTTGGAACCGATCTGGGTAAGCATCGGATACTTCTTGATTTCAAGACGCCAGCCCTGATCCTCAGTAAGATGCCAGTGGAAATAATTGATGTTGTGCATCGCAAAGACATCAATCAACTTCTTGAGATAAGGTACGCTGAAATAATGGCGGCCCACATCAATCATGAATGCACGATAAGCAAAGCGGGGAGCATCGGTAACCTCGGCAGCAGGAAGAGAAACGCTCTTCACATTCTTGGTGATAGGCAATGCCTTCATCACACTCTGGATGCCATAGAAGATACCGACATGAGAGGTGGCAGAAATGGTGATGCCATTCTTGTTGACCACGAGAGAATAAGCCTCAGACTGGGTATCGCCAGCATTCAGCGCCAGACGGATCTGACCCTTCGCCTGCTTGTCGGTAGTCTTTACCTCGATACCGGTTACCTCCTTGATATGAGATGCCAGGAACTCGGCATCCTTCTTCTGCTTCTCATCTCCAGCAGCATAATAGATTGTAGTTTTGGCTGTGATGCGGAAAGGAGCGCTGCTCATCTCCTTGACTTGCTGAGGCAATGGAACAATCTGCCAACTGCCCATGTTCACATCCTTGGCTGATAATGAAAGGCTAGCCAAAAAAGCCATAGTTAGAATGATTCTTCGTATCATAATTTTGAATGAATAGGTTTTAAATCACTGCAAAATTACGATTTTATACCGAAAGTACGGCATAATTTGAAGAAAAGCATCCTTCACTATGGCTTTTTTAACCTATTTTGGGTCTGAAAACTGCCAGATGGCGGTTTCTAGAACAGATTCACGATGCGGTCGATGTCAACGGAAAGTCCCACTGAGAAGGTGCGACCGGTGGTCATCGCCGAACTCCAATAATACTTCTCAGGTGTATAATCGAAGAGATTATCTACCGTGAAGTTCAGATTGATGGCATCCAGGAATCGCTGCTGAAGAGTGAACTTCCACAACTGATATGCCTGGTCATGCTTCTCTATCTTAGTATCTGGCGCAGCCAAATATCTGCCTGACAGAGCGGCATTGATGCGATAGAACGAACAGAGCTGGCGGTCATAGTCCAAGCGCCAAGTGGCGGTATGAGGACGAGGCTGTGAGAACTGGGAATCTACACTTCTGCCACCCACATGGAGATAGCTGTAGTCGAGTTTCACACCGAGTCCCATATCCGAACGGTACTGGGCACTGAAGTCGATGCCGCTCACCTCTACTCCATCCTCGTTGCAATAACGCGAAGCTACATCCGGCTGACCTGCACCAGGCTGATAGTCCTCATAATCACCAGTCGTGATGCGCTTATCATACTTATTATAATAGCCCATCAGGGTAAGACTATACTGGCCGGTCAAGAAACCAGCATTCTTCACCCTGCCGGTATGCTCCAGCGCCAAGTTGAAGTTGTTGCTCTTCTCCGGCTTCAGATCCGGATTGCCATAAATCATCTGCATACCTGCCATATCAAAGTTCATATACATCTCCTTGAGCGTTGGGGCACGGAATCCGCCGGCATAGTTGGCACGGATGGAGAAACCCTTCCACTTGGTCATCAGAGCCAGACGACCGGTAGTGGCATGCTGGCTAGATGCGGAGAAGTAATCATGACGAAGACTTGCCACGATGTTCAACCACTGCAAAGGATTGTAATCGAACTGGGCGAAGGCATCGTATGAATTCTGAGTCTTGGAACCATTGTTGGCAAACTGATAGGTGGTGAGATAATCGTTCAGGAAATCAGCACCTGCCGTCAATGTGTTCTTGCCGAAGATATGGGAATAGAGGGCACGGACGGTGTTCTGACGATTGGTATAATCGTGATCGTGAGTGCGCTCTTTGTTCACGAATCGGGCCTTGTCATACTGGTCGAAGCCGTATGAAATCTCCAGATTATCATTCTCCGAGAGATTCATCACGGTCTTCAGTCCGGCAGAATAATCCTTATAGTGGTCATCGTAGTTGCTGCGATTACTGATACGATTGAAATAGCCGCCACGACCAATCAGCTTCACCTTGTTAGAGAGCTTGTAGGTAAGTCGCTCTTTCACATTGAAGGTCTCGCCACCATAAATATGGAGGATGTTGGATTCTGTATCGAAGGGACTGGTAAGCTGCACCTCATCCGATGTAGTACGCTGGATGCTGGTCTGCGAATTCCACTTTCCGGCATTGAAGCTGAAGCTTCCACCGTGGCGCCATTCCTTGTTGAAGTCGTTGTAGCGGGTGTTGACATTGGCAGTCCAAGGTTCACTGTTTTCACGGGAGATGATATTGATGACTCCGGCTACGGCACTGGCGCCATAGAGTGCCGAAGCAGCACCCTTCACAATCTCGATACGTCCCACATTATCCAGATTCAATCTGCTGTAATCTACGTTATCCATGGTTTCGCCAGCCAATCGCTCGCCATCTACGAGGAAGAGCACGGCGTTTCCACCGAAACCATTCATGTTGAGAGAAGTCTCCTGATTCATGGCATAACCGAATTCCAGACCCGGCATCTGCTCGGTGAGGAGGTCCTGGATATTGGTAGCATCAGCTATCTTGATATCATTGGCAGTAATCAGACGGGTTACCACAGGAGCATCCTTCAGCGCCTTCGGAGTTCGGGTAGCGGTAACCACCACCTGATCGAGGGCTGTAGCATCCGGTTGAAGACGAAGCACATGCTGATCGCCTTTTCTCTCATCCGCTTTCAGTACGAAAGTCTGAGTCTGATAGCCCACAAAGCTCACCTTCACTCTCACCGCTCCCTCCTTGCTGTAAGGAATGCGGAAATATCCATCTTCATCAGTGGTTACTCCTCCCTTGGCATTCACCATCTGGACGGTAGCACCCACCAAAGGTGCGCCCGAATCATCGAGCACCCTACCCACGATATCTCCCTGGGTTTCAGCTTTCAGATTCAGGCACAATCCGCAAAGGATTAGGAATAGTGCGAATATCTTTTGTTTCATCGAATTATATCAAAGTTTATCCTGAAACAATCAGCTTACTTCTTACAAACAAACTTACCAATCATCGCCGCAGGCATCTTGCCATACTGCACGGAATAGTTGACGGTCAGGGTGTTGTCCTTGAATGTACCCTGCAAAGTAACGGTATACTTCTTCTCTGCACCATTTACGGTAACAGTACCGGAATAGTTTTCCTGAGAGAATGCATAAGCACCGTTAGAACCGGAAACCTTTACAGCAGGAACCTCCAGAGCAGGAAGAGCCATCATGCCCTCGCCACAAGCAGGTAAGGTAACCTTGACGGTAGCATCATCAACAGCCTCAATCTTCATAGTAACATTATCGTATGTAGAAGCCTGACCCATTACGGTCATATCCAGAGAGCTGGTGTATGAACCGGCAATCTCCTTGGCAGCTGCCACTGTATCATCATCATCGCTGCTGCAAGAGCTGAATGCTACACACATAGAAACCAAAGCCAACATCATGGCCATCATTGTCTTAAACTTTTTCATTTTTCTTTATTTTTCTTTTAGTTACAATAATATTTTCTGTTCAAGGGGATTTGCAATCCCCGCTTTCTGTTCAAGGGGATTTGCAATCCCCGTTTATTTATCTTCTGTTCAAGGGGATTTGCAATCCCCGCTATTTATCTTCCGGAACATAGATGATTTCGCCATTCTCCAGCTGGTAAGCGATGCCCACCTTCTTTCCCTTGTTACCAGATTTATTGCTCTGGTCTTCCGAAGGAGTATAGCGATTGATCTTCTGTCCATCCTTGGTAATGATTTCCATATTCTCCTTGCCAGGATTCTTCACCATCGTGAAGTTATCCTTGCTGAACATTTCCGTCATATTATAGCGCGAAACGAGGGCCACCATCAGGGCGAGGGCAAATACCATCGCCACATCGAAGAGGTTGCTCACTACGCTCATCGGATCATCATCCTCGCCATCATGCGAGAGACGACTTCTACGTCTTTGTCTCATATTCTTTTCAAGATGTTAAGGAGTTACTTTTTCTCATCAATCAGGTCTGCCATAAACTCGAGGTTACTCATATCCTCGGTGTACCAGCGGTTCTTGGTCTGCTTGGTTACAAAACCAATGGCTGCAGAGAACAGGCCTACTACGGTGGTAGCGAAAGCCACCTGCATATTGTAAGCCATCGAAGCAATATCGCCGGTAGAAAGACCTACCAGAGCTGGACCCATCGGAATCAAGGTACCCATCAAACCGAGCATCGGACCCATCTTCAGGAGTGTAGAAGGAAGAGAAAGATCCTTCTCAACAAACTGGGCATACTGGTCGAGGATGCGGTTCACCTGCGCTTTGCTCTGACGGTTGTCCACGAGTTTCTTCATATAGGAAACAATGACAGCCTGCTTGTTCTTTGGCAAGCGATCGCCCAGGGTATCGATATTATCGAGTGTCAGGGTGTTCATCTGTTCACGAATCTCCGCACCCGACTTGCGCTTTACAAGATACTGTCCGAAGAAACCTCCGAGGAGCAGCAAGGCTCTGAGGAAGAAGAAAATCAACAAAATAATCACAGGAACCAACATGCCTGTGGAAATCCAAAACAATACGTCTGATATGTAATTCATTATACTCTATATTTTTTAATTTGATAATTGTAAACTGCCCATCCTATCGCCATTCCTACGATGACGATGGCGATGACGCCGAGAAGCGAAAGGGCATCGAAACTATTGAATCCTGCCACGGCTGTCCTGCCATTCACCGTACCGATGATGCCCATCAATCCGAGCAGCACCTCTACCAGAAAGAGCAGTTCCAAGCGGATTGGTCGCTCCGGCAAGAGCCATCTCAAACCGTAGGTGAATACCGGAGTCAAGACCAGCAGTACTACGGCAAGCACCCATGCCACTACCTGGAACGATACGCCGGGAAGCAGGAAGATGGTCATCACCAGAACACTGAACAGCACTGGGAAAACCAGCAAACCCGGGAAGAACTTCAGGAAGATGAAGAACATCCATTTGCGGCGGCTCACATGTTCCGAAGTCTTCAAATCTACGTGGTGCACACAGAAAAGCATCGTGAGTGCCACGTCGATACTCAGCAGCACCGCCATATCGAGCATCAGCTTCTGGTCGGCTATCCAGGCCGCAATCTGCGTCTTCGACTGCTCGATGGCAAGTGGCCAGGTCATTCCCACGAAGAAGGCTACGAGCACCGAGATGATCATAATCTCCTTCACTCCGTGGAAGGTCTGCTTCAGCACAAAACTGAAGCAAACCAATATCATCATTACTAAAACTAATGTCTCCACTATTTATTAATGTTTAGTTTGAGGGGGATATGTTATCCCCCTTTACTATTCTACCATATTCTTTCTTCTGCGGCGAATGAGGATAGCCAACATCACGAAAGCAACGATGACGATGACACCTACAACGATGCCGCTCACCACAGTGGTGGTTTTCTGAGCATCCTCATTCAGCGTCTCCTTCTTCATCACCATACCCTTGTCGCTGCTGTTCTTCGCAGCCTCAGCATCGCGGATCTGCTCTACATTCTGCTGATATTCCTTGGCAGAAGCAGCATCGGTCTTGCTGGCGATATAGTTGCGGAGCTTGGCATTGTCGCAGACAAAACCGGAGCATGAAGGCTTATACTTGTTCACGGTCTCGGTATGAAGCTTGGCAATGTCCTTGAGCTGCTGAGGAGTAGCCTTCCACATTCCCTTGCGGGCACTCTCCATCATCACGGCGGTCATCTCCATCAGCGCTGCCGGATTCTGCTTGTCGAAGAACTCCTTGGTTCCGAGATTGTACTTGTCCTTGACATATACATTATATATCTCGTCCCACATCTCCTTATCGATCGCCTTTGGCTTCATCACATTCCAACCGTAGGTATTGGTTACGATTTCAGCAAATGTGCTGGCACTGCTGGCTCCACCCTTCATCTTCTCCTTGATATAGGCTGGGTTGAAGATTGTGGTTCTGCCCTCGATGCCGATAGCCTCCTTCACCTCCTGCATTCTCATATTGCTATGGTTGCGATAGTCGGCGAGATAAGCATCCGGATCCTTACCGGTTACGTTGCGCACTGCGAGGTTCATACCTCCCATAAACTCATATACGTGGTCGAGACTCAAGGCACCCCAGGTGTTGCTCTGTCGTGGCTGAACCACCACATCGGTACGGGTCAGCGCTGCCTCGAAAGCAGCCTTGCGAACGGTCTCCCAGTTCTTCTCATCACCGTAGTAGGCACCCATATTGTTCATATAGACCTCGGCAATCTGACTCTCCTTATCCCAGCGGTCGCCTGCAGTTACCATCTCCTGGATACCGGTACCATAGTTGCCGTTTACGCCACCAAACACTCGATACATACTCACCTCGCGTGCCTCCTTTGGCGACATGCCCTTCTCTACAAGCACTCGTTCCGATTCGGTAACACCGGCTTTCACCAGGTTATCATACTTATCACCCTTGGCATTTGCAGCCATCTCTATCGCCTTGTTGATGAGGAAGAGACGGGATGCTGCCAGGTCGCGGAGCTGACCGGAAGTCTGAACCACGACATCGATGCGAGGACGGCCCAACTGCTTGGATGGGATGAGACGCAGATCGGTAACACGACCGAAGGCATCTCTTACCGGTTCAACACCGAGCATATAGAGAATCTGGGCGATGGTAGCACCCTCTGTTTCGATAAACTCGCTGCTCCAGAGCGTGTAGCTCACCTTACGAGGATATTCACCCTTATGTCGCTCACAATACATCTTGATGGTATTGTCGCAAAGTTCCTTTGCCTTCTCCCAGGCATCCTCCGAAGGTGTATTCTCCACATTGATGGAGAAGAGGTTTCTACCGGTAGGCAGGGTGTTCGGATTCACAATCAGATCTCCACCAGGAGATGGAGCGGTAAAGCCGCCATTCAGGGCATTCATCAGAGAAGACATCTCGTTGAGCGGACTCTGACGGAGCGCCTCCGAATACTTGCCTACATTCTGCAAGGCATGCTCTACGGTAGTGATAGCCTGAGCCAGATGAATCTGCTGACGGGTATATTTAGGTGCTTTCGACATCATCATACCCTTATCTTTAGAAGATTTCTGAGATGCTTTGCCCTTGCCGGCTTTCGCCATCTTCGCCTTCTTCAGATCATCCTGATACCATTTCTGTCCCTTCTTGATGGCTTCCATCATCTTGTCTGGGAAGCGACCGGTCTGCTCCATCTTCTCAAAAGCCTCACGACTCATCTGCGGAATCTTCTTCTTATGAGAAACCTTGGCAGCACGGAGTTCGCTTACCGTATGGTGATCTACCTTCTTCGGCTTCGCCTCCTTCGCTCCACCCATCTGGTCTGCCATCTGCATCATCATCTGGATAGGATCCGGAGCAGCCTGCATTGCTTCTACCTTACGGGCCATCTGGAGTTCGGCAGGAGTGATTCCTACATAACGGCAGATGTATTCATCAGAAACCGAGGCTGAACCCAGAAGCTGGGTCACGGTGTTGCGTGCCTTGCTCAGATAGAGACGGTCGAAAAGCTGCTTGTGCTTCTCCACACCCTCCTGGGCACGACCTTTCAACTTATCTACTGCCAGCATTCCGTAGGCAATAGGATCTGTAGCCATCGCATAGACACTGGTGCGGACATCATCGTTATCGTATGGCACACCCAAAGTATAGAGTTTGCCGGTAATTTTCTCATTAGCCAACTCTTCTGCATAGTTCTCTACTCTCGCAATTTCATCTGCAGAATAAGGCTTGTTCATCTGCTTGGCATCGAGCCCCAGTTCACGGGCGATTCCCATCTTCACGGTCAGCGCCTTCACCTTGAGCGACTGTTCGGCAGATGCCTTCTTCTCGTATGACTGGATGGCATCGCTCAACTGCTTATAGGTCTGTCGCAACTCGCTCTCCTTGAAAGGAGGAGTGAGATAGCTCTGGGTCTGAGCGTAGGTACGGCGCTTGGCAATCATCGCCTCGCCCACATTGCCGATGGTATATATATAAAGATGTGGAACCACACCAATCAATCGGTCACTCCAGTCGTTGCTGCCGAGTGCCACCTGCTTTCTCGGAGTATATTCCAGCGAACCGTGGGTTCCGAAATGGATGAGTGCATCGGCACTGAAACCATAACGAGCCCAGAGATAAGAGGCAACATAGGTGTAAGGAGGTGCCTGGTCGGTGCCATGCACAATCTTGAAGGAGTCGCCTCCCACGCCTGCCATCACCTGTGGAAGCAGAGCCACATTACCAAACTGCAGTCTTGCCACCGCCAACTTACCGTCATCGGTAGCCATATATTTGCCAGGGAAAGAACCATAGAGCTGATTCATCTCCTTGATCATCTTCTTAGACAAAGCCTTCTGGGTCCATCCGGCAAACTGCTGGGCGGTAACCAGGGCTGGATGTCCAGACTGGAGGAACTTGGTATAGGCACCCTCGGCATAGGTTCCGAAGACGGCACCCTGAGCCTGGATCATCTTTGCCAGTTCCTGAGGATTGGCTGGCAACTTGCCTACATTGTACCCTTCATTCTTCAAGCGAACCAGGAGATTGTAGAGCGATGGAACCACTTCCATTCCCGAAGCGGTAAGTGCATTCTGACCGGGACCCTTGAAGTAGAAGATGGCGATGCGCTTGTTGCTGTTCTTCTTGTTCTTCAGATTCACATAGCCCTGCACGCTCTCCACGAAACTCTCCATTCTGTCTGGGATGCCGTAAACCTCCTGCAAGCCCTCCTTGTTGATACGCTGTCCGAAAACCACGTATGGACGGATGGCACCATCAATCTCCGGAGTCACGATGCTCTGCGACATGAAGCCGCCGTTCATTCCCTGCTTGTCGTTCTCCCACTCGGTGGTCAAGCGGTTGATATTAAGAGGTGAGAATAGTGGAATATTCTTCTGCTTCAGGAACTCTACGAAGTAATCGCCCAATCTGCCATGCGCCATATTCACAACGGCATTCGCCTGGATACTGTCGGCATGATGACCGGCGATAAAGCTCTGAAGCTTATTGATGCGATACACCATGAATCCCTTCTTCTCGAAAGCTTTTTCCATATCAGGAGCCGCACCCATGAAACCAGTAAGCATGATAGTAGGAGCACCTTCTTTATATAAACCGTTCTTTGCCAGGAAGGCATTGTACTCGCGGATGCTGTTGAAGCCCAGTTCATCACCCTTCTCATCTTTCGGGTCGAAATGAGTCAGGAGATAGTCTGGTCGCTCATTCACACGTTCCGGCTCTGGAGCCATGAACTTCTTTCCGTCGATAAACTTACGGATGTAAGCGAGCATGCTCTGATAATTCTTCTTGCCGCCGTTCTCGATGTACTGCATCAGATAATCGGCATCGAAGTTATCCACTGATACGATATTGTTGGCTGGGTTGGTAGCAGCATGAGTCAGGGTTGGCACCTTGTAGGAAGCCTCTTCCAACAGCTTGCGCTGGTTCTCGTCGATTCGGAGACCCATACCATTCACGATAATCATATCGTAATCATCCAGATGATCGAAATCATCGGTGGTAATCTCACTCAGTTTAATCATCGCATTGTCGTTGGCATGCGAAATCTGTCCCAGCGCAATAGCCTGATAGTTGAGGAAAGCGATGCGGGTAGTACCCACCCAGGCAGAGTAAGCCTTCGCCAAACCTCCCAGAACGATCACGGCCAATAAGGCCAGGAAGATGTGTTTCTTTTTGATTTTTCTAATTTTTCCTAATCCTTTTTTCATATCTATTCCTTTTATCGGGCTGCAAAGGTATAGCTTATTTAGAATTTGTACAATACCTAGAAATTGTGATTTTCACATTTTTTATACCTAGAAGTTGGTATCAGATTGATAGGTTCAGATTCCCATATCCTAATAAATGAGTAGTCTTTTCATGGATTTACGGAGTTTAGTTTGGTAGTTTCACATAAAAGCCGTAACTTTGCAACATAAATCAAACAGAAACTTTATAATAATGAAGAAACTGATTCTTAGTGCTGCCCTCCTGGCAGCTTCTTTGGCATCCCAGGCCCAACAGGGTCCGCTGTGGATGCGCTACCCTGCCATCTCACCGGATGGCTCTACCATCGCCTTTGCCTATAAGGGCGATCTCTATTGCGTTCCAGCCAATGGTGGCGAGGCACGCCAGTTGACGACCCATGCTGCTTACGACTCCCAGCCTATCTGGAGCCCTGACGGCAAGAAGATTGCCTTTACTTCCAACCGAGAAGGCAGCCTGGATGTTTACGTCATCTCTGCCAAGGGCGGTGCGCCAACCCGACTCACCACTCACAGCGGCAAGGAGACTCCAATCGCCTTCAAGGACAACGACCATGTGCTCTTCTCTGCCAACATCATGCCTACAGCCCAGAGCAATCTCTTTGCTGCCAATGAATTCTCACAGGTTTACGAGGTAAGCACTGAGGGCGGTCGTCCTAAGTTGTATTCCGTTCTTCCGATGGAGAACATCAGCATCAACAAGAACGGTCAGGTGCTCTATCACGACAAGAAGGGTTATGAGGATGCATGGCGCAAGCACCATACTTCTCCTATCACCCGAGATATCTGGATGCTCGACAACGGAAAGTACCAGAAGCTTACTACCTTCAAGGGCGAGGACCGCAACCCGGTATGGGCTGCCGACAACCAGAGCTTCTACTATCTCAGCGAGCAGGATGGTTCCTTCAATATCTACCGCCGCAACATCGCAAGCGGAAAGGATACCCAGATTACCCAGCAGAAAAAGAACCCTATCCGTTTCCTCACTTCTTCGAATGACGGTTTGCTCTGCTATGGTTTCGATGGCGAAATCTATACCGTAAAGGAAGGTGCACAGCCTCAGAAGGTCAGCATCTCCATCACTACAGACAACGATGAACCAAGCCTCATCCGCAAGGTACAGTCTTGGGGCGCTACCGAGATTGCCCTTTCTCCAGATGCCAAGGAGGTGGCTTTCGTGATGCACGGCGATGTATATGTTACCTCTACAGAATACAAGACCACCAAGCGAATCACCGATACTCCTCAGCAGGAACGCAACCTGAGCTTTGCTCCTGATGGCAGAAGTCTGGTCTATGCTTCTGAGCGCAATGGCGTATGGCAGATTTTCCAGGCTAAGATCAAGAACGAGAAGGAGAAGAACTTTACTTACTGCACCGAGGTAGAAGAGGAGCAGCTCACCAAGACCAATGTTACTTCTCAGTATCCTGCCTACAGTCCTGACGGCAAGGAGGTGGCTTTCTATGAGGATCGTGCTACCCTCCGCATCATCAACCTGAAGTCGAAGGAAGTACGCACCGTACTCGATGGCAAGTACAACTATTCTTACTCTGATGGCGACATCTGGTTTGAATGGAGCCCAGACAGCAAGTGGCTCATGTGCAGCTACATCGGTAATGGCGGATGGAACAATACAGATATCGCCGTAGTAAAGGCTGACGGAAAGGAAGTTCACAATATTACCGACAGCGGTTACAGCGACGGCAACGGCAAGTGGGTACTCGGAGGAAAGGCTATCCTCTTCGAGAGCGACCGTGCCGGTTATCGCAGTCACGGTTCATGGGGTGCAGAATATGATGCCTATCTCATGTTCCTCGACCTCGAAGCCTACGACCGCTTCCGCATGTCTAAGGAGGAACTCGAATTAGCCGAGGCCAACAAGGACGAGAAGGAGAAGAAGGCTGACGAGAAGGAGGAGAAGAAGAAGGAAAACAAGAAGAAGAAAGAGGAGAAGACCGGAAAGATTGAGGTAGATAAGGTGAAACCTCTCGAACTCGACTTCGAGAACTGCCGTGACCGTGTGGTACGTCTTACCGTCAACTCATCCAATATGGGTGATGCCATCATCGACAGCAAGGGAGAGAAGGTTTATTACCAGGCTGCCTTTGAAGGTGGCTACGACCTCTGGTGCCACGACCTGAAGGAAGGCAGCACTACCCTGATGATGAAGGGTATCGGTGGCGGCGGCTTCGTTGCCGACAAGGATATCAAGAACCTCTTCCTCTGCAATGGCAGCAGCATCAAGAAGATTGACCTGGGCAGCAAGGCTACTACCAACATCGACTTTGAGGCTCCATTCAACTACAAGCCTGCCGAGGAGCGCCAGTATCTCTTCGACCATGTATGGCGCCAGGTTGCTGACAAGTTCTATGATCCAAAGATGCAGGGTGTGGACTGGGAGTACTACCGCAAGGTGTATGAGAAGTTCTTACCTTATATTAATAATAACTTCGACTTCGCAGAGATGTTGAGCGAGATGCTGGGTGAGCTGAATGCCAGCCATACCGGTTGCCGTTACTATGCCAGTGGCGCTTCTCTTTCTACCGCAGCTCTCGGTGCCTTCTTCGATCCTAACTACGAGGGTGACGGCTTGAAGATTCAGGAAGTCATCAAGCGTGGTCCTTTCGCCGTGAAGAAGAACGAGGTTACTGCCGGCTGCATCATCGAGAAGATTGATGGAGAGGCTATCAAGGCGGGTAAGGATTACAACGCATTGCTCGATGGAAAGGCTGGCAAGAATGTACGTCTCACCATCAAGAACACCAAGGGCAAGACTTTCGACCTCACCATCAAGGCGATTTCACAGGGTGCTCAGCAGGAGCTTCTCTACAAGCGCTGGGTGGATAGAAACCGTGCCATCGTGGACAGTGTATCAAAGGGCAGAATCGCCTATGTTCACGTAAAGGCAATGGACAGCGAGAGCTTCCGCACCGTATATAGTGAACTCTTGAGCGACAAGAACCGCAACAAGGATGCCGTAATCGTGGATGAGCGTCACAATGGTGGCGGCTGGTTGCACGATGACCTCTGCACCCTGCTCAGCGGCAAGCAGTATCAGGAGTTTGTGCCTCATGGAAAGGTTGTGGGCAAGGATCCATTCAACAAGTGGACCAAGCCATCCTGCGTTCTGATCTGCGAGGACGACTACAGCAACGGTCATGGTTTCCCATGGGTATATAAGGAGTTGGGCATCGGTAAGCTGATTGGTGCACCAGTAGCTGGTACAATGACCGCCGTATGGTGGGAGACATTGATGGACCGCAGCCTGGTATTCGGTATTCCACAAGTAGGTTGCCGTGACATGCGTGGCACCTTCGGCGAGAACACCACCCTCTATCCAGACGTCGAGGTATATAATTCTCCAGAGGATTACATCACCGGTCATGATACCCAGCTCATCAGAGCCGTAGAGGAAATGATGAAGAAGTAAGGAAAGAGGAATTATTCCGTCGAAAAAGGTATCAAAAACAGGAATTATTCCGAGATTTCGATTGAATCAATCGATTGATTCAACATCAAAAGAGCGTGATTGCCAAATGAGGCTATCACGCTCTTTCTTTGTTAACATTAAAATATTCGAAGATGAAAGAAATCTAGCAAACTTTCTTCTTTCGCTCACAATAGCGTTCGCATTGAGCACAAATGTCATATCCCAGCATGGCACCCAGGATAAAATCCTCTTCCGGCGTAAGCTGGCATAAGGGTTTGGTGACTATCATGCGGATAGCATCCAGGCATTCCTTCTTACCAAAGAAGAGATTCAGACGGTCGTTGCCAACCGGCTGGATGATATAATCAATGTTCTGACGCTCTAATCTTGTTATGGCAAAAGACTCATATTTCTTGTTGAAGGTGTAGAGCACCAGGCGGCGCACGCCCTTCTTATATTCATATATATGATTCATCAGAACCTTCAAATCTACTGGTGTTGCGATTTCCTGCTGCATACTATCCGAATTAATCAAGTTTCTTATCAGGAATCAGAGAATTCTATGATTTAAAAATCTATGAACCCAAAATGACTCAAGATTCTATAGTCTGAGATTTCTATGACTCCTGAAAAATTATTTTTTAATACTAAAGTGCTGGTTTGATGGCCTCAATCCAGGCATCGATACGCTCCTCTGTCTTGTCGTCCTCGTTCACCTCGTCGAGTGCCAGTCCCAGGAACTTGTCGTCCTCAACAGCCTCACTGTCATCATAGGTGTATCCATCTGTAGAAACACCAGGCAATACGGTAGCACCAGCCTCAACAGCGGCATCATAGAGTTCCTTCATGCCGCCGCAGAATGTATCAGGGTAAGACTCGCTGTCGCCGCAACCGAAGAGGGCAACAGTCTTGCCAGCCAAGCCGGCACTCTTCAGCGTCTTCACGCCGTCATACCAGTCATCCTGCATCTCGCCGGCACCCCAGGTAGAAGTACCGAGAATGAGATTCTCATGACTTGCGATAGTAGCATCATCGATGTTAGCTACATCTACAGCTTCCACGCCCAACTTAGAAGCGATGGTTTCGGCAATCGACTGACATGAGCCAGTGGAAGAGCCATAAATTACGATAGTTGTTTTCATTTGTCCTTTATCTTTTAGTTACATTTATTTTCGGGTGCAAAGATACAGCCTTTTCCCATCATCTGCAATACCTAAAAATGATGGTTTCGGGAAAATACCTAGATATGGGGATAGGAGAAAAGGTTTAGGATGGTTTATCCTAAAACTTCCGGAATTTGAGGACTTTTAAGACAATTCATCCTAAATCTTTCTTAAATCTTATATTTTTAGGATGATTGAGCCTAAAAAATAGTATCTTTGTACCTAAAATAAAAACATAAATACTTAATTCGATGAAAGATTTTGCAGCGATAGATTTCGAAACGGCCAACCAGCAGCGTACAAGCGTCTGCTCGGTGGGCATCGTGATAGTGAGGGATGGCGAGATAGCAGACAGTTACTACAGCCTCATCAAGCCCGAACCGGAGTATTACTCTTATTGGAACACTCGGGTTCATGGGGTAACTCTTGAAGACACGATGAATGCAGATGTCTTCCCGAAAGTCTGGGCAGAGATAGCGCCCAAGATAGAAGCTCTGCCCCTGGTTGCCCACAATGCCCCCTTCGACGAAGGCTGCCTGAAGGCAGTATTCCAGATGTATCAGATGGAATATCCCGGCTACGAATTCCACTGCACCTGCCGTGCCTCCCGAAGAAAGCTGGGCACTCTCCTCCCCAACCATCAGCTCCAGACCGTAGCCGCCTATTGCGGTTACGACCTCACCCAGCACCACAATGCCTTGGCAGATGCCGAAGCCTGTGCCTGGATAGCAAGAGAGCTGCTATAAGCCAAATAGGTAAATTTGTGGTGTTTTTACCACAAATTTATCGTATTTTTGTAGGGAATTTACCACAAATTTCGTATATTTGCACCAAAAATGCTAAAAAGCATTCAAATAAATGAATTAATAATAGAAGAAATATGGAATTATTGAAGCAATTATCCGACAATCTCATCAAACGTACAGACACCCGATACGTAAGATATATGTATCATCAGATTCCATGGAAGAATCGGATGACAGCCCTTGTGGGACCTCGTGGCGTGGGTAAGACCACACTCCTCTTGCAGTACATCAAGCAGAATCTCAAGTTGAAGGACACCCTATATGTGAGTGCCGAATCCATCTATTTCGCCAATCATACACTCTTTGAAACTGCCATGAAATTCAATCAACTTGGCGGCAAGCATTTCTTTATCGACGAAATACATAAATATAAAGGATGGGCAACGGAGCTGAAGATGATATACGATAATCTGCCCGACCTGCAAGTAGTGTTTACAGGATCATCAGTGCTTGACATCTATCAGGGAACCGCCGACTTAAGCCGTCGTGTCCTCGTCTATAAAATGCAAGGTCTGTCGTTTAGAGAATATATTGGCATGAAACTAGGAATCAACCTACCAGCCTACACATTGGAGCAAATCGTTAATCATGAGGTAGAGTTGCCGATAGAGATAGACCATCCCCTATCCCTCTTCAACGAATATCTGCGCCAGGGGTACTATCCTTTTTATGAAGACGAGGGCTATAAGATGCGCTTAAACCAGGTAGTAAGCATGACGTTGGAAACCGACATTCCCCAATATGCCAACTACACAGTAACCATATCGAGGAAATTGAAGGAACTGATGCAGGTGATAGCAGACAGTGTGCCATTCAAGCCTAACATGAGCACCATCGCAACAATCATCAAGGCAGACCGCGGCTTGCTTCCCGACTACTTTGAACTTATGGAAAAGGCAGGTCTCATCGCCCAACTCCACGATTCAACAAAGGGAGTAAGAGGTCTGGGAAAGGTTGAAAAAGTATATCTCGACAATACAAACCTCTCTTTCGCCCTCACATCTGAAACTCCCGATATAGGAAATCAACGTGAGACCTTTTTCTTTAATCAGATGAAAGTGAACCATACCGTTTACAATTCTCCCATCTCTGATTTTCTGATAGACGGCAAGACCTTTGAGATAATAGGTGGCAAGAAGAAAGGTCAGAAGCAGATAACCGAGGCAGAAGAGGGATATATCGTAAAAGATGATATTGAAACCGGTTTCGGCAATATCATTCCTCTCTGGACATTCGGAATGAATTATTAGTCAACAGCAGGAGGCTACAGAAACTAAACAGCAGACAAATGCTGAACAAGAAATCACAAGAGAGTTCTGTAGAGATCAATTGAGTTCATTTTGCAGACGACATATTTAAGAAATTAATAGGGAAAACGTAGAATCCTGCTGGCAGTGATGCCAGCAGGATTCTGCGCTTTTCTTATTATTCTAATATGTCGTCTGCAAAATGAACTCTATTGAACTCTACAGAACTCTCTTGTGATTTCTTATTCAGCATTTGCCTGCTGCTCTGTCTCAGTAGCCTCCTGCTGCTGAGTTGTCTCCTCCTGAGTATTCTCCTGCTGGATAGAATCCTCAGTGGTAGCCTGTGGCTGGATAGGAGTGCCAACTTCTGTTGTATCTGAAGGAGCATCTGGAGCTACGGTATCAACTGGTGCTACCTCTGCGTTACTTACCATTCTGCTTGATGCAAAAACGTTGCTTACTGAAACCATTACCATAGCTGCGATAGCTGCAAACATAAACTTCTTCATAATCGTATATTTTTTAAATTATTACTATTTAATGTTACTTACTTTCTTTCTTTGTGGATTCGTTGTCGAACCCACTAATCATAGTCGCAATCTGTGTGCCAAAAAGAAGCGAGAAAATAATATGCGTTGATTATCAGATGTTTATGTTTTTTGTACCAAAAGTAGATGGTGTGGAAAATGAGGAAAGTATGTGGAAACATTCCCCAAAAAGTTGGGGAATGTAAGGTACCCAACCATGTAATAATAAGTAAGCTATGATTTTCAAAAGAAAGAGTCTACTCATGACGAATGGATTCTTTCTCCGATTTCTATAATTGTTCCATCAAATCTGGCTTTAGCAAGAAATCCATTAACCCGACAATATAAAAGCCATTGTTGTCATGATATGGTTTTATGTCATCGCGCATTATGATTATCTTCTTAAAGGAATCGTCGATTCTTTTTAATGAAGCGCATTCTTGCTCTCTTTTTGCATCATCAGGCATTGTAAATGCTGATTGGATATAATATCTACGGTCTGCCATATTTGCAACGAAATCCACTTCCAGTTGTTTGCGTTCTTTTGCAGTCCTTGCCTCTAACATACCCACATCAACGCAAAAGCCTCGTAAACGAAGCTCATTGTATATGACGTTTTCCATGATATGATTCTCTTCCACTTGTCTAAAATTCAGTAAGGCATTGCGTAATCCGATGTCTTGAAAATAGTATTTCGAAAGTGTACCTATATATTTTCTGCCCTTTATGTCATATCGCATTGACTTCTCTATAAGAAAAGCATCTTCCATGTAGGAAAGGTATTTGGATATGGTTTTTCTGTCAAGCGTTTCATTCTTTACACTTTTGAATGTATTTTCCAACTTACTAGGATTGCACGGAGAACCTATACATGAAGCCATCACACGCATCAACTCCATGAATTCTTCGCTGTTCTTCAAGTTGTTCCTCTCTATTATATCTTTGAGATACACTGTTTCGTGTAAAGATCGGAGGTATGCAGCTTTCTTCTTATCGCTATCTAATTCCAGTTACAATCTTTATGAGATTGTTAGACTTGCTCGATATGAATTGCTGTAAATAATAATCTCTTTTTATCATCATAGTCGTTCCCGAAAAGTGTCATTAATGATAAAAAACGGGAATAAATCGGCTCCTTTGTGGGCTTTTGCATTCAAAATCTCGTAACGTAAGCCCCAGAAAGTAAGATGTCAATGGCTTTTCGTGTGTTCATTCCCGAAAAATGACACAAATGTCAAAAACTGGGAATGTTTAATAAAATTAAACTTTTGGCTTGCTCTTTAGAAATCCATGTGTATGCTTCTGTATCAAAAAGCGCAGAATCCTGCTGGCATCACTGCCAGCAGGATTAAAAGTAGATGGTGTGGAAAATAAGGAAAGTATGTGGAAACATTCCGCAAAAAGTTAGGGTATCTAAGGTCCCTTTGTTGTAACATATTCACCCCGCTTCCCTTAAGAACAGCGCATTTAGGGTGAGTAATAGCTCAAAATGAGGAATTGCCTGGATTTTACTAAAGGGCTACTTATCAAGCATAAAGATGACTGAGTAGTTACTTTTTTAATTTATAATAGAAAATATAGCTTAATTTTGCGAGTAAAACAAAAGTTTTGAATAAATAATTTGGTAGATACACTTAAAAAGTGTACCTTTGCTTTTATATTTGAATGAAACTACAATATGGATTCGATAAGAATATTTGGATATAAGTCTTTTAAAAAGTTATCAGTTCAACTGCATCCTATCAATCTCTTGATTGGTGCCAATGGAGCTGGTAAAAGTAACTTCTTATCTCTTTTCGAAATGTTAGGAAACATCTATGAGAAGAGATTAGGGGCGTATGTCGCTCAAGTTGGTGGAGTAGATAAATTACTCTATCAAGGCAGAAAAGTTACCGATCGTATAGCTGTAAACTTGCTAATAGCTAAGAGTGAATATGACTTGGTGTTATTGGAATCTGATGGTAAACTTATCGTAGAAAGAGAAGTTGTTCGTTGTTATGATGATGTTTGTCCTTTAGATTTAGTGAGGAAAAGTGTTATAACGGAGTATCAAAGCGAGTCGAGTTTAAAAGACCACAAAGAGGAAGATTTATCTAACTATATCTCCCAAATCCGCAAGTTTCACTTCCACGGTACTGGTCGCCGTTCTCCATTTACGGCAGATAGCCATATCGTGAACGATGCTTATCGTATGTATGAGCATGGTGAAAATCTGGCGGCTATCCTCTATCGTATTCAGCGAGAGAAGCCGATGGCTTATCGTCGCATTATCCGTGTCATTCAGAGTGTGGCTCCCTATTTCTCGGACTTCTATTTCCAACCAACCGAAGCCGATATGGTGCGCTTGCAATGGCAGGATAAGTATAGCTCTATGATTTACGGACCGACCGACTTGTCGGATGGAACCATTCGCTTTATTGCCTTGACCGTGCTCTTTATGCAGCCATGGTTACCACGAGTTATCATCATTGATGAGCCAGAGCTTGGTTTGCATCCTGTGGCTATCGAAAAGCTTTCGGGTTTGATTAAGATGGCGGCACAAAAGGGTACGCAAGTTATCGTTGCTACTCAGAGTGCTGAACTGATTAGTAACTTTGAGCCAGAGGATGTCTTGACTGTTAATCAGAACGAAGATGGTACAACCATCAATCGCCTGAATAGCGAAGAATTGGCACATTGGCTTGAGGATTATACACTTGGTGATTTGTGGAAACAAAATATAATGAAAGGAGGTCAGCCACGATGAAACGACTAATCATAGTGTGTGAAGGTCCTACGGAACAAGAGTTTTGTACCGAAGTACTAGGAGTGGAGTTTGCTAAGCATGATATTTATGTGGAAGCCCCTGTCATCAAGCACTCGCATGGTGGCATCGTGCCTTGGGCTACCGTCAAAAAGCAAATTTTGAATCATCTTCAAGAAGGTGATGTCTATGTCAGCATGTTAGTGGATTACTATGGCATCAAAGACCAGTTCGGGTTTCCTGGATGGGAAGAATCTAAGGAGATAGTGGATAAGACGGAGCGTATTCATTTCTTGATAGATAGAATGGCGAAGGATATTCCTGAGCAATATCGCTTTCGCTTTATTCCATACATACAACTTCATGAGTTTGAAGGATTGCTGTTTAGTGATGTGAGTGCATTCTTGAACAGTTTTGAGGAGAGTGAGTTTGATTATGCAGAGTTGCAGGCCACGGCAGAGGCTTTCCAATCGCCAGAACTTATCAACAATAGTCCTGAGACAGCTCCGTCCAAACGATTGATAGCTGCTATTCCTGATTATAATAAGGTAGTTGTTGGCATTTGTGTTGCTATGGACATTGGCTTAGAGAAGATTCGTGAGAAATGCCCTTTGTTCAATGAATGGATAGAGCGGTTAATGAAGTGATACTTGACGAGTTTTACTGGGGCTATTAAGCAAGAATCCTGCTGGCAGTGATGCCGGCAGGATTCACTTTTCATAAACCGAACCTAAAGTTCTACCTTGTATTTTCTAACTAAGCAATTCCTTTTGAAACCTGAATAAGTCTAATTACCTTTAAAAACTAAATCCTATTAATATGAATAACGCTGCAAAATGAACTGTTCTTTATCTTTTATTCGGCAGTTGCCTGCTGCTCTGTCTCAGTAGCCTCCTGCTGCTGAGTTGTCTCCTCCTGAGTATTCTCCTGCTGGATAGAATCCTCAGTGGTAGCCTGTGGCTGGATAGGAGTGCCAACTTCTGTTGTATCTGAAGGAGCATCTGGAGCTACGGTATCAACTGGTGCTACCTCTGCGTTACTTACCATTCTGCTTGATGCAAAAACGTTGCTTACTGAAACCATTACCATAGCTGCGATAGCTGCAAACATAAACTTCTTCATAATCGTATATTTTTAAAATTATTACTATTTAATGTTACTTACTTTCTTACTTACTTTCTTTGTGGATTCATTGTCGAACCCGCTATTCATAGTCACAATCAGCGTGCCAAAAAGAAGAATGAAAATGATATGGGTTGATTGTCAGGTGATTATGCTTTGTGTACCAAAAGTAGATGGTGTGGAAAATGAGGAAAGTATGTGGAAACATTCCCCAAAATCTAAACCTCCTTGCCAAGTAAGACTACTTCTTCTTCCCATTTGTGCCCCCTCACACAACTTTTTTCGAAACTTTATGGCTAAAAATTTTGTAGATTCGATAATAATTGTTACTTTTGCGGAGTCATATCCTTACTGGAAGCTCCAACTGGGCGAAGGTGGGATGGACATATATACATAAAAGGCGTAACTGTACGCTTTGGTTTTGACGCTATTAGAACTTCGCAACTTCCAAATGTCTGTCAAGAACAAAGCAACGGGGACGCCCCTTGGGATGTATTATATATACAGCCCTTGTCGGCTCATAGCATTTCGGCAATGAGTTGATAGGTGGTGCTATATACTTACATCGGCGTGGGGCTTCCAGCGTTGTTCGTTTCGACAGACAGGGCAATGCGAAGGCCTTAATAGCGTGGAACGGGCAACAGACTGGCTCCGCGCTTTTTGTATATATACCTTAATAATAATCTGGCAGGTTGGGAGCCTCTGTCATTAAATAGGAAAAGCATGAGGCAGTCTGAACGTGCAAGTATAATGAGAATAGTTTCTGATTTGATAGAGGCTGATGGTATCATTGATGCAAGAGAGATTATCTTTCTTGATTCTTTGCGTGAGAAATATGGAATCAAGAAGGAAGATGAAGTAGCTGCTGCCTCCTATACTTTTGCGGCGGCTTTGAACGAACTTCTTTTGGCTGATGATAGTCTTAAGCATGATTTGATTGGTGATTTCAATCAAACGGCAATGTCTGACAATTATTGTGCAAGGGAAGAGGCTTTGCTGATTCTAGCTTTACGTTGTTGTATGACTATCAATATGGGAAGTTCGGTAACTGTACTTTCCATTGATACATCTGAAATAAAATTTGAAGATACTCAAATTCTCGTAAGCGTCTCCGCGTTTATACCTTGCATAATTCAAAAAAAGCAGTAACAGCTGATTAAACAAATGCTGTTACTGCTTTTTCCATCGGT
>OODA01000192.1_pt1 | contig 49238 bp, 48 predicted proteins | sample 1671341 | NCBI WGS metagenome assembly OODA01 (sample SAMN06348147, study PRJEB24527) | human gut metagenome | biome: human gut; feature: ankylosing spondylitis patient; material: feces | host: Homo sapiens | place: China | collected 2015-10 | reverse complement strand
ACCTGGCAGAAAGCCGTCGATGCCATGAACACCGCCTTGCAGAACGCAGGCTCAAAGTGGCGTTACGAACTTAACGGAACATTGCCTACCTTGAAGAAGCAGTAAACCGTAGGTCTTGACTGTTAATCAGAACGAAGATGGTACAACTATCAATCGGCTGAATAGCGAAGAGTTGGCACATTGGCTTGAGGATTATACACTTGGTGATTTGTGGAAACAAAATATTATGAAAGGAGGTCAGTCAGGTGTGAGAGTTCAGTAAACATGAAAATAGGAGATAAACACTTATGATTAGTGTTTACCTCCTATTAGATTATAATTAGTTGTACTGTTATTGGTGTTGTTGTTGATACTTGCGAGCACCAAAATAGCATTACTTTTATAGTTTATTCTTTTAACAAGTCGTCAAGGAATTCATCGAGGTCGTGATCCAGGTTTTCCATCAGGTCACCACCCAGAATGATGGTATCATCGTCGGCAAGATAGAGTTCGCCGAGGTTTTCCTTGTCATCATCTTCCAGCACGAAGCTATATGGCTTCAGGATTCCGAGATGATCTGCAATCTCAGAATTCTTGCGCAAGGTGTCTCGCAAAATCTTTGCCACCTCATCATAGAAGTTCTCATCCTTGTTGTCTATCCATTGCTCAACTACGCAGCGAGTAATCTCTGTGTCGTCATCGTCAAAGGCTAGGAGTTCACCACTGTCTTGGGAAACTCTTACATGGATGTCGGTCAGCACGGCGTTTTCTTCATTTGAAGGTTGTGCTGGAAACTTTTGAGCTATCTTTTTAATAAAGCGCTCAACTTGCTGAATTGTCATCTGCTCTGTTATTTCCATAATCTTAGTGTTTTCGTGCCTCGACACGCTAGGTGTTGTTGGCTTTCTTGTTTTTTGCAAAGGTACACAAAAAAATGATATAAACAAAGAAGATGCCGAGAAAATTATAAAAAACCTATTTTTATCCGTTTATTTCTGTGTTTTTCTCAATTTTTATGGTCTAAAATGTAAAATAGAAAACGTTTACGTTTCTTTTGATTAAATAATCTGGTGATTTTGTTTGTCATTTATAAATAATATATTATCTTTGCAAACAAATTAGAATTGCTAACTCTACTTTGCAATAGGCCACCTTAAAATAGGTGCTCTTGTGTAGAAGAGGAAAGGCTAACCTTATGAACAAGATTTGGAAATGAGTAATAAAATAAAGCATAATGGAGTTGTGGATGGAGTAGAAGAGGGCTGTGTGCGCGTGCGCATCCTTCAGTCATCTGCGTGCAGTGCCTGCAAGGTGGCTGCTCATTGCAATGCTTCTGAAACGAAAGAAAAGATTATCGAGGTGCAGGCTGCTGATGCTGTCAAGTATCAGCTGGGTGACTCTGTTGTTGTGGTGGCAGATACGGCTGTTGGCTTCCGTGCCAGCTTGTATGGCTATTTGCTGCCTCTGGTCCTGATGGTTGTGGCTTTGGTTGCCGTACTGAAGATTACGCAATCAGAGGGATATGCCGCTGTGTCTGCCTTGGGGATATTGATACCTTATTATATAGGACTTTATCTCTTGAGAAACAAACTACGAAACAAATTAAGCTTTAGTCTTGAACCCTGCAGCTAGAATGATTTTCCAGCTTTTCTGGCTCGAATACAAGATGTTGGCTGATATGGAAATAACTAGAAATATTAACAAAACAAATACAAACTATTATGGATTTAATTTTGAGTGCTGTCTTGGTACTCGGTGCCATTGCGCTGGTAGCAGCGCTGGTACTTTTCGGGGTATCCAAGAAGTTTGCCGTTGAAGAAGACCCTCGATTGGGACAGGTAGGAGAACTCCTTCCTGGTGCCAACTGCGGTGGTTGCGGTTTTGCCGGATGTTCCGGTATGGCTGCAGCGCTGGTTAAGGGTGCTGATGCTGGTAGCATCGACGGACTGATGTGTCCTGTGGGTGGTGCCGACGTGATGGGCAAGGTGGCTGATCTCCTGGGGCTGGCAGTGGCTAACACAGAGGCTAAGGTGGCAGTGGTTCGTTGTAATGGCTCTTGCGAGCATCGTCCTCGCATTGCCGAGTATGATGGTTTGCACACTTGTGCTGCCATGAACTCCTGTGGTGCCGGTGAAACCGGCTGCGGTTTCGGCTGTCTGGGTTGTGGCGATTGCGTGCCTGCCTGCCAGTTTGGTGCCATCTCTATCAATCCTGAGACGGGTCTTCCTGAGGTTGATGAGGAGAAGTGTACGGGTTGTGGTGCGTGCGCCAAGGCTTGTCCACGTCACATCATCGAGCTTCGCAAGAAGGGTCCTAAGGGTCGCCGTGTTTACGTGCAGTGCGTGAACCACGATAAGGGAGCTGTGGCTAAGAAGGCTTGTAGCGTTGCTTGCATCGGATGCGGTAAGTGTCAGAAAGTCTGCAAGTTCGATGCTATCACGGTAGAAAACAATGTGGCTTATGTTGACTTCAACAAGTGCCGCATGTGTACCAAGTGTGTTGACGAATGCCCAACCGGTGCTCTCGTAAAAGTAAATTTCCCAGTTAAGAAAAAGGAGGAATAATCATGAATTTGAGAACTTTTAGAATTGGTGGAGTTCACCCAGAAGAGAATAAGATTACTGCCGAGATGGCTACTCAGGTAGCTCCTCTCCCTAAGCAGGCTATTTTTCCGCTTGGTCAGCACATCGGTGCTCCTGCCAAGCCTGTAGTTGCCAAGGGCGACAAGGTGAAGGTGGGTACACTCATCGCTGAGGCTGGTGGCTTTGTGAGTGCTCCTATTTACAGTTCCGTATCAGGAACCGTGTTCAAGGTAGATACATCTATTGATGCTACCGGTTATCGCAAGCCTTGCATTATCATTAATGTAGAGGGCGACGAGTGGGAGGAGAGCATCGACCGCTCTGATAAACTTGAGACTCTGGAGGCTCATGCTGAGCTGACTCCAGAAGAAATTGTCAACCGTATCAAGGTGGCTGGTGTCACTGGTATGGGTGGTGCCGGTTTCCCAACCTTCATCAAGCTTTGTCCTCCTCCAGGAGCCAAGGCAGAGTGTGTCATCATCAATGGTGTAGAGTGCGAGCCTTATATTACTGCCGACTATCGTCTGATGATGGAGCATGCCGATGAGATTCTCGTTGGCTTGAACCTTCTGATGAAGGCGGCTAAGGTAGAGAAGGGCTACATCGGTATTGAGGACAACAAGCCTGCTGCCATCAAACTCTTCGAGGAAAAGACAGCCAATGACTCCCGTATAGAGATTGTTCCCCTGGCTAAGAAGTATCCTCAGGGTGGTGAGAAACAATTGGTGGATGCTGTTATTCGCCGTCAGGTTCCTGCTCCTCCGGCTATCCCGGTAAACGTTGGAGCAATTGTTCAGAATGTTGGTACTGCCTTCGCTGTTTATCAGGCAGTTATGAAGAATAAGCCTCTCTTCGAACGCTATACTACCGTTACTGGTAAGCAGGTGAAGAATCCAGGCAACTTCCTCGTGCGTATGGGAACCCCATTTTCTCAGATGATTGAGAACTGTGGCGGTTTGCCGGAAGGTGACAACAAGGTATTGGCTGGTGGTCCGATGATGGGTAAGGCTGTGATCAGTCTCGATGTTCCTGTAACCAAGGGTACCAACTCCATCACCGTACTGACTGATGCCGATGCTCATCGCAAGAAGGCTCAGCCATGTATCCGTTGTGCCAAGTGTGTGGATGCCTGCCCAATGGGCTTGGAGCCATACTTGCTTGCTACCTTGAGCGTAGTGAAGGATTATGAGCGTTTGGAGGCAGAGGAGGTAACATCCTGCATTGCCTGCGGTTCATGCCAGTTCACCTGTCCATCTCATCGTCCTATCCTCGATAACATCATCAACGGTAAGGCTGCGGTGATGGGCATCATCAGAGCACGAAGTGCCAAGAAGTAAAGAATAAAAGTAAAAACAATCCAAATACTTGATTAAGTAAAATGGGAAAATTAATCGTTTCATTATCGCCACATGCCCACGGAAATGAGAGCGTGGAGAAGAACATGTACGGAGTGATCATCGCTCTCGTGCCTGCCATCCTCGCATCTTTCTATTTCTTCGGTCTGGGTTCAGCAGTCGTACTGCTCACCTCTGTGGCAGCCTGCGTCTTCTTTGAGTGGGCAATTACAAAATATCTCCTGAAGGAGGAGACCAGCTTGCTCGATGGTTCTGCCATCATCACCGGTCTCTTGCTCGGCATGAACTTGCCAAGTAACCTTCCTCTCTGGATCATCATCATCGGTGCCCTGTTTGCCATCGGTGTGGGTAAGATGAGCTTCGGCGGTCTGGGTAACAATCCTTTCAATCCTGCTTTGGTAGGCCGTTGCTTCCTGCTCGTCAGCTTCCCTGCACAGATGACTTCATGGCCAGTGGCAGGACAGATGCTCAGCTATACCGATGCTACAACTGGTGCTACACCGCTGGCTATCATGAAGACAGCCATCAAGACTGGCGATGCTTCTCTCCTGAATCAGTTGCCTGATTCCATGAGTCTGCTCTTCGGTGCTACTGGCGATACCTTCGGAGCCGGTACAACCGGTGAGGTTTGTGCATTCGCCCTGTTGCTCGGTTTGGCTTATATGCTCTGGAAGAAGGTCATTACCTGGCATATTCCAGTCAGCATCATCGCTACCGTATTCGTTTTCAGCGGTTTGATGCATTTGGCTAATCCTGTTTATGCCAATCCTCTGGCAGTCATTTTCAGTGGTGGTTTGATGCTCGGTGCCATCTTCATGGCTACCGATTACGTAACATCACCAATGACTCACAAGGGTATGCTCATCTACGGTGTCTGCATCGGTCTTCTCACCGTCATCATCCGTAACTGGGGTAGTTATCCGGAAGGTATGTCGTTCGCCATTCTCATCATGAATGCGTTCACACCTCTTATTAACACATACGTTAAACCAAAGCGCTTCGGTGAGAAGCCTGCTAAGAAATAAGGAGGATTGAGACATGCAGAAATTAGAATCATCATTAAAGAACATGGTTTTGGTGCTTGTAGGTGTAGCGCTCATTGTGGGTGCTGTACTGGCTTGTATCAACAACCTTACTTCAGGTCCTATCGCTGAGAAGGCTGCCCAGAGTTTGGCCACCGGTATTAAGAGCGTGATGGGTACTGAAGATCTCCAGGTGGCTGAGCCGGAAGAGGTGAAGCAGGAGTTTGGCGGCAAGGAGTTTACCTTCACCCTCCACAAGTGCTCTGACAAGAGCGGCAAGGAGTTGGGTGCTGCCGTAGAAAGTACTACCGGCGGTTTCGGTGGCGACTTGAAGGTGCTCGTAGGTTTCGATACCGAGGGCAAGATTATGGGTTACACCATTCTTCAGGCTTCAGAGACTCCAGGTCTGGGTGCCAAGGCAACTACCTGGTTCCAGAAAGACGGAAAGGGTAGCATCATTGGCAAGACTCCAAAGGATGGCGACCTCCACGTGAGCAAGGACGATAAGAGCGGCAATGCAGTAGATGCCATCACCGCATCAACCATTACCAGCCGTGCCTTCCTCAAGGCTATCAATCAGGCTTATGCTGCCTATGCAGGTAAGAGTGTAGATGGCGAGAGTGGTGCATCTCAGAAAGCTGATGCTGAGAGCGGTGCATCTAAAGTTGAACATAACGAAAAGAAAGGATAAGCCGATATGAGTAATATGAAAATTTTGATGAACGGACTCATCAAGGAGAACCCTACCTTCGTGTTGCTCCTCGGTATGTGTCCTACCTTGGCTACAACAACCAGTGCCATCAATGGTCTTTCCATGGGATTGGCTACCATGGCAGTATTGGTTTGTACCAATTTTGTGATTTCATGTATCAAGAAGATTACCCCGGATATGGTTCGCATCCCTGTTTTCATCGTCGTGATTGCAGCCTTCGTAACCATCCTGCAGATGCTGATGAGCGCCTATGCTCCTGACAGCATCAACCAGGCGCTGGGTATCTACATCCCATTGATTGTTGTAAACTGTATCATCCTGGGTAGAGCAGAGAGTTTTGCTGCTAAGAACTCACCGATTGCCAGTCTCTTTGATGGTCTCGGCTGCGGTTTGGGTTTCACCCTCGGTCTTACTATACTGGGTAGTGCCCGTGAGATTCTCGGTGCAGGAAGCGTATTCGGTATCACTCTGTTGCCAGAGACTACCAATATTCTGATGTTCATCCTGCCTCCTGGAGCATTCCTCACCTTGGGATACATCATTGCTATATTTAATAAGGTTAAGAAGTAAGCGTAGGCATCGCTTCAGTCAATGAAATAGAATAGAAATTATGGAATATTTATTGATATTTTTCTCTGCGATATTCGTCAACAACATCGTCTTGTCGCAGTTCCTCGGTATCTGTCCGTTCCTGGGCGTATCGAAGAAAGTTGATACAGCAATTGGTATGGGTGGTGCCATCGCCTTCGTCTTGACCTTGGCAACCATCATTACCTGGTGTGTTCAGAAGTATGTACTCGATCCGTTCGGATTGCAATATCTCCAGACCCTGGCGTTCATCCTCGTGATTGCTGCCTTGGTTCAGATGGTAGAGATTATCCTCAAGAAGGTTTCTCCTGCGCTTTATCAGGCGCTCGGCATCTTCCTGCCTTTGATTACTACCAACTGTGCTGTGCTGGGTGTAGCTATCCTGGTTATCCAGAAGGACTACAATCTCTTGGAGAGTGTGGTTTATGCGTTCTCTACAGCCCTCGGCTTTGCCCTGGCTCTCATCGTTTTCGCTGGCATTCGTGAGCAGCAGGCTTTGGTTCGCATTCCTAAGGGTATGCAGGGCGTAGCCATCGTCATGGTTACAGCCGCTCTCCTCAGCCTTGCTTTCATGGGCTTCTCTGGTGTAGATGGTGGCTTGAAGGCTTTGTTCGGATTGGAGTAAAAAGATAGTATTAGTTAGTTAAAACGCCCTGAGAGGGCAAAAGCATTATATATGGTTGATGCTTTTGCGCTTTCAGGGCGTTTTTTATTGGCTGCTTTTCCAGCCTACCAGTCTGTCGGTTCTATCTCCCGTGCCTCGATAATAGATGAGGGCATCATAGCGGTTGGTAGTCTGGAAGAAGTTACCCTCCGTACTCACGGGTTGCGTACTGCCGTCGCTTTTGAGCACCAGATACTGGTAGCTATAATAACCTTGCTTGAGCAGCACGGTGGCGTGATAGCTGTGGTCGGCTTCGTTGTATTCCATCCGATAGGTAGGCGAAAAGCGGTCGTAGGTCCAGTCTGCATTCAGATATACGTCGCCTGGTTGGCGATAGGTCTGTAGCCGGAAATGTACCGGTGCATACTCGCAGGTGAAATTATTGTCCTCGTTATCGCTGTTGCGCACGTAGAAGGAGCCTTTGGCGCTCTCATCGTGTACGTAGTTGGGGCGAGGAATGTCGGGCATTACATAGACCTGGTATTCTTCTCCATCCCATTTTATCTCGTCTATTCCCATCGTAGGATGATCCATGTCGAGCAGTTCGAATTTTCGGTATTCATTTCCTGCATCGAATATCAGATGGCGATTGTGCTGCCATTGCAGCCCCTCTGCGCTGATATAGTCAGGTTTGGCATTCCATACTGCCTGATCCCAACGTCCGTTCTGCAGCACCACGGTTTTGATTTGCTGTGAGGGGTTGGTTACCTTTAGGTTGCCGTAGTTCACATTCATGCTTACCTGCTGATGCTGCTTGTTGATGTCGATGTCCGTATTCGAAGAATATCCGATGGCAACCTGCACCTGTGGCTCTACTACCATAAAGCAGGCGGTGAGTATCTTTCTGCCGTCCTTATCGGTAGCTTCATCCTCTTGGTTGTTCGTCTCCGCATTGTCATCATAGATGGTGAGCTTGTAGTTTCCGCTCATGGTGATGTGGCAGTTCTCGTTGGGGATTGTGAGATGATAGTGGGTGTAGAGATGGTTGGTGTTGAGCGATTGTTCGATGTTGTCGATGGCTTGCTCGTGGTTCCATCCCTTCAGATAGTCGGTCTCGAAGAGTCCCTGAGAAACCTTCCAGTCGGCATCGCAATGTTCTATCCTGTAGGTGTATCGATGATAATCGTGGGTCATGTCATCGAAGTCGATGTGGATGGGTTGCCCGTTCAGCAAAGTGATGGGAAGGGCTTGCCAGTCGGTGCCCGCCACCACCTGTAGGGTAGCGATGCGCTGACAGTATATCTCGTGTCTCTGCGCCCGTGAGGGCAGAGCAGCGAGGGCGAGAAGTATATGGAGAGTCAATATCTTTTTCATGCTTGCAAAGATACGGTAAAAAGGGGGAATGTAGTCGATAGGGGAATCGAACCCCTATGCCAAGATTGAGAATCTTGTATCCTAACCATTAGATGAATCGACCAACAGTGCAATTTTGAATAATGCTTGCGGAAGGTGGGGGATTCGAACCCCCGGTACGGTAACCCGCACGTCAGTTTAGCAAACTGGTGGTTTCAGCCACTCACCCAACCTTCCTGTTGGATTCATTTCTGAATCATCAAGCATCGTTCTCAAATGCGATTGCAAAGGTACAACTTTTTTTTGGTTCCACCAAATTTTTCCTTTACTTTTTTTGCTTTTATGATGGGTAATTGTCATTTATCCACAACGGCGATAGCGTTACCTGCGTAGGGATAAAAAAATAACTTGCAGTAGTCTCTTCGACTAATTGCAAGCTTACTAACAATAACCAATACATGAAAAACACTTAGTAGTCGATAGGGGAATCGAACCCCTATGCCAAGATTGAGAATCTTGTATCCTAACCATTAGATGAATCGACCATTCAAAAAATCTCTATTGGTCTCCCGACTTATAGAGACTTTATAAATCTAATACCATGAAAAACACATGTAGTCGATAGGGGAATCGAACCCCTATGCCAAGATTGAGAATCTTGTATCCTAACCATTAGATGAATCGACCATTCAAAAAATCTCTATTGGTCTCCCGACTTATAGAGACTTTATAAATCTAATACCATGAAAAACACATGTAGTCGATAGGGGAATCGAACCCCTATGCCAAGATTGAGAATCTTGTATCCTAACCATTAGATGAATCGACCAACGATGCAATCTTGAACTCCGCTTGCGGAAGGTGGGGGATTCGAACCCCCGGTACGGTAATCCCGCACGTCAGTTTAGCAAACTGGTGGTTTCAGCCACTCACCCAACCTTCCAATCGGATATTGTTGCCAAATCAACAAGCATCGTTCTCAAATGCGGGTGCAAAGATACTACATTTTTTTTGTTCCACCAAATTTTTCTGCAACTTTTTTCAAGAAATATGCATATTTTCTTGTTTTTTCTTGTTTTTGGGAGGAATTATAGGGGATAAACTGACTTTGTCAACAAAAAAGGAGGCAGATTTACCAATTATTGGAAATCTGCCTCCTGTAGGAAAGGGTCGCTCGATGATGTGATGAAACTCCGAATGTCATAAACATTTGAGAGCTCTCCGCTTTTGTAATCCACCGGCTTTACAGCTTAGTTGACATGTCAGTTTATGTGGCCCGCCATAGGCAAGAGAAGTCTTCTCGGTTTCATAAGTGTAATTTGATGAGTATCCCGATCGAACCGACACGACCCTTATATCTTTGTCGAATAGTCATAGCATAGGCTATCATCTATTGATAGAAGTCTTTGGGTTTTCTATACTGCAAAGATAATGCAATCTTTTGAAACTACCAAATCTTTCTGCTGATTTTTTCGAAAAATCTTCTTTATCAAAAGTCAGAACTCCCTTTTCCTTGTTTCTCTCAAGGATCAAGACTTCTTTTTCCTGAGCTCTTCGTATATTTCTTCGAAATATTTCCTGAGTTCTGTCTTGTCTTCAATGATATTCCGCAGCTCTTTCAGAGCCTTCTCATTGGGTGAGTTGGGAATCCAGAGCTTGATGTAGCCGTTGCGGGAATATTTCTCGTCCATGTGGTCGGCGAACCGCTGCCATTGCTCTTCCTTTCCTTTTCCGGGATAGTTCTCCTCTCCGTATTCGATGGCACGAAGAAAGATTTCGTGAATATCGATGTCGCGGTCGGCTTCGGCAACAATCTTGCCATAGATGCTTCGGGGCTGGCGACTGGAGGAGGCGCGGTGATCCTCCACGGCTTCTTTCATGATTTTAATCTGCTCGGGAGTGAACCAGCGCTTCAGTCTGGCATCAGCCTGGAGGATTTTGCCACTGGTGAGGTGGTGGATGGCGCGCGGACCGCTCATTCCCAGGTCGTGATAGGCGGCAACGATATAAACCATGTCGATGTCGGCACCTGTTACAGGTACGAGTTTCAGGGCGTTTTTGATGACACGGGTTACGTGGCGCAATCCGTGGCTCTCGCCAAATTCTGTATATTTGGGCAGAATCTGTGTTTCCACAAACTGCATGATTTCGAGATTTACTTGTTGCTTCATACTTTTTCTTCTTTTATATATATAATGTACGCGAGTACATTATATAATTATTATTCCTGAATGTTATCTTCTCATTCTAGAATCTTCTCATGCCATTCCAGAGGGGGTGGGTATCTTTGGGATTACCACATCATTCCAAGGATGATGAAGGTAGAGATCATGCCAAAGGTAAAGATGTTGAGAGCCGTGTAGCCCAGTACCTTGTTCAGCATTCTGCCTTCTCCTATCTTCCTCATCTTGGCGAATGTTCGGTTGTGCACCACGAGATATGTGGCGGCGAAAGGCAAAAACTTAGTATCTGCATCGTAGGTAAGTGCACTATAGATGTTGATTCCAATCATGATGAGGATACCGATGTTGCCCAGTGCGCAGTAGAGACGCTCGCCGTTTTTCTTGCCGATGTGAACGATCAGCGTCTTTTTGCCCGCCTTGATGTCGTTGTCGTAGTCGCGATAGTTGTTCAGAATGAGCAGCGTATCTACTACCAGTCCGCAGGCGATGGAAGTCAGTATGGCTTCTGCTGATACAGTCTGTATTCCTTCAGGCATGACTAGGTAGTAGGTGCAGCAGACCGGTACGATGCCGAAGAAGAGAAGTACCAGCAGGTCGCCCAATCCCAGGTAACTCAACTTGGTGGTATAGAGGAAGCAGAAGAGTACGCAGCAGATACCCACGATGATCATCTCCTTTCCTCCGTAGAAGGCGAGGGGCAAACCGATGGCGCATCCCAGAAGGGTGGTGAAGATGATGCCCCATTTCATGGCTTTCATCGTAATCCAGCCTTCGGCGCAGGATCTCTTTGGCCCCAATCGGGTTTCGTCGTCGTTGCCATGCTTGAAGTCGAAGAAGTCGTTTACCAGGTTTGAGTCTATCTGCATTATCCAAGCAAAGAGCAGACAGAGCAGGGCAGGAACCCATTGGCAGTTGGCACTTGAATCCTTGTATGCTAGGGCTACTCCCAGCATCACCGGTACTGCCGCTGCCGAAAGGGTGACGGGGCGGGCGGCGAGAAACCACGCCTTGATAGAATTTGTCTTTATCATCATATTGTTGCTTTTAAATTATAAGGAGCGAGGTTTTTGGGGAACCTCGCTCCTTGTTGTTATTCATTAAGAAAAGATTCGCTTCTATTTTATTTCAGAAGAATCTCTTGTGGAAAAGATTCGCTTCCTAGTTGAAGAAGTTCCAGCTTACACCCATTCTGAAAACTCGCTGGTTCATCGGATAGTGAGGGGTGAAGAAGTAGTTCTTGTCGCCTTGTCCTGCATTCAGATGGCTCATCATCACGAAGAAGCGGGTGTGCTTGATGTGAACATTGGCGTAGGCATTGACGATAGGGTAGTTGCCCACCTTCACGTTCTTCTCGCCGTTGCCCTGTACGGTATATTGACCAATGTAAGGAGAATAATCTGGAGCCTCGTAGCTGGTGAAGTATCTGGCATCAGCACCCAACTCGATATTCAGTACCTTTACCACCTTGAATTTGATGAAGAGGTTGGTATATACGTTGAGGTCTGGCACTGGCAGGGCACTCTTGCTGCTGGTATGCTGGTAGGTAATCATGTTCTGCCAGTTGAAAATACCGAACTTGAAGTCCTGCTGCAGCTGCGCTGTAATCAGATTGATGGCGTCGCCGCTCTGCATTGGGGTCACCATTACGCCTGTGCGCAGACCATTTTCTGTAATCGTATATTGCTGTGAGAAATAAGTATAGTTCTTGATTTCATCCACAGCCACACGCAGCGTGGTATTGGTCTTGCCGAATCTCAGAGTTCCCATAATGCGGGTATGGATAATCTTGCTCAGATCATCATCCCACCAGAGATGTCGGGCGTGATACTTGCGATAGTAGAACGATGGCGTTTCGTGATGGATGAAAGCATCGCCTCTTACCTGTACGGTGTCACCCAGGAATGGCAGGTTGATGTCTGCGCTTCCGTCGATTGCAAAGGTGCCGGCATCCACTCCGGTGAGTCCTACCTCGCCCACTACATTATAGTGAAGGGTCTTGCCCTGAGTCTTGCTCAGCTGACCGCCTACGCTCAGCGCATGCTCGTTGAATTTCTCGAATCCGCCTTCTGTATTCGGCAGTTCGTAGTGGCGGAGGTCATAGCTGGCGAAAGCTTTCAGACCAGCCTTTGCCCACTTGCTGAATCCCTCGAGCGTTCCCATTGCCACGGTGTTCTTGATGCGCCAGTGTCGGGTCTGATCGTAGATAGAATCGCCTGTAAACTTGCCGGCATTGTAGTACTCCTTGAGATAGTAGTCCTGTGGAGTCTGGTAAGCCTGGTAGATACGCTTGTAGTTATCAAACTGCACGGTGTGGATGAAGCTGGTTACCGGAACATATTCTGTCTTGTAGAAGAGTGAGTCCTGCGCTTTCTTCTTCTCTACGGAGAGCAGGCTGTCTGCCATAGCCTTGCTGTTTACTGCAATTCGAGTGCTGTCGCTCTTGAAGTCCTGGGCTGCCTTGTTTGCAACTATTGCCTTGTTGTTCTTGGCAGGTTCATCGCCGGCAATCTTTGCATCTGTAGGGCGACCTGAGAACTGCTTCTTCTGGTTTTTGTCGAAAGCCTTTTCGTCAAACTCCCTGCCTTGTTCCCTTGCTTTCTTTCTTGCCTCCTCCTTGGCTTCCTCGGCTGCATTGTCCTTTGCTGACTCCATGGCGAATTTCTTGGCCTTGATTTCTTCCTCGGTCATCTTCACCTTGCGGCTGAAGCCCACATTGTAGCGGTGGGTGAAGAAGATGTGTTGATTGTCGTTGCGATTCCAGTTCTGCTGCAGCACGGTCGGTATTTCGTTGGTGGCGAAACTCTCGGTGAAAAGCTCCGGATGCTTGATGTAGTCATCATTGGTAATACCTCCGTTCTCCGTCACCTTCTGGTGGTTGGTGCTGAAAAGGAAGTGCGCCTGATAGCGGTCGCCCAGATAAGAAGTCCACATCGTATATTTGAAGTGCGCCGTGCTCTGTGCATCGTAGTAGCCGCGACCGTATTTGTAGTCGAATCGGAATCCGCCACCCAGCTGCTTGTTGGCATTCACCGCAAAGATTGCCTTGAAATCATCCTCACCGTTGGTTCTGTCACCGCAGCTATTCAGCGTGATGTTGGTGATAGGCGAGTAGGTGTTGGTGAAGTGGAAGTCACTCACCGGGGTAACGATGTTGTCGTATGGCTCGGTGAAGATGAAGTTGCCCTGCGTATTGCGTCGGTCGATGAAGATGCGGTTGATGCGGGCGGTACCCATGTTACCCAGGGTGTTGTACTCTCCGCGCAGTCCTTCCGTGAAGGTTGTGTTCTGGTACATTGCCTGCATAGTGTCCACCACGGCAGCCCGAGTATCTCCAAATCTCTCATCCACAGTCCATACCCTGATTCCCTTCGGAATCTCCTTGTCAGTGCCCAGCGAGTCGGTGTTGATTCGGTTGCCGGTCTGTGGGCGGAACTGCGAGTCCTCGTTATTGTTGAAATCTGTAAAATCACGTTGTGCCGCAACTGGTAGGGTTGCAGCACAAGCTAGGATTGTAGAGAATAATATTTTCTTCATTTCTTATTTTTTGAATAGTCGGATGCAAACCTCGGCAATTTTCAAGACTACGCCGATGATCAGCAGTACATTGGCAATCGTGCGGTCGTCCATCTGTGTCCAGAGGATGACGCCTACGATGGCGAAGAGCATGAATCCGATGTTGAGCCAGTTTCTGGCTACGAGCATATTGCTCTTGTCTGCATACTCCAATCTTCTGTGGTGGCGACGATTTGGGCGCACGGCATAGCTGGTCTGTGGCTGTGTCTGAGATGCCTCCTGGCACTGGGTCTCGTTCATTGCCGGTGCCTTTGCGGTTTCTTCGTTCTGTGGGGTGTTTGTTATGTTGTTATCTTTTGTCTGATCCATATTTTATGAATTGATTTTTTATTTGCGAACAAGTTTGGTCAGATTGTTGAAGATCTGATCCTTACGGTCGATGGTTCCGCGGCGGAACTTACCGTAGATCTTAGCCAAGTCGTTTTTCTTCTTGGTCAAGGCATATTTGTCGGTGATCACATTCTCTGCAGGCTCCTTGAAACCGGTACTTCTGCCTTCCTCGTAGTTGAATACGATTCGGGTCATGGAGAGGTGGAGATGGTTGTCGCTGATGGTTGCCACCAGCTGGTACTTGGTCTCAGTGCGGTCGAGAGAGATGAACGACTGATTGAAGACAAACCATTCGTCCATAATACAGGCGATGATCTGCTCGTTCTTGTTGTTTCTGTTCACCAGGGCGATGCGGCTGTTGATGTTTTGCTCATTCTTGATGAGCTTGCTCATATACTGGAAAACGATGTTGTAGATTTCGTCTGCACTCTTTCCGTTTGCCTGGGTGTCGAGAACAAATTCCACTTTTCCGTCGGCATTGAGCTGGATGGCTCCCGCCAGGTATTTCGGATCTTCCTTGAGCACCACGCCCTCGGCAGTCTTTTCCACCTTTTTCTCTTCTACCTCCTCTGTCACGGTTGGCACGACCCATCCCGCACCTTCTGAAGTTTCGGTAGTATTCTCCTTCTTGGTAGCAGGCACCAGCTTTGTAGCAGGCACCGAATTCTCAGTATTCTTCTTCAGCTTTTCTGCTTCCTGCTTCATTCTTTCAGCTTCAGCCTTCAATCTTTCCGCTTCCGCTTTCGTTTTCTCGGCTTCCGCCTTTATTTTTTCAGCTTCCGCCTTCACCTTGGCAGCTTCTGCCTGAGCCTTGGCTGCTTCCAGTGCCTTTTTGGCTTCCTCTAACTCTTTTTGCGCCTTTTCCAACTGCTGCTCAGGGGTAAGCACATTCTGCGCCTGCATGGTGAGAGCTGGAATCAGCATCAGTATTGAGATAAATATCTTTTTCATGATTGTTGTTTAAATGTTTAATGTCTTGTCCTCCTCGTCCGAGTATTAGGAACTCGGAGGCGCTTCTAACATACAAAGGTATAAAAATAACTTGATATATTTCTATAAGGAAGCGATTATTTATACATTCTTTTGCTAAGTTAACAATATTTTTTAGGGAAAACGCTCCTAGTTTCAAATATTTTCGTATCTTTGCAAAAAATATAGCTATAATTATGGGATTATTCGGATTATTTAGCAACAAAAAAAAGGAAACTCTCGATAAAGGCCTCGAAAAGACCAAGGAGAGCGTGTTTGGAAAATTGGCGCGTGCGGTGGCTGGTAAGTCAACCGTAGATGATGACGTGCTCGATGATTTGGAGGAGGTGCTCATCACATCCGATGTAGGTGTGGAGACTACTGTGAAGATCATCCGACGTATCGAAGAACGCGTGGCAAGAGATAAGTATGTTTCTACCTCAGAGCTCAACAGAATCCTGAGGGAAGAGATTGCAAGCCTCCTGGAGGAAAATCATACTGATGACAATGAAAACTGGGATTTGCCTTCCGATCATAAGCCATACGTGATTCTGGTAGTGGGTGTGAATGGTGTGGGCAAGACTACCACCATAGGAAAGCTCGCCTATCAGTTTAAGAAGGCTGGCAAGAAGGTGTATCTCGGTGCTGCCGATACCTTCCGTGCCGCTGCTGTGGAACAGATCTGCATTTGGGGCGAGCGAGTAGGGGTGCCAGTGGTGAAGCAGCAGATGGGTTCTGACCCTGCCAGCGTGGCCTTCGATACCCTGCAGAGCGCCAAGGCGAACGGTGCCGACGTGGTGCTGATTGATACTGCCGGACGCCTTCATAATAAGGTGAACCTGATGAATGAGTTGAAGAAGATCAAGGAGGTGATGAAGAAGGTCATGCCTGAGGCTCCGGATGAGGTGATGCTCGTACTGGATGGAAGTACCGGACAGAACGCTTTTGAGCAGGCTAAGCAGTTTGCTGCCGTTACCAATATCTCTTCGCTCGCCATCACCAAGCTCGATGGTACGGCTAAGGGTGGCGTGGTAATCGGAATCTCCGACCAGCTCAAGGTGCCTGTGAAGTATATCGGACTGGGCGAGGGTATGGAGGATCTCCAGCTCTTCAATAAGTCTGAATTTGTTGATTCCCTCTTTAAACACTAGAATACAGGTGCTTATAGACTTTAAGAAAAGGATTAGATGAAGCTCGATGTAAAATAGTCGAGAAAAGAATTAGATTAAGATTATTATAGGATAAGTAGGATAAGAATGAAGAAAAATCAGATAGATATAGTAACCATGGGTTGCTCCAAGAATCTGGTGGATAGTGAGACCTTGATGAAGCTTTTCGAGGACAATGGCTACCACTGCGTTCATGACCCGAAACGCCCACAGGGTGAAATTGCCGTCATCAATACTTGCGGCTTTATCGAGGATGCCAAGCAGGAGAGTATCGATACCATTCTGGAGTTCATCCAGGCTAAGGAAGAGGGACGACTCCGCAAACTCTATGTGATGGGTTGTCTCTCACAGCGCTACCAGAAGGAACTGGAGGCAGAGATGCCCGAGGTGGATAAGTTTTATGGTAAGTTTAATTATAAGGAGTTGCTCAAGGAACTGGGCAAGGCTGATGTGCCTGCTTGCAGTGGAACCCGCCATCTCACGACTCCTCATCATTATGCCTATATCAAGATTTCTGAAGGTTGCAACCGCCGCTGTGCGTATTGCGCCATTCCTATCATCACCGGCAAGCACGTTTCCCGCCCGATGAATGAAATCCTCGACGAGGTGCGCCAACTGGTAGCCGATGGTGTGAAGGAATTCCAGATCATCGCCCAGGAGCTCACCTACTACGGCGTGGACCTGGACGGCAAGCATCACATCACCGAACTCATCAGCCGCATGGCGGATATTCCGGGTGTGAAGTGGATCCGTCTGCACTATGCTTATCCTAACCAGTTCCCGCTCGATTTGCTCGATGTGATGCGCGAGAAGCCAAACGTTTGTAAGTATCTTGACATCGCCCTGCAGCATATCAGCGACAATATGCTCAACAGAATGCATCGCCACGTGAGCAAGCAGGAAACCATCGAACTGCTCAAGACCATCCGTGAGCGTGTGCCTGGCATTCATATCCGTACCACTCTGATGGTGGGTTTCCCTGGCGAGACTCAGGAAGATTTTCATGAATTGCTCGAATTCGTTCGTACTCAGCGCTTTGAGCGTATGGGCGCCTTCTCTTATTCTGAGGAGGAGGGTACCTACAGTGCCAACAACTACGAGGATGATGTTCCAGCTGAGGTGAAGCAGCGCCGTCTTGACGAACTGATGATTCTGCAGCAGGAAATCAGCGCTGAGGTAGAGGCAGAGAAAGTGGGCAAGATATTGAAGGTGATTATCGACCGCAAGGAGGGTGATTACTATATAGGAAGAACCGAATTCTGCTCGCCAGAGGTGGATCCTGAAGTGCTGATCAAGGCAGGAGAGAAGCGTCTGCGCGTGGGGTGCTTCTACAATGTGAAGATTACCCAGAGTGAGGAGTTTGATCTCTACGGAGAAGTGGTAAAGTAATATGGGAGGTAATATTTTGACATCAGAATGAATAACAAGGAGTATATTGCAGAACTTGCTCAGCAGACTGGCTATTCGCAGGACGACACCCAGAAGATGGTGCGCAAGGTGATAGATGCTATGATTGCTGAATTTGAGGATGGTGAGGCTGTCTCTATCCCCAACTTTGGTACGTTTGAGGTAAAGAAGCGCTTGGAGCGTGTGGTTGTTAACCCTACTACCAAGAAGCGCCAGCTTGTTCCGCCTAAGCTCGTACTCGGCTTTCGCCCTGTGGCCAGTGTCAAGGAAAAACTGAAGAATGGAGGTGAAGACTATGAGTAAGATTAGTTTAAGCGACTTGGCGCAGCGCCTGGTAGAGAAGTCGGGAATCAGTCTGCAGGATGCCGAATTGTTTATCAGAAAGATGTTTGATGTTGCCAACGAGGGGCTTCAGTCTGATAAGCTCGTGAAGATGAAGTGGCTTGGTACTTTCAAGGTAATGGCGGTGAAGGATCGTGAAAGCGTGGATGTGAACACGGGCGAGCGTATCATCATCGAGGGCCGTGACAAGATTTCCTTCACGCCCGATAATATTCTGAAGGAGATTGTGAACAAGCCTTTCGCCCAGTTTGAGACCGTTGTGGTGAATGATGGTGTGGATTTCGATGAAATCGACAGAAAATTTGAAAATGCTGAAGAGGACGGTTCTGTATTCGATTCTACGTTAGAGTGTGTTCCTGATTCAGATAATTCTTCCTTGGATTCTTTCGTTGAACAGGATTCTCCTGCAACAAGTGGTGTGATAGATTTCTTGGATGAAGAAAACGATGCTCCTGTTAGCGATGAAATGATTGTGATAGGAGAGAGATTGTCTCAGGAAAATGTTGCTGAACCGGAAGAAAAAAAACCGGAAGGATCAGAACCTGCAGCGACAGAACCTGCTGTATTTAAACCTGCAGTATCTGAACCGGTAGAATCTGAATCTGCAACTTCTGAATTGGAAACAAAGGAATCTGAAGTTCCAGCTCAGAATGAAGTTGAGTCTGTTGTTTCTGATGAAGAAAAAGAATCGACATTAACAGAGGAAACTCCTATTGCAGAGAAAGTTCCTTCTGGTGAGGATAACTCTATTACAGAAACTCCTATTGTAGAGAAAGTTCCTTCTGATAAGGAAAACTTTACAGAAACTCCTATTGAAGAGGAAGCTTCTTCAGATGAGGAAACTCCTTCTTCAGATGAGGTAACCGATAAGCGACATGTTGTTTTGCCTCGTTATCTGGTTATTGCAGCGAGCGTAGTATTCCTGGCAATGATAGGAGGCTTTGGCTGGTTTGCTTTTAATTATGGCAAGATGGCTGCCCAGCGTGATCATCTCGCTCTGCAGTTGGATAATTACCAGCAGGTTCCGACAGAGAAGAAGGCACCAGCCAAGTCTGCCCCAACGCAGGAAGAAATTCTTCGCAAAAAGGCTATCGAGGATAGTATAAGAATGGCGCAGGCAAGCGAAGCTGTCAAAAAAGCCGAAAATGCCGAACAGAATATGGATGCTGCCGCAGACAATCAATCAATTGATGCAAAATCGGCTGAGGCTAAGAAGAATTTGGAAGTCAAGAAACTCGCCGATGCGAAGAATTTGGCTGATGCGAAAAGGCAGGTTGATGCAAAGAAACTTGCAGAAACCAAGAAACAGCAGGAGACTAAAAAACTTGCAGAAGCTAAGAAGAAAGAAGAAACCAGAAAGCAGACTGAAAAGCATGCTGCCCAGGCAAGCAGCAAATACGACCAGGATGCCCGTGTTCGAACCGGAGCCTATCGTATCATTGGTGTTTCCGAGGTTGTTACGGCAAGAGAAGGACAAACCATCAAGTCGCTCAGCCAAAAGTACTTAGGTCCAGGAATGGAATGTTACGTAGAAGCTCTGAATGGTAATTCCCTGTTGAAGCCAGGTCAGAAAGTCAAGATTCCGAAGTTGGAATTGAAGAAAAAGAAATAATTTTAAAGAATTTATTTGAAAATACAAAAGAGGGTGTGTCATAAGTCCATGACACACCCTCTTTTTCGTTTCTTCATTCGATGAATAATGAAGCATCCTCTTACGTAAAATACCTTTTGAGATTTTATTTCTTCTCCAATTCCTGAAGGCTTTCCATTTTCTTTGTTTCCAGGAACTCGTAGATTCCGCAGAGATGCTCGCGGACGCGACCGTGCCCGAATTCGTACACCTTGCTGACCAGACCATCCAGGAAGTCACGGTCGTGACTCACTACAATCAGCGTGCCGTCGAAATCCAGCAGCGCCTGTTTCAGTACATCCTTCGTCTTGAGATCCAGGTGGTTGGTAGGCTCATCGAGAATCAGCAGATTCACCGGCTCCAACAGCAGTTTCAGGATAGCCAGACGGGTTCTTTCTCCACCCGACAAAACCTTTACCTTCTTGGTAGAATCCTCGCCACCAAACATGAATGCACCCAGCAAATCGCGAATCTTATTTCTGATTTCGCCCTTGGCAACATCATCTATCGTCTGGAAAACCGTAAGCTCACCATCGAGCAGAGAAGCCTGATTCTGAGCAAAATAGCCAATCTGAACATTGTGTCCTAATTCCAGCTTACCCTCGTTCTGAAGCTGACCCATGATGCATTTTACGAGCGTAGATTTACCCTCACCGTTTCTTCCCACGAAGGCAATCTTGTCGCCACGCTCCACGGTAAGATTCACGCCGCTGAATATCTGCTTGTCATCAAACGACATTGCCACGTCACTCATCTGAACCGGATAGGCTCCGCTTCTCGGACTTGGAGGGAACTTCAGTCTCAGTCGGCTGGTATCCTCCTCGTCCACCTCGATCAGTTCCAGCTTTTCGAGCATCTTCACGCGGCTCTGCACCTGGAATGTCTTCGAATACGTACCCTTGAAACGCTCGATGAAGTCCTTGGTCTCGGCAATCATCTTCTGCTGTTCCTCATATTTCTTCATCTGCTGTTCGCGGCGTTCCTTGCGCAGTTCCAGATACTGGCTGTAGGTGGCCTTGTAGTCGTAGATTCTGCCCATAGTTACCTCGATGGTTCTTGTTGTAATGTCATCTACGAATTTTCGGTCGTGACTGATCACTACCACCGCTTTCGAACTGTTGATGATGAAGTCTTCGAGCCATCCGATAGATTCGATGTCGAGGTGGTTGGTAGGCTCATCCAGGAGCAGCACGTCTGGCGATTTCAGCAGCAGTTTGGCAAGCTCGATACGCATGCGCCAACCTCCCGAAAACTCGCTGGTAGGGCGGTTGAAGTCGGAGCGTTCGAAGCCCAGTCCGAGCAGCGTCTTCTCTACATCCTCCTCGAAGTGGGTCATGTCGATTGCATAGAATTTCTCAGACAATGAAGATACTTTTTCGATGAGCTGCATATAGTCGTCGCTGTCATAATCCGTGCGGGTAGTGAGTTCGTTGTTGATGCGGTCAATCTCCGCCTGCATCTCGTGGAGATGGGCGAACGCCTGGCAGGTTTCCTCGAACACGGTTCTTCCGTCTTCGGTCATCAGATGCTGAGGCAGATAGGCGATGACGCAGTCTTTCGGTGCCGACACCGAGCCTCGTGTGGCATTTCTGACGCCAGCGATGATTTTGAGCAGGGTACTTTTTCCTGCTCCATTCTTGCCCATCAGGGCTATACGGTCCTTCTCGTTGATCTGGAAGGAAATGTCTTTGAATAGGGTGGTGCCGCCGAATTCTACGGTCAATCCATCAACTGTAATCATATCTGTTTCTTATTCTATATGTATTATAAATTCTTGTTCTTTTTATATTGCAAATCGCTTAATAACCAAATGCCACACGGCGATGCTCCCTGATGGAAATTTCAGACAGGAGGGTTACCGATGTCCAGAGGGCCAGATCGTTTAGCGTGGCAGGATAGCGGATGCTTCCCGCCGAATCTGCGCTTGCGTTTTTTGTCAGTTCAGCGGCAACGCATCTCAACATGATGTAGTCCATCCCCTGGTGATGGCTGTCGTGCTTCAGGGCTTTCTCGCCCCAGAGCTGCCATTCGCGGCTTTCGTATAGAGCCAGGATGGCGTGGTCGTCTTGCCAGGTTTCCGAGTTCATCTCCTCCAGGTAGATGCGTCGGTTCACGCCGTCCCAGATGCCCAGCGAACCCTGCACCTCAAAGTCGAGACTTCTTGGGCGAGGCAGGGTCGTGTCATGAGTGAGTGAGATGAGCGTTCCGCCCTGGGTTTCAATCTGCGTAGAGATGATGTCGCCCAGGGTGATGGGAGTATTATCATCTTCTGACATGTGCTGGCGAAGTCCCACCGCCTTGGTGGCGAAGGAAGTGAGCCAGGCGAGATGGTCTGTTTTCCCGATGCCCAGAATCATGCAGAGCGGACCGAGTCCATGGGTGGGATAGATGTCAGCGTTGTGGTGCGAATAGAAACGGCTTCTCCACACGCTTTCCGTACCTTTTCGTCCACCCAGCACCCCATTGTCATCGAGCAGCAGCTTGCGTAGGTCGTGGCGGTAACCGCCTCTCATATAGATGATTTCTCCAAGTGCTCCTTCATCTACCATTCTTTTTACAGCAAGGATTTCTCGCATGAAGAGGGTGTTCTCCAGCGGAAAAAACTTTACTCCTTTCTGTTGGGCGATTTCCTGTAGCGGGGCATATTCATCCTGGCAGAGTCCGCCTTTGATTTCGAGAGCCACATGGCAGTTTCGCAGTATGCATTCCGTGGCGTGGGTGATGTGGAGGTGCCAGGGGGTGGTGATGAAAACCAGATTGGGCTGTTGCTCGTCGAGCATCATCTTGTAGGCTTCCTCGCCCTGATAGAAGGAAGCGCCCGGAGATTCCGAATCCCCGCAGCCGTTGATGTCGGCGATACCGACAATCTCAAAGTTTTCAATCGTGCGTAACAGCCGCAGCAATTGTTTGCCACGATACCCGAATCCTATCAATGCAGTCTTTATATGTTTCATCAGATTTTTTTTTGCTTCTGCAAATTTAGATAAAATTTCTGAATTATAAGCCAGTATAATAAAAAACTTCAATGATTTCCCTCGAATTGTGCGAAATTAGCCTTGTTTTTCGAGAAATCAAGACTGTGGTTTTCACAACTACCCCTCAGATGCACTGTGCGGCTTGTGAGAACAAAATCAAGAACAACCTCCGTTTCGAGAAGGGTATCAAGAGTATTGAGACCAGTGTTCCGGATCAGACGGTTACCGTAAAGTACAATGCCGACAAGACCACTATTTCTTTCTTTTGATTCCTGGTTCAGCAGCCATCATTGGCTTATTCTCTTCAGGCAAAACATACGGCTTGCTGAAGTGGAGTGGAGAAGAATTGGTTGCTGCCTCAATCTCGCCACGCAACCGTTCTTTCAATTTCGTGTTTCTGTTGCTCACAGTCAGATTTCTTACAGCATAGGCGAGGGCTTTGGGCTGACCGATGAGCACGCAGATTTTCTTGGCTCTCGTGATTCCGGTGTAGATGAGGTTGCGCTGAAGCATCACGAAATGAGTCATCAGGATAGGGATGACCACGATGGGATATTCCGAACCCTGACTCTTGTGGATGGTGGTGGCGTAGGCCAATGTCAACTCATCCAGCTCCGCTGCCTCGTATTCTGCTGAATGATCCTCGAAACTCACGGAGATGGTGCGATCTTCCATATTCACCTTCTCTATGGTTCCGATGTCGCCATTGAATACATTCTTGTCGTAATTATTCCTGATCTGCATTACGCGGTCGCCCAGTTTGTAGGTGGTTCCGCCACGGCTGATTCCCAGATTGGATGTGTTGAGTGCCTGCTGCAGCATCATGTTCAGATTGGCTGCACCTACCACGCTTCTCTGCATCGGGGTAAGCACCTGGATGTTACTCTGTGGCTGATTGTAAGCTTTTGGCAGACGATATTTTACAAGATTCACGATTTCCGTAGCCACTTGCTCTGGATCTTCATTCTTGATAAAGAAGAAATCTGTCTGTTTGCCGTTGCTCGTGTCCGGATAATATCCCTGGTTGATGGCGTGGGCACTCATGATGATTCGGCTCGACTGCGCCTGTCGAAAGATGCGGGTGAGTCGGATGATCGGAATCTTCTCTGAGTCGATGATGTCGCGCAGAACGTTTCCGGCTCCCACACTCGGCAGCTGGTCAATGTCGCCCACCAGCACCAGGCGCATGTGCTCCGGAATCACCTTCATCAGATTATACATCAGGATGATGTCTATCATCGAACACTCATCCACGATCAGCGCATCACCCTCCAGCGGGTTCTCCTCGTTGCGCTTGTATCCGTCCTGCGGATTAAACTCCAGCAGTCGGTGGATGGTCTTGGCTTCCATGCCCGTGGCCTCGCTCATTCGCTTGGAAGCTCTGCCCGTAGGAGCCGCCAGCAGAATCCTCATCCCTGCCGTTTTGTAAGCAGAAATGATACCTTGCGTCGTCGTGGTCTTTCCTGTTCCAGGGCCACCCGTCAGCACCATCACTTTAGAGCGTACTGCCTGCTCAATGGCGGCAATCTGCACCTCGTCGTATCTGATGCCTGAAGCTTTTTCCATTGCCTGGATGTCGGCCTGCATGTTGAAGAGGGTAGGTCCCTGACCGTGCATCAACTCCAGCAGTTTCTTTGCAGTTCCACGTTCAGAATGATAGAAAGGAGGCAGATAGATGGCTTCGTTCTCACGGATGAGATTTTCTGATATGATCATTTCCGCTATGGCTTGTCTGATAGGTTCTTCATCGGCTTCGAGCAGTTTCTTTGCGGCTTCTATAAGCTGCTCTTCTACAGCATAAACGTGACCTTCGTTGGAGAGTTCGTTTAGGGTGTAGCTGATTCCGCTCTTGCATCTTCTCAGATCGTTCTTTTCATAACCCATCTTGCTGGCTATTCCGTCGGCGGTCTTGAAACCAATGCCCCAGATGTCATCGGCAAGACGGTAGGGATTCTCCTTCACGTTGTCGATGCTTTCCTTGCCATACTGTCGGTAGATCTTGGCGGCATAGGCAGTGCTCACACCATACTGCTGCAGGAAGATCATCACGTTCTTGATATCCTTCTGCTTCTCCCAGCTGTCTCGGATTTTCTCCACGCGTTTCTTGCCGATTCCGGCAACCTCGTAGAGTCGTTCGATGTCATCTTCTATTACCTCGATGGTTTCCGTTCCGAATCTCTCTACTATCAGATGTGCAAACTTCGGACCGATGCCTTTCACCAGTCCGCTGCCCAGGTATTTCTCGATTCCATACACGGTGGCAGGCATTACCTCTTCCCAGGTTTCGCAGGCAAACTGCTGTCCGTATCGCTTGTCCATCTTCCAGTCACCATTGCACAGCAGTACCGCTCCCACTGGAACATCCAGCAGGTTTCCCACCAGGGTAACCAGGTCGGAATATCCCTTCACCTTGACTTTCATCACGGAATATCCATTTTCCTGGTTCTGGTAGGTAATCCGTTCTACCACGCAGCGTATCTTGATCATACCTTCTTCAAAATATTACCTTCTTCAAAATATTATCTTTCGATGATGTGATTGATAACGATTCCTGCTATAGCCATTCCGAATGTAGCGGTGATGTGGCAGAGTGAACCGTTGATCTGCGGCTTCGTAGATGTCCATTCGTCCTCTACGAGTCGCTGGTCGCTCATGTTCTGCATCGGCTTTTCCTCGCTGAACACGCACTGGAATTTGCGGTGAGGGAAGGTCTTGTTCTTCTTGAATTTCTTGCGCAGGGCTCTTGCCAGCGGATCGCCATCAACCTTCCAGAACTCAGCCTTCCTCACCATGAAAGGGTCGCGGCGGAGGGCTGCTCCCATCGAAGATACGAAGGTGATTTCCTTCGGAAGGGCAGTGGCACGCAGAATCAGGTCAGCCTTGTTTTTCAGCGAGTCTATGGCGTCGATGATGTAGTCGTATTCCTCCATGTGGAACTCTTCGGCTGTTTCTGCCTGATAGATTTTCTGATAAGCCGTGATGTTAGCTTCAGGGTTGATTTCAAGCAGGCGGTCGCGCAGCGCATCTACCTTTACCTGTCCGATGGTGCGGCTTGTTGCCATCAGCTGGCGGTTGCAGTTGCTCATGCATACGCGGTCGCTATCCACGATGGTGATGTTGCGCACGCCGCTGCGCACCAGTCCCTCTGCGCACCATGAGCCCACGCCTCCGATTCCGAAGATGAGGACTCGTGCTTCCTGAATTTTTTCAAGATTATCTTTTCCCAGGAGCAGTTCTGTGCGTCGCTGCATTCCCCGCTCCATTGTTGTGATTTGATTTCCCATTCAATTATCTTTTTTATTATCTTTCAACTTCGCTTTGCGCAATTCAGGTGCAAAGATACAAATAATAATTCGAAAAGTAATCATCCGACTGTTTTTTTGTTTAGAAAAATCTTCCTATTCTTCCACAATCTGCGCAATGCGCCTGATGCTTCTGTTGCGATGGTTGATGATGAGCGGAACACGTTCTACCACCACCATGGATGTGTCGAGGCCCAAAGCCTTAGGCTCGTCAATGCCTATCTTGCCGATAAGGGCATAGATGGTCATCAGCAGGTTCTGTTGACGGTTGTCGGAACTCTCCGGGTAATATACGCGGTGGATGATGATGAAGCGGAAATCGCCAGGAATTCCGTTTTTGCGGAGCGAAGGATAGGTGCTTCTCAAATCCACCTTCCTGCCAGCCACCAGGTCTTCTACCACTTGTCGCAGATAGAGGCTCACCCTAGGCTCAATGCGGAAACCTATGCGCATGGTTACACTGTAGAGGGTGTCGGGAACCAGGGTCTCGCAACTGTACTCCAGCGTGTCAGGAGTATCAGCAAATTCCAGATTGATAAGCCAGTAATGGTCAGCACGTTTGGGCTGCTTGTTGATGATGGAATAGAGCAGCTTGTCATCCACCGCACCTTCCTTGTCGGCATGGTTCACATAAACCAGATTGGAAGCGTACTTGGGGATGCTCTCGTCGGCCTTGATATCGGAGATAATCTGATAATACTCATTCAGCGGTTTGGTACTGATGTAATGATGGCGGATCTTGATGGCGTGGATCCATACATACATCATCAGGAACAGGATTCCGCCAATAAGCATCGTGCACCATCCTCCTGCGAGGAATTTTGACAGGTTGGCGGCAAGGAAAATGCCCTCGATAACGCAATATGCGCCCATAAAGAGCAGGATGAAGATGCGCGCCACACCCTTGGTGCGCAGGTAGAAACCGAGCAGCAGGGTGGTCATCAGCATGGTGATGGTGATGGCGAGTCCGTAGGCTGCCTCCATGTGCGAGGAGTCGCGGAAGAGCAGGATGATGAGAACCACACCGATGTACATGGCGCGATTGATTACCGGGATATAGAGCTGTCCCTTTACATGGGTAGGATGCTTGATTCGCATGCGTGGCCAGAAGTGCAGGTTCATGGCTTCGCTCAATATGGAGAAGGTGCCGCTGATAAGTGCCTGACTGGCAACGATTGCCGCACCCGTGGCCATGATGATGGCAAAAATCAGCATGCTCTGCGGCATGATGGAAAAGAACGGATTCACGGAGGAGGCAGTCTGGATATGGTTCAGCACCCATGCTCCCTGACCCAGATAGTTGAGGATGAGCATGGCCTTTACGAAAAGCCAGCTGATGGTGATGTTTTTTCTGCCGCAGTGACCCAGGTCGGAGTAAAGAGCCTCAGCACCGGTGGTACAGAGGAACACGGCACCCAGAATCAGGAACCACTCTGGCGATTTTGCCAGCAGCATGGCAGCATAGTAGGGGTTGAAGGCCTTCAGAATCAATGGGTAAGAGGTGATGCTGAAAGCTCCCGTTACGCCCAGCAGCAGGAACCATATCAGCATGAATACTCCGAACGACTTGCCAATACTCTCTGTTCCAAAGCGTTGCACAAAGAAGATGATGGTGATGATGCCCAGTGTGATGGGGATGACTGGCAGGTGGGGACTGATGCTTTCGAGTCCTTCGATGGCAGTGGTAACCGTGATGGCAGGGGTGATGATTCCATCTGCCAGCAAGGTGCTGGCACCGATGATGGCCAATAAGTAAATCCATTTTCTCTTCATCTTGCGCAACAGGGCGTAGAGGGCGAGGATGCCTCCTTCGCCATTGTTGTCGGCACGCAGCGCCACGCATACGTATTTGATGGTGGTCTGCAGGGTGAGTGTCCAGATGATGCACGACAATGCACCCAGGATGGTGCTCTCGTTGATGGCTTCACCCGTGTGCAGGATGGCTTTCATCACGTAGAGTGGGGATGTACCTATATCTCCAAACACGATGCCCAGAGTGATGAGTAATCCCAGGAAGCCTACTTGATGATGGCAGGCTACTGAACTTTCCGAATTTTCTCTCATATAACTTCTCTTATTTATTTAAAATATTATCCCTCTTTACATTAAGGAATTATCCCTTGTATTATCCTTTTTACATTAAGGAATTATCCTTATGTGAACATAAAATATCCCTTTTTTGATTATGAATTTGGGTGCAAAGGTATGAACATAAGTGGTAAAAGATGATTTGTTTAACAAGATTTATCCGTTTTAACTTTCGTTTTAATCGACTGTAAGTGACTGTTTGGAAAATGTAAAAAAAGTGATATTCTTTCTCGGTGTCAAAAATAAGCCCCATCTACTATCCGAATCTTCATTCATGCTGAAATCGGAAAGTAGGTGGGGGGTATCAGATGAAGGTCACCACATTTGATGCTTCGTTATATTTACATATTTACGCAGTTTTGCGATACTCGCTTGGTGTCTTGCCCGTCTGCGCCTTGAAAAAGCGGACGAAGTGCTGGGGATACTCAAAGCCCAGGTGCTGACTGACTTGCGTGATGCTTAAGGTTTCATCCACAAGCAGTTGGCGGGCAGCCGAAAGCAGCCGGTCATTGATCAGACTCTTGGCGGTTCTGCCAGTCTCCGTCTTGACCAATTCACCGAAATATTTAGTTGAGTAGCAGCATTTGTCTGCAAAGTAGGCTACGGTAGGCAACCCTTCACGCTCCGCTTTCCGGGCAATGTATTCATCGAGCAGAGAGATGAATTTCTTTACCACCGAGTGGTTGATCTCCTCGCGTGTGATGAACTGGCGATCATAGAAGCGCAGACAATAGTTCAGCAGCAACTCGATGTTAGAAACGATAAGTTCACGCGAATGCCTGTCTATAGGATGCTCGAGTTCCTGGCCAATCATTGAGAGCACGTCACGGAAGATATTTACCTCGGCAGCGGATAAATGTAGTGCTTCGTTGCTTGTATAGTCGAAGAACTCATAGCGGGAGATGTTCTTGCCAAGCTGTGTGCGGTTGAGCAGTTCGGGATGGAAAATCAAAACCGTATATTTGGCTATCGGAACTCCTGGAATGGGTTCTACTTTAATCGATTGTCCGGGAGCAAACGAGGTTACGGTCATCTCGTCAAAATCATATTCTGTTCTGCCGTATGACAATTTACATCCCTTGTTTTCCTTCAGGAAGAGGGCATAAAGTCCGTAGTGATGCACAGCCTCCTGAATAGGAGAGGTGTTCTCTACACGCGCAATGCTTACCAGAGGATGAAGTGTTTTCACCCCAATGTAGTCATTGAACTCCTGTATGGTATTAAAGAAAAATTCCTTCATAATCCTATGCTTTTAAATTTCTAAATTTCTAAAACGTTCTAATTTCTTTTACGGGTGCAAAGATACGCACATTATCTATATTTCTTTATACCTGAAATTCGGAAAGTATTACCAGTAATGTGGATAAGCGATGCTCACTCCCATGTTGGCGAAATATATCTGCAAAAATACAAAAAATAATCAGAAAAGTGATTGTGTGGATGGATTTTGTTTGCAGGGCTAACTTGATTTAACCTTATTTTATAAGATAGAGGGATGCTGAGGGATGTCTTGAGTGCCTGAGGATATTTTGAAAACAGAAATCCTTAATGAGCTTAATGACCGTGACCTTAATGACCGGAAAACGCCCCTAAACATTTATTTATTTTTCTGATGAAACTCCTTCCTTGTCTTAGCCATTGCTTCCGTAGCCCTATCGTGGGTTTCTATCAGCAATGGGCTTTTGTGATATTGCACAATCTTGACCCCGACTGAGTTGTGCCTTTTCTTTTCCTCGATGCATTGAATGATCAAGTCTGGATTGGCTGATTTAGCCGTTGGAGTCTTGTCAAAGTTCTGAATATAGGCAGCGTTGGTCAGGAAGAGAATGTCAGAACCTTCCGGTATTTCCTGCATTACTTTCACCATGAGGGTTAGCATCATGCGGAACTCCGTGGTGTGCAAGTCGCTGATTACATCACGGCTGATGATGTTGCCGTTATGCTCAATTACTACGGCAGCACCACCGGCTCGCTCTTTATGGCCATAATCACATGAACCACCTATCCAAACGTAATATGTAGAAGTATCTTGTGTCATAATTATTTCATCTTCAATGTCCGCAGATATTCCTTCTGCTCGGGCGTGATTCTATAGCTCTCGATGGCCTTCTGGATGGTCTTGTTGTGCGTCCAGGAAGCAAGGCGGTTTTGCTCGATGTAGGGAATCGCCTGGTCCCATTGCTTGGCAAGGGCGGTAGCGAAGAACCAGGCTACCATCATTTTTACGTAATACTCTTCGCTCCTTATTGATGCTGGAATTTCAAGATGTTCAGCCTTGAAGTCTTTATCCAGGTAATGAGACATAAGTGTCTCTATACCAAAGCGACAAGTATAAACGTGTGACGATTTACTCCAAGTCTTGATCTTCGCCAATAGCTCCTTCTTGTGTTTGGCAAACACCTTCGGAGACATAATGTCGCAAACAGCCCAGTTGTCCACGAAAGGCAGGAATCTGTCAGTAAGACGAATGCATTCTTCGTAGTCCTTCACCTCGGAAATGAGGAGACCGTGAAGCATATTCTCATCGTAGTATTTGTGAGGAAGCTGATGCAGGAAATCCTCACATTCTGCCTCCTTTGTAAATTCTTTTGCGAACTTGCGGAGCACAGGAACACGAATGCCTATGAAACTCTCCACAGGCACTCCCGGTGTCAGTTTGGCCTGGAAAGCAGCATACTGCTTATCCTGCCTGGCGAACAGTCTTTCTTGAAGTGAAGTCATTTTTATCCAATTAATTTAATAATCTGTTTATCTGAAGCATCAGGCAGGATTTCTTTCAGATGCTCGAAAATTCTTTGGTAAGATTCCTGGGGAGTGCGATTGCATTGACAAGCCTCCCTGCCATAGAGATCTTCGGGAGTATTGAGCAGCGACCACCCCCAGCCATATTCGTGATTGTGCTTGTCACGAGGATAGATGAAATCCTCGGTCACGATATAGGTTGCCATTTCCAGTCGGGTGAGATAACCGTCAAACTTGCTTCTCATTCCCTTTCCGGTGAAACCGCAGGCTGCCCGAAGTTCTCTCGTGATGAGACTGCCTGTAGATTGAAGCATGCAGAGAATGGCTCCTTCTATCGATTCTTCATCTGGGCGAGGGAACTTGCTTCTTCTGTAGTTGCAGAAGTCTGGCCACCATTCCAGGCTGATGAATCCTGCTTTCTTGTTAAAGAACTTTCCGTACATACACGGCATTTCCGTCACAATCTCGCCTTTCCATTTCCATAATGGCCAGTCCCAACCGCCTTCAGGAAGTCTTACATAACCGCAGTCATCTGCCACGATGTCTTCGGCAGAGAATCCTTCAATGCCGCTATCAAGGAGAGGGAGGAAGCCGATCTTCTGAATCAGCTCCATCATGCCTGTTGCTGAGTATATTTCTGGAAAATTCATGTTCATCTATTTTTATCCTTTGTACTAGCTATATTAAGCTACGAATAACCTTGCATGGTACACCTCCAACTAGAGTATTTGCATCAACATTTTGGGTTACTACGGCTCCTGCGGCTACAACAGCTCCATCACCAATCGTTACACCTCCAAGAATAGTTGCATTAGCACCAATCCAACAACCATTTCCTATGGTAATTGGCAAGGCATATGTGCGCCAACGGTATTCTCCCGAATCAGGATTCCAATCCTTGGTGAGACGCTCATTCAGGTCAACTGGATGAGAAGCAGTATTTATCTGTACTCCTGGAGCTATAAGCACGTTATCGCCTATGGTTATCTTATTGCAGTCTATCAGCATACAACGATAATTGATGCTTACATTGTTGCCAATAAATATATTGTCACCAAATCCAATAATAATACCATCCCCTACGCTTACATTATTTCCAATACTACCAAACAACTCTTTTAGCATTTCATATCGCTTGCTTCGGTCAGTGTATGGCAGAGAGTTGTAACGCTGCATCCATTCTGTAGCCAAGGATTTACGTTCTATAAATTCGGGCGAATGGCAGTTATAAAGCATACCTGCCAAACACTTCTCTGATTCTGTTTTCATAATCATCGCCTTTTTTATGTTATTATCAATTCGTTCAGTTTATCCTCTCTGATAATCTTAGGCTGAGCCTTGCCAGCGAGAATGAGAATCTTTTTACCATTACGATAAATATGAAGCTGTCGTGAGCGAACCACGGCTGTCAGCTCCTCATCATTCTGCATGGCTTGCCAGATAGGATAATATACTCCCTCAGGTTCAAACAACTTCTTCTGAAGATGTGAACAGAGATTTGTTGTATCAATAGTCATAAGCTATTCTATGTTCTTGTTAATTTCTTGCCATTCCTGATGCTCTTCCAGATGATTGGTCTTTACCAGTACGCTCTGAAAACCGAAACGCTTACCAGCTTCGGCATTCTCTGAGCGGTCATCGAAATAGAGGGTGGTGGCAGGATTTATTCCTGTCTGCTGCGTCATCTCTTCATAGATTTCGATAGATGGCTTTTCCTTTCGCATGGCGTATGAGAGGAACACTTCATCAAACAGTTCGTCTGTAGAATATCCCAGCTGCTTCATCTGACTGACTGATTTCTGCCAAAGCGTATCGTTGATGTTGCTGAGCAGATAGACCTTGTATTGCTTCCGAAGCTTGACCAATGCCTCCAGTCTTTCCACAGGCAGATTGCCACACAGCTCTTCGAGAACTTTCTCAATATCCTCGGTTGTGGTTCCTTTGCGGCAAAGGCTCAGCATCTCTTTCAATGTTTCTGCTTCTGCCACCAGACCATTGATATATTGGTGCATCAGTCTCTTGATTTTGCGGACATGGATTAGTCGCTTGAACGCCGTAACGCCCAGGCTCTCCATGGCTTTTACAACAGAGGCATCATCAATGTTCACGATGACACCTCCATAATCAAAGACGAGTGTTTCTATCTGTTTCATGCTCATTTTCCTGTTGTTATAATTCTCTTATGACATACTTCTATTATTCAATATCCAATGGTAATTGCGGATCTTCGCCGTCAAACTTGTCGAAATCAGAGCGAAACAGACGGTCCTGTATCACTCTATATTTCTCAAACTCGCTTTCGGCATATTCCTTTGCATACTCGGCAGTAATGTGTCCTGCGTCTTGCAGAATTTCTCTGTCGGTTGCATCGAGGAATTTGTCGATGCGTTTTGCCCAATCCTCCATAGTCATAGGAATATGGCGCTCTGCCATATCCTTTGCCATATCAAGATAGGCATTCACCAATCGTCCAAGGGCTTGCAACTCATTTTCCTTCAGATAGTTCTTGGCTATACTTACGTCGGACTTTATGATTTTCCCATTAGGAGCCTTTGCCCATGTAGTGAGCCCCATGTGCTCTTTTTCTGCATCAGCACGATCCACTATCAGTTCTGCGGCAGTATGTCCATGAACAGCATAATGCATCTTGTTCTGTACCTTCTTGAAGAACTCGCGTGTTGTTGGAGCATCACGGTTGTAGTCGATGGCTGTGGCGTAGATGTCGGTCAGTTTCTGATAGAAATTGCGTTCCGATAGACGAATCTCTCGAATCTCCTCCAAGAGTTGTTCGAAATAGTCCACGCCGATGAATGAGCCATTTTCCATACGCTTCTTGTCAATCACATAGCCACGGATAGCATACTGTCGGAGAACATAAGTGCACCATTGGCGGAATTGAGTGGCTCGGCGGGAGTTGACGCGATAGCCTACTGAAATGATAGCATCAAGATTGTAGAACAAAGTGTTGCGTCGTACCTCTCTCGTTCCTTCCTGTTGAACTACCGAGATTTTCTCGGTAGTTGCATTCTTGTCCAATTCCTTAGCATCGTATATGTTCTTCAGATGCAATCCTATGTTGTCAGCAGAGCAGTCAAAAAGCGTTGCCATTGCCTTCTGTGTTGCCCATATTGTTTCTTTCTTATATAGCACTTGAATGCCTTGCTCCTTACCCTCTGCCATGAAGATAAGAAATTCAGCGGTACTATTTCTTATTTCAAATTTCTTTGCCATTTTTCTGCGTATTTTCTCGTCGCTAATATTTTTGCAACACCTTATTATATAATTATCTGTCTATTTCTGTGAAACGATTGAAAGTTTGCCGAAAACTCCATCAACATTTTCTGGGCAAGAGGAGCGTACCATGTCTTCACCTCCTGCTCAGTAGGCGTATGACCGCCTGGGAAATGGAAGGCTTGGTTGTAATGCTGCAGGAAGAGAGGGGAGAAGTGAGCCAGAGTGTCCTGCTCACCAAAAAGTCCCCACACACGATCCTTATAATAGGGGTTGCAGTGGTCAAACTGCACGGCTTCCAGTTCCGCAAACTCCTCAATCAGCGCCTCGTCAATCACCAGCCGTTGATTGCCGTCCCTTCTCGGCGCCTTGTATTCATGCTCTCCGATTCGCTCCTTCAGAAACTCCGTCATCATGAAATACGGATTGCCGAGCAGGGCAGGAATGCCCACCACCGGAGCCAGCATCTGGGCGAGGAAAGAGCCGCAGCTGTTGCCCAGAAGCAAGTCGGGCTGCTCCCGGTCGATGATGGAGCGAATCTCCTTCAGTGCCTCCTTTGGGTGCAAAGGGAGGTCGGGAGTCAGCACCACCGCCGTCCCCTCAAACGCCTCTTTCAAGGCTCTCGCCATCGGACAACTGCCCGTAGCGAAGAATCCGTGTAGGAATAATATCTTCTTCATGATCTAATTTTCAATGTCTTGTTTACTTTGTGTCTATTATCTTGTAGCAGAGATATTTGGAGGTACTAGCTTATCTTATATGTTGTAATCTAAATATTTCTTTCTGCTTTTCTATTTCTTCCTTAAGTTGCTGTTCTGTAGGAAGATATGTAAGATATTTTGAAGCAAATAATTGCTTGCTGTCGTGCAAGATGGAAAATCTTGCGATATCTTGGCTGGTTTCCGAACAAAGAAGTATGCCAATGGTTGGATTGTCGCCTTCCGTGCGTTTCAGTTCATCATACATTCTTACATACATATCCATTTGTCCTACGTCCTGATGGGTAATCTTGGTCGTCTTCAGGTCGATCAGTACAAAACATTTCATCAGGTAATTGTAGAATACCAGGTCTATGTAGTAGTCCTGGGTATCGGTGATGATGTGCTGCTGTCGCTCTACGAAGGCATAGCCTTTACCCATCTCCATCAGAAACTTCTGAAGATGGGTGATGATGGCACTCTCCAGTTCGCTTTCCGAGAAGCTCATGTCACGGGATAAGCCCAGGAATTCTGTCACCATTGGCGACTTGATGAACATGGCAGGTGAGTCTGCGTATCCTTTTGTAAGGGTTTTCATCTCGTTCTCTACCTCATCCTTATGCTCATTGCTGGTTTGCAGAAGACGATAATAGTATTGGGAGGCAACATTGCGGTCGAGGGTTCTTGTGCTCCACATTTGCTCTGACGACTCCTTTAAATACCATAGGCGAGCTTCTGCATCTGTAACTCTTAGAATACTCTTCAGATGGGTCCAAGTAAGATTTTGCACGCGCGCGTGCAAAATCTCCCAATCAGGAAAATATTGGTATAATTGCTTGAAATAGGCAAGGTTACGAACACCATATCCGGAGCCGAACTCTGTTGTCAACTGCTGAGATATGGACTTGATGAGCTGTATTCCATAATCTGCACGCTGCTTGCCAAGTTGCTCTTCTTCAACAATACGCTTGCCAATTTCCCAGTTTGAACGTATCAAGACTTCGTTGATAGATTGATACGCCCTGTTTCTTGCCCTTGTGATGATGGTTCTGATATCATCTATAACATGTGCATCTATATTTATAATATTCTTTTCCATCTATATATATTTTTTCATTTCTTTTTCCTTACTTCCCAATGACCGCTATAGCCGCTAGCAACATACTGCCACCTTGAGTGCCATCTTGAGTATCATCTTGAGTATAAGCCATGCTCAACTCCCATATTAGCGCAATATATCTGCAAAAATACAAAAAAATATTCAGAAAAGTGATCTTATGGATGGATTTTGTTTGCAGGGTGAACTTGATTTAACCTTATTTTATAAGATAGAGGGATGTTGAGCGATATTTTGAAAAGCCTAAATCCTTAATGACCGGAAATTATAATTTTTCATAAAAAGAACATTATATGATACTTTTGCTTGTTTATTCCAAGAACATTTCTTATCTTTGCACGAAAAGTACAATATAATACACTACTTGATATGAAAATTCAAGAAGTAATGAAATTGCAGCGTAAGGCCTTGGGGATTACCCAGCAAGACCTCGCTGACATGTCTGAGATAGCCATTTCAACCATCAAGAAAATAGAGAGCGGCAAAGGCAACCCATCTCTATCGACAGTTGAGAAAATCATGGATATCCTTGGCATGGAGGTTAAATATGAGATTCGTCAAACCGTTTAAATATTACCTGTTTTTACCAATATGCTTCCAGAAGGAGCAAACAGAAAGATAGTCTGCAGAAGTTGGCGATTAGATGAGAAGGATTTCTTTGGACTTCTTCTGAAGATAGCAACCTATGATACGATAGGAGCAATAACTGTAAAAGAAGTAGAATCTCCCCTGAGCCAAGAAAAGGTTTAGGAAGCCTGGCAGACAATAACGTCCGCACTGCGGACGCAATTGAATTAAAATCATTGTATGTTGGTCATATCTGTCTAAAACGTGTTATTGGTGGACACCTTGAGGGACATCTTGAGGGACATTGGTTGACATTTTTATAGATTCTGCAGGAGCGCACTCGTTATTATTGCATATAAACAGACAGCCAATATAGTGATCTACTTTTATCTATATTATTGATATTCAGAGTATAATCAGTATATTTGCACATAATATTTATAAGATTATTACGTGCAAAAACAATGAATATATAAAAAGCGCATAGCGGTCAATTCAATTGCGCATACTGTGTATTCACATTTCAATAAAGTTTAGTCTGCTGTACTATCATTATTGGGTGATATGGGTAAATAAAATGAAAATAAAGCAATAAATTATGTATAATCTTTTATAAAAATTGCGCAAAAACGCATCATCTTTAAAGAATATTCATTAAATTTGTAGCCATAAAACATATATATTTATGGAAAGTAAAAAAGATTTGAATCGTATAAAGGTTATGTTGGCAGAGAAGAAGAAAACCAATAAATGGCTTGCTTCTGCCTTAGGAGTTAATGCCGCTACAGTTAGTAAATGGTGTACAAACTCTTCACAGCCATCTCTTAAAACATTGATGAAAATTGCAGAGTTACTGGAAGTAAACTATACAGAACTTATAAGAGTCGAGCCAAAGTTATGAAAGCAAAGAATACCTTCACCATCCACACAGAACTGATGGATGGAACTCTATCAGGAGTTAGGAATATCTATATGGGGGCAAACTCTACTTGTCACCTTTACGTTATTCCACGTGATGAAATTAATGTAGCCAACGATATAGCAGACATAGCAGGTCAACCTGCTTTTTATATTCTGCTAGGTGATCCCAATGCATTAAAGCCAGAAGCATATATTGGTCAAACTACCGATTTTTCCAATCGTAAGAATGACCACGTTCAGAAGAAGGATTTCTGGAAGACAGCTCTCGTTTTTATATCAGATAATCATAAGATATATGGAGACGATGTGAAATATTTAGAGTATCTTGGCATAGAATCTGCACAAAGTGTTGAATCGTTTACCTTGCTCAATAGCTCGAATCCACGAAAGCCTCCTATTGCACCTTACCGTGTTAATGATATGGAAGTCTTCTTCCGTGATATACAGTTGCTCACTCGTTTCTATGGATGCGGTATCTTTGATGCACCAGTAGCAAAGCCTCAATCAGAACATCTGTTCTATGTTCACGCAACAGACCGTCCTGCAAAGGGGATTGGTTATTATGACAAAAACTCTAAACAGTTTGTCCTCGTGAAAGGTTGTATCATCGCAAGTCAGGTGGTTCCAAGTTTCAAATCTATTGCATCACGTCAGAGTTTCATCGATGAACATTGCAAAAAAGAAAATGGGCAGATTATCCTTCAACACGATGTGCCTATGGTTAGTCCAAGTGGTGCAAGTGGAATAATACTCGGCCGACCAAGTAATGGCTGGGATGACTGGAAGGATGCTGATGGCAATAAATTAGGTGAAATCATAAAACGATAGGAATAAGGTAAATGAAACATGCTTCAATATCCTTCATTCCATTCTGCGGTACAATTGGTTTAATCAGAAGAATATATAATAGGAAAAATAATGAATTTAGAAGAAAAAATCATAAGTGAAATAACTGGTAAATTCACAATAGAGGCATATCAGAGAGGCTATCGTTGGGGAAAAGATGAAGTTGAATATCTTCTTGAAGATATCAACGAAATTCCTGATGGCCAAAAGTATTGTCTTCAGCCTGTTGTTGTGAAAAACGTGAATGATACTTATGAACTGATTGACGGGCAGCAACGCCTGACAACTCTCTATTTGATTATGAAGTATCTGAATGCCTACGTTGATATAAAATTTAGCATAGAATACGCTACACGAAAGAGCGAAAATGGGCATATCGGAAGTAAGGAATTGCTTGAAACAATTGATGAAATTGATCTTTCTTTACCTTCTAACAATATTGATGAGTTGTTTATCAAGAAATCATATGGTATAGTTAAAACGTGGTTTAATGGTGAAGAGTCTAAGATGGAGAGTTTTGCCAAAAAACTGCAAAACGATGTCACAATTATCTGGTATGAAGTAGATGACGATGAAGATAGTGTAAATATATTCACACGTCTGAATATAGGTAAAATAAATCTTACTAATGCAGAACTCGTAAAGGCATTATTTCTTAGCCGTGGCAAAAAGGATTCCGAAGGTCGATATGCAGGAAATCCTTATGGCATAGAGGAAAAAAAACAGCATGAAATTGCTCTCGGTTGGGACTCAATGGAGAAAGATTTACATAACGAAAAATTCTGGACTTTCATTACCAATGAAAAGTCTGATCATTATCCCATTCGTATGGAGCTTTTGTTTGATATGATAGAAATGAAACCGAACGGCGAGAGTAATTTCTATACATTTAACAGATTCTATGAGAGGTTTAAGAATTCAGACAATAGATATGATACTTGGGAACTGATAGAACGATACATGCAACAGCTAAAAGAGTGGTATAATAGTTTTGACTTATTCCATCATATTGGATTTCTTGTTGCTACTGGCACAAGCGTGAAGTCTCTTCTTGACATAGCTATGAGTACCGATAATCCTATAAAGAAATCTGATTTTAAACTTAGAGTACTTGATATGATACGGGAGAAGATGGTATTTATGGTTGGAGACAAAGATTTCGGAGAAGAAATAGACTATGCAGAGCTTAATTACGAAGATCATTCAAAGTTTATACAGTATGTTCTTCTTCTGTTTAATATTGAGACTATCAGACAAAAAGGAGACGAGAATGTCCGTTTCCCATTTTATCGATATAAAAACGAAGGAACATGGTCATTGGAACATATCCATGCTCAAAATTCAGAGAGCCTGAAAACAAACCAAGAATGGAAGGAATGGCTTGAAATTCACAAAAAATCTCTTGAAGGCTTGGAAGTTAGTTCTGACGATAAAAAACAAATTGAAGAGGTTATTGATAAGATGAACACTGTTATTACCCATATTAATGAAAAAGGGTATAAAGGTTCTATAAGGGATGAGTTCAACGCAGTAGCTCCTGCAGTGATCAATATTCTGTCAGATGGTGATGACAAGTCGCAGATGCACACCTTGTCAAATATGGCATTATTGACCGTTGGTGAGAATGCGGCTCTTAACAATTCCACTTTCGATGTTAAACGCATGAAGATTATTGCCATGGATAAAGCTGGAGAGTATATTCCTGTATGTACTCGAAACGTCTTTATGAAGTACTATTCTTCCTCAGATACGAAGCTGCATTTCTGGTCAGAAGAAGATAGAAAAGGTTATATAAGTGCTATGAATAATGTCTTATACGACTATAAAGAGAAAAATAGCAACAAAGAAATTAAACTTATAAGGAACAGAATAAATTATGGTAACAGAAAATAAGGAAAGCAAACCTTTTAGTTTCAAGTCTTTTCTTGAACAATATCATGTGGTTATCCCCATGGTGCAGAGAGATTATGCACAGGGGCGTACCACAGATGATGTCACCCGTGTGAGAAATAGATTCTTAGATGCTATTAAGTCATATCTCGTAAAATCAGAAGATGATAACGATGTGATGAAAATGGACTTTATCTATGGAGAGACGGAACAGGTCTGGAGTACTACTACAGCAAATAAACTGGAGAAAATAATTGTGACACCACTAGATGGTCAACAACGCTTAACTACTTTATATTTACTGCATTGGTATGCTGCAAAGAAAGGTGTTGTAGAAGCAAGTAATTACGAGTTTCTAAACTACTTCACTTATGACATCCGTCCTAGTTCGCGAGACTTTTGCTCACATCTTTTGCAATATGTCCCTGATTGGTCTTTATCGTTTCACGACCAATTGGTTGACCAAAACTGGTTCATGGGTGAATGGCTAAATGACCCCACAGTAATAGGTATGCTTGTAATGCTTGATTCCATCAATGATAAATTTGGCAACATAGCTAATCTTTGGGAAATCTTGACAGGGGAGAAGGCGCGTATAGTCTTTTATTTCCTCCCCTTATCAGAAAATGGACTCTCTGATGAGTTGTATATCAAGATGAACTCTAGAGGAAAGAAATTGACTGCGTTCGAACATTTTAAGGCTGAGTATGAAGATCTGTACGAAAAAGACTCTGATGAGGCAAGAACGGTAAATCATAAATTTGATGTAGAATGGGCAGATACGTTCTTTCCATATCGTAATCAAGATGACATCGTTGACAATGAGTTCATGAAGTATTTCTTTTATGTAAGCCATATCCTTTGCTATGAACAAGGTATCAAGAAGTCTAACGATGAGTTTGAGCTAATTAAACTGATATATAGCGACTCGCCTAATGCAGTTGCCAATCGCAAATATCTTGAAGATGCTTTTGACTGCTGGTATAGGGTTATGAAAGATTATGGATCGATAGACAATTTCTTTGCGAAATATCTTTCCGGATTTACTTATGAGAAAGGTAAGGTTACTACATTTAAGAGTGTTTACGAATACCTCGATACTCAGAACTTCTTTCATGCATGTGTGAAACTCTATCAGGTAAATAACAATTTTTCATATAGTGACTTTTTGTTTCTTTATGGCATAATTACTTACCTGATTAACAAGGATGCTATAAAAGAAGATGAATTTATTGATCGTCTTCGTACATTGAGAAATCTTATTTGGAATTCTAATTCAGGTGAAATTCGTGGTGATGCTGATTATATGAAAGATTTGCTTTGTGAAGTAAAAGACTTGATGTTGGCAGGTGTTATAAACAAGGAACTTTCCCACAAGTTTAATGGCATTCAAATAGACGAAGAAATCGAGAAGAAAGAGAAGAAACAGGAAATAGATATAGAAAACCTTCATAAATTTGAAGATCATCCTTTAATTTATGGCTATGCGTCTGGATTGGGTTATGATAATCTTGGTTTGGTTGATACATTTGTTTCTTTGTTTGATAGCACGCCAGAATTTGTTAAAATACACCGTGCGATGTTGGCTATTGATAATTATATGCAGACTGATTCCAATCGCTACTATATGGGAAATCATAACAGATCTACTTGGTCACAACTATTGCATAAAAGCCGTAATAGAAATAATTTTGAAAAAACAATGGCTGTTCTGCGTATGCTTCTTCAAAGAATTAAAAATGGGGAGAGTTTGGATATTATAATCAATAAATATCTTTCGGAAAAGGAAGAAGAACAGACTTTCGATTGGCGATATTACTTTGTAAAATATCCAGATATGTTACGAGGTGCTGATGGAGAACTGACATGGGACGATTCGAACGATTACATTTGTACTACGCTTAATAAGCATCAGTTCAACGGACAGCACTGGAATCCTTTCTTGAATGTAATATATCAGAATTTGTTAGATAAGTTGCGCGACAAAGATGGTAATGAAATTATTAGATTAGAAAATTATGGGGATGATTTGAATATTCTAAAACCTATTGCATCTATAGGTGCAACTGGTACAGGCTTTATCTATTATCATCAAGATACTAGTAAGCCATGGGATGTTGAGCAGGAGGGTTCCCTTGACAAAGTAGATCGAGTTGCATTTGCCATAACCAAAATAAAGAAAATAGTTCAAGCAAACTTAAACGAACGTGCACAATCATAGATAAGTGAAGTACAAGATCGGGACTACAGGGAAAAGGATAGTATCTCACTTCTATTATGATTTGAAAGAATTAAGTAAACCCACTGTTTTTAGCGTTTATGCTAAATCTCAGCGGGTTTCTTGTTTTACTATAACATTCCCCAAACCATATTAGTAAGACGTTTGATGATTTGGGGAAAATAAACTATTTGCTAGCTATTATCATAGTCATTACCCACAAATATGAATAATCTTCGAAATAATATAAAAACGAAGATAACCATTAGTAATTCCTTTGCCTCAGTGAGGAGTGCATTGTAGTCTCCATCATTTTTGAAATTGTCAAGACGGTCTGTTGCATCGGTAGTCTGGAGATACGCCACTGAAGCGTAATACATCGTTGGAGCTTTCTCTTGCTTCTGCTCAGCCTCTTGACTTTGTTCCTGGTCTATTTTCAGCTGCATGGCATCGATATGCTGGTTGAAAATGCTGTAGTAGGCATTGTCGCCATAGACAGGCTTGATAGGACAGATCCAGCCGTTTTCCTTGATCATCTTATCCATGGCAGGGAAGGAGAAGTCATCACCCTGATTCAAAGGTCTGTTCACTCCTGCAGCTGCCTCCAGCTTCTTGTAGAGTTCCGGACGAGCCTCCTGCAAGTTGGTCTGCGCTACATTAAACACATTGTAAACCTGCAGTTTAGAATATACGTTATACTCCTTGCGTCGCTCTTCGGACATCAGACGGTAATCATCGTATTTGATTTTCTCCCTTGTCTCTTTGTTCACAACGGTGAAAGTCATGATGAGTAAACTCCCTAATTTTGTTTATGAAATACAAAACTATGTTGGATGTCATAGTTTTATCCTTGGTTATCATTTGAGTATCACCTTCAGTATCATCTTGGGTGCCACTTTTGAGTGCCATCTTGGGTGCCATTTGAGGGACATTTAAAAACCGAAATCCTTAATGACCTTAATGACCGGATTTAAGGGGATAGAAAAATGAAAATGACCCTTCATGACACTGACCCTTAATGACACCTGCGGAAATAAATAAACCGCTCCACCTATTTATATATATAGGAGGAGCGGTTGTAATAGATAAAATCTTCTCAAAAACTAATCACATGCAGATTTCATTCTGCTTTCCTGCATCTTACTTTCTGCTTTCCTGCTGCTACACGCAGCTTGAAACACCGAGCGAAGTGGCTATTGCGGTGAGAATGCTTATCGCAATCTGAATCACCATTTTCCAAGTATCCTTCTTCATAGACTTCTACTTTTTAGAGACTTACATTGTCGTCGCCACCGCCTTCACTGCCGGTATTGCCGCCGCTGGTACCCTGGCCACCGGTGGTTCCGCTACCGCCAGCTCCCTGCGTTCCGCTGCCTTCAGTTCCGGTAGTACCACTGCCGCCGGTATTGCTGCCACCGCCCTGGGTTCCTCCGCCAGTGGTTCCGTCGCCATCGCCACCACCATCAGGAGTAACTGGAACGTTGAGGTCCACGTTGGTCTTGCCCTCCCTGATTGCCTTGATCACGGCAGCCTGAGCGCTGCGGCTAGCCACGAGGTTGAATTCTGCGTCGTCGAGCAGGTTCTTGAACTGCTGTCCAGGCTCCCACTGAACCTTCACGTTGGTGATGTTCTGCGCCGTAAACTTGTCGGCAGTCTCTGCGCCCTTGGAGCTGAGCAGGAGAGAGAAGTCACCCAGGTCGCCCAGACGGATCTTCTTGCCTTCGAGCAGCATCTCTCTCATGCAGTCCACTGCCATGTAGAGGATGGCGCTGATGTCAGCTCTGGAATATACGCTGCCGTGAGAAGTGATGTGCTTGGCAAACTTCTCGATGGTCATCACATCGGTGTACTGCGAGATGGCGAATGCATTCTGCTTCTCGGTCTTCACCAGGTCGGTGTCCTTCTTGTCCGGCTCCTTGCCGTCCTTCTTAGCCTGGTTGATACGTGACTTTGCCTGGTTGATCTCAAGGAGGTTTGCGTTCACGCTGCGCATTACGATGCTGTAGTTAATCATACTCTGTTCTGTGTTTAAGAGTTCACTGAATCACAACTACCCGGAAAGCCCTCGTTTCTGCCCGATTTTGGGGTCTTAATAGATGACCGGCGCCTGCCATCATTTAAGACCAGCCCCGGTCTTCTATTATGACCGCCCTTAGGCACAATAGGCTGTTCCTTCGATTGCTGGTGCAAAGATACAAAGATTTTCGGCAGCTGCCAAATTTAGGCATGTGATAAGGAGCGCTTTTCAGCAAAACACTTACAATTTGAAACTTCGTAAAAAACGGACTCTATTTCTTATGGGGCGCATCTCTATGTTTTTACGGTATCGAAAACTATGTTTTGCGTTATAAATCAGTATATTATGAAGTAATACCCGATTGCATGGAAACGTATTCAGTATTCAGTATTCAGTTTTTTTCGCTCTTGTTACCATCCTCTATATAGATAGTATATTATATATATATATTAATATATATATATAATATAAAATAATTACTTATAATTTGTAATCACAGAAAGGGTAACTATCGCGAAAAAAACTGAATACTGAATACTGAACACCCTCTTAGGTACCTCGCACCCTGGGTATCATGGCAGCATCAGGAAAAAGATAGTACTAGTACGCGTACATAGTACGTACTAGGTAAATACAAAAATATTTTCGTACCTTTGCACCCGTAATCAGGCAAGTAAAGTCTGGTAGCGGGCGTTTTTTGTTTATAGGAATTCGGTGCCGTTCCTGAAACTGAAATTTGGTGAATATCTCGCAGTCCAACCCTTTAACATTATATATTAATATGGTAAGAAAAGCTTATTTTTCTTTAGCGCAGGCATAGTCAAAGCTAATCGATGATGCAGAGAAACTGGTGAACCGCCATTACATCGAGAAAATTCCTCCGAAGGGAGCAAATGCCGACGGAGCTGACGGAAAGCAAGGCGGAAGGGTATTCAGTATTCAGTTATTCAGTTTTAAGAAGCTATTATATCGTTCCGACGGACTCGATCTGAGAGGTTTCAACGTTTAACAGTTTCAAAAACTTAACACTTAACATTCTAACAAAATGGAAATAGTATTAAAGCGTATAGCTAAAAAAGGCACTTATACCATAGGCAGACTCTATCCGCTGATCGATGTAAGCGTAAATAGTAACTCGCTGACAGACAAGAAGATAGATGATAAGAGTAAATTGGCTCATACCTTTGACAGCCAGCTGCTGTCATCCTGACGACAGGCAAGGCTGCATCCTCGTTGGGGAGAACATGCTCGACGGTATGGTGGTGGACTCCCGCATCTGGCTGCAGCGACTCATCAACGCCATGATAGCGGCTCGCGACCGAGACGAAAGTATCTGGATTACCATCCAATAGATAGAGTGTCATAACTTTTTCCGTAAGTGGTTGAGCGCAATAGCCCAGCTACTTGCTATGTTGGAATATTGGTGAAAAGATATGCTAAATAATCTGTTTTAAATTGTACCGAATTCGATACAATTAGAAATGCAGCAGGAAGCAACAACTTCGTGCTTTCTGTAAAGGCATGGATTCAAAGAACAGGTGCAATAGGCATCATGGCAAAAGCTGGTCGATATGGTGGAACTTATGCTCATCGAGACATTGCGTACCACTTCGGAATGTGGATTAGTCCTCGTTTCCAACTTTTGTAGGTAAAAGAGTATCAACGTCTTAAAGCTGATGAGCAGAAACAATTGGCATGGTCTGCCAAGCGGGAACTATCTAAGATAAACTATCGCATTCACACGGATGCTATCAAAGTAAATCTCATTCCTGCGGAGGTGACTCGTGAGCAAGCTGCTATGAAATATGCTGATGAAGCGGATGTACTCAACATCGCCATGTTCGGTATGACTGCGAAACAATGGCGTGAGCAGAATCCCGACAAGAAAGGAAACATTCGTGACTATGCCAGTATCAATGAGCTTATCTGTCTCTCAAATATGGAGAATCTCAATGCAGTGTTTATCAATGACGGCATGGCGCAGTCTGAACGACTAATCAAGCTCAATCAGATAGCCATCCAGCAGATGAGAATCCTTGAAGATACAGGCGGAAGAAACTTATTAAAATAAAGTGAATATGGTGCAGAAGAAATACTCAGACGCAACACGTGATAAACAGATAGGGAACGCATTGCGTTCCCTATTTTTTCGTTTCTATTACTTTCCGATGCAACATGTGGATGTTGCTGATAGTTAAGCTTTTATCTTTTAAACGGTACAACTACCCTTTTTACAAGTGCAGAGAAAATGAACAACAAATGTAATATGTTTATTCTCAGCCTGTTAGCGATGAAGTTGTACCGCTCCTTTTAGCCTTTTTTTGTAAGATTCTGGAAACAAATGCAATGCATTGTTTCTCAGCCTCTTCCGTTTCTTGTGTTACAGAACGCTTATCTGGTTGCAAAGATACAGATTTATATTGGATTAGAGCAAACTATTATCTTAAAAAATATTATTCCACAGTTGCTTTTTTCGATAATTTTAATCGCACTACTTCATGTATCACAGTCAATGAGTTGCAGACAATGGGCAATGTGAACATGGTTTACATAATCTGAAAGCAGACAAGATACGCAAGCGCATATCGCATTACTTTGGCTTGCAACCAATTGTCTTAGAATCTTGGATAACGTCTTTGACACTGTTACGAAATGCCTACTGCCACCATTCAAGAGTGTAGAACAAAGTAAGCTCCGTCATGCCTGTCTCTCCAAGAAGAAAACCTTTGTAGAACAAACCAATCACTCACCAAATAACTATGAGAAAGTGGCATCTGACTCTATTGTTTAAGTACCATTGCAAACTGTACATGAACCAGAGGTTATTTGGAACGACAATAGTGACAAACAAGATGAACGGCTACGATAATAAGCCTGTATTGATGAAATAACACAAGGAATGAAATAATCTTGAAATCTCATGCAAGTTTTTGATTTCTTTTGCGTTTATTGAATAGTTATAACCCTTTAATATCAAGAAGCGTATGAAAATTAGAATGATTCTTATGGCATTAGCAGCTTTGTTCTGTTTGACAAGTTGTAGCGATGATGATTCTGGAATCCAGCTCACTGAAGACGAAGTAATCGGTGATATAATTACTGGTAAGCAGATTGTTATTAACACTCTTACAACCTATACCGATAGTGGCAGCAAGGTGAATGTTAATGGAGCTAAAGGTAAAGTATCAGCAACTTCTTCTGATGATAGTGTTGCCAAGGTTTCGTGTTCTTCAAATGAGTCAGAGAAGGAGATATACGTAAGTGGCGTTTCTGAGGGAAATGACATAGTTGGATCACGTTTTCTTTAAATGTAATTCCCCATGAGCTGACAGGGTATGGATGTCTGAGGAACTTTTGGCTAAGATACAGAGTCCTCGGAATTAAAAATGTGTTTGCAATGCAATATTTTTGCATTTTCGGTGTTTATTATTATGTAGAGAACAATTAAAATTTTAAAAAATGATGAATATAAATTTTTTCAGAATGCTGCTCATGACATTCCTCGCCGTGGCAGGACTGGCTGCTTGTAGCGATGATGATGAGCCTAAAGATTCAGTCAAAGAAATCAGGATGCTGGTGTCGGCAGAAACAGGCGTGACGTATGCGTGGGGCGATGATATGAAGAAAAACCCCATAGAGTGCTTGCTCGTCAAGACGGAAGGTGATTCCGAAGAATGGCAAGACCTTGGATTTAAACAGATAAAAGGCTTTACCTATGAACGCGGGCACGAATATTATCTCTCGGTAAAGCGCACAATCCTCGCCAATCCACCTGCGGATGCTTCCGACCGCAGATATGAACTTATCCGTGTTCTTCAAGACAGGCTTGTAGCTGACCCTGAAATTCCGATTGACAAAGAGATAAAAACGGAAGCAGACATAGAATACTATGACTTGTGTCCTTTCGAAAAGTATGGCGTAGGTAGCGCTATTGTAGTTGATGATGAAGGTAAAATAGATAGTAAAGTTGAATATGACAATGTTTCGCCGCTACCATCTTACGATAAGGCGCGTATATGGCTGGTAAATATCCTTGATCATAAAGACCCGAACTGGGTGAAATTCCATAGTGTGCCTTATCAAGCAACTTACTCGTATGTCATTTCACCCTTTACCGACAAAATTCGTCTGGTGCGTAACGAGTCATCCGGCCCGATGTTCAAGAATGTCGTTCCTGAAGACGAGTTTACACGTATCCGCTCCATGAACTCCGGCGAGAAGGTCAGATATGCGCTTATTCTTGCCAACGTCCATAAAAAGGGGCTTCAAAAGGTGGAATTTATCATAATAAAGAAATAATCATTACAGACTGATTTCCCCTCGCCCCCTATCAATCTTCTAATCATACCGACTTTCTGTAACATCGCCAACCTCATTGAGTGTGTGGCGATGTTTTATTTCATCAAATTGTTGTTGGTGTTCCGCATAATCACAGAGCCATGCGCCGATCACTTTCTGCTGTTCGGCGGTTTCGCTAATCACCAGTAACCACCAATTATCCCAAGCGGGTCTAACCATCGGAAATGAAAGGATAGTAAGGTGATGTAATATCACTGATTTACAGTCTATTAGGAATGAAAGCCGATTTAGGATTGGTTCGTTATTCTTTCCTAAATTAGCAGATTGTTTGTAAGCGTCTCTCGACTATGGAATACCATCAATTGGAAATGCAACAACACTTGCAAGAATCCGACAAGCGTATAGAAGAAGTGTTCCGTAGATTGGACGAGGGCAACGCAAAGCCGAAGCAGGGTGTGTTCTACAATGGGCAAGTTTATGATGCCTATACTTTCGTGTCCGACTTGATTAAGAGTGCAAAGAAACGTAT
>OODA01000188.1_pt1 | contig 49907 bp, 46 predicted proteins | sample 1671341 | NCBI WGS metagenome assembly OODA01 (sample SAMN06348147, study PRJEB24527) | human gut metagenome | biome: human gut; feature: ankylosing spondylitis patient; material: feces | host: Homo sapiens | place: China | collected 2015-10 | reverse complement strand
CGCAAAAGCCCCAGACCTCAGAACCGGTATCGTTCTGAAATCTGGGGCAAAAGTACGGCGATATTTTGAAATAAAAATAGTACGGAGTAGTACAGCGTACTAGTACTAATACTTGCTAATCTTCTTGTTATATTCTATAGTTTGCTTGGTATTCTGACCATTCACAAACCCCATTCTCAACTTCTCTCTATTAATGTTCCACAACAAGGAAAAATCTTTCCAGCAGGAAGAAAGATTCAGCTCAAACTGAGCCTTCATGACAAGGCAACCCATCTGAGCAACAGTCAGTTGAGAAGCAGGCTGATAGTTCTCATCCAACACTCCCGCATCCTGCATTTTATGAAGCCAGCCAATCCCTTGGGGCGTAGAAAGCTCTTGGGGAATGACCGTAACCTTCGCTACCTCCTCTTTGGATTTATCATCCGTATCAGAATTCTCTTCAACCACCTCCCCAAAATCAGCCTCACAGACATCATCCTGAGATGCCTGATTTCGAGTAAAATTAATAAGCTCATTGAAATTGTCAACATGGTCTATGCGAACCAGTCTAGACTGGTCATAGAAATTATAAGTATCATTTGTCGCCATCTTTCTACTTCTTTTTATCGTTCAATATTTTAAAACGGTTATATTTACCTGGAATCTGCACGAGGATACTATGATCGTAAAGATTCACGTTAACTACTACGACGATTAATCTCAGCTGGGCGAGCTTAATCAGCGACTTATAAAATAATTTAGCCATAATAATCCCTTTCTTAATCTTTAATTTTTGAAGGATTGACTAAAAACTACCATTTACTAGTTAGAGAGGGCAGCCCCCATGATTTTCATGAGGTGAGGCAGCTATCAAGGCGTTGTTGACTTATGACCAGCAAAACCCTAGTGGTTCATGTTATTTCTTTCATTTTCTTTGGTTTTTAAAAGTTTGCAATTGAATAAGTTGTTGTTTAGTATTATTACTCCGCCTTGTTCACAAACTGGCGGAGATCTACTTTCTTTTTTATCAAATCTTCCACCGCTTCAGCTCCTGCGCCATAGATTTCTTTATATTCTCTTTGCAGTTGATTGATGTGGCCAAGTCTTTCGTCTCTATCTTTAATATGCTTTTTAGATCTGTAGTTCTCTACAGCCTCACATTCTTCATGCAGATAGTAGCCTATAATATAGCAGAATTTAGCAATGGTTTCAAATTGTATGGTAGTATCGAATTTCAAGAATTTTCTGATAGTATCATAAGCAACATGAAATTCATTCACGATTGATTTCCGAGGAGAAATATCCTCACCAATCATGATACCGAGAAGAGTTCCAATCCTCTCGATATATGATAATCTCATCAACCTTACAGCCGGAGATTCTGAATTTTCTATTTCTTTTGCCTCTTCAACCATTGCTATTTTTATTTTCTGTGTAAAATTAGCAATAATCGGTGGTATTTCCAAGCGTTTTACGTCTCTAAGGGACGTAAAAAGAGTGCGTATTTTTTCCTGATTGTCAAATATATGTACGAAGAAGAGAGAAAGTGCGCATTTTTAGCACTACACTTCCTCTCCTCAACTTTTATGGATGGACAGGCAATTCTATTACCATTTCCACGGCTCTTGTGAACGACATGAGGGGTGGAATTTTCACTCCAGCGCTTCACTCAGAAGCTCTCGTAAGGCTGGTCTTTTTCATCTTTATATATATAATAAGGTAATGCTCCAATATTAACATATAGCACTTTCATCACTTGACTTCGTCTCATTCAACAATTCATCAATTTTTTGACGCAGTTCCTTAAGTTTTTTCTCTTTCCTTTCTTCTTTGGATATACTTTTGATAGTCATATCCAATTTCAACAAAGCTTTTATAGTGAGTAATATCTTATGCTTACCTTTAGTACTGTCGGGAATAGAAATCCAAAAATCGCCACAAGGGTATTGATCCCCATAAATATGCATCGGGGATACAAAATCTTCCGAACCATTCTTCAAATTCAGGTTGATTACCTTCTTTATGCCAATACTCTCTATCAATTTGGCAAAAACTTCACGACCACTTCTGTTCTTAAAATCAAAAGACTCACCATTGAAATCAACAAAAATTGTATCATCAATCTTTCTCGTCCTTTTTCCACCCAGATCAATTTTGATGCCCTTATTTTTGACATAACTGGCATCCATATCATCAAACACATCTTCAGATACAAGCTTCACTTTCATGTTCAGATGTAATTGATCGTTTATTGTATTAAGCTGTGCATACTTACTGGCTGTTCCTCCAATTGTATTTACAAACCAACCTGCCCCTATAGATTTCATATACTTAGAGAATTGGGGATAAGGTTCTTTCGGGAAAATTGGAAGATGAGATATCTTAAGAGCGACTTTACTCAATCGTTCTCCACCTATATACTTCAGCACTTTTAGATAAGTAGATTCATTAGTAGAGTGGAAAATCCATCCCTTCTGAGGATACCATACTAAAAGCTTATCAGATTTCTTGCGTTGTCTCATCATTACCACAAACTATTAGTTACCTCTGCAAAGATAAATAAAATAATGACACAAAAGTTATCATCATATAAAATTAACGTTACTTTAACTTAAGAAATTGGGAATTCACAGTAAAAGCGATCCGACTACTAACTTCTGGAGAAGATTGTAATTCCACACACCAACAGAGATAATTATAAACTTTTGTGCCGCATGGATTCTTTAACAGAGTAAATACTTCTTTTCCAGTTAAATTCCGTACCTTTGCATTTTAGATTTTGAATAATAAGAGAAATAATAATAAGTACGACAAACATAGAAATAAAAAGAAATACATAGAACATCCTTGACTCGACTGGGTATCAGAATTAGCACTTCACAGACCTCCATCGCTGTCAAATCATCGGATGCTCACGCACCTTCTGGGGGCGTGGACAAGGGTGGTTATTGACTGGAGCGGCCGTGCTAAGCCTTGATACCGATAATCATCCCCACGTCCTCATTTCTTTGGAATGAGGGATTTTTGTCCTCTCATAACTCGTACTTCAAATAATAACCGAGTAATAATCAAACAGTGTACGTTATGAATGAGGCAGGATTTTACAAGTTGTCTATGGACCTGAGAGATTTGGCAAGGAAAATACCTCTTCACTGGGGGCAAGTGCAAAACAACAAAGTTGATGACAAAATCAATATGTTTGACATATTTCACTATGAGGAGCTGGAGAAACAAATAGCAAGCTTACCTATTACAAGCCAGAACTATCTCCGCAGAAGATGGTATCTATGGAAATGCTCAGAGTGTGATGAATACTTGTTCTACTGCAATGATAATGTAGAAAAGAATCCGAACAAATATGATAAGGAATATGATGTTAAAATCAACAACCATTATCATTTTGACATCAAGGGAACAGTTGTACCAAGAGAACTGAGAGATAATATCGAAATACTTTTGGAAAATCCGCAAGAAATGATAAACTTTTACTATGACCGACAAAGTACAGGGAGACGATACGATATTCAGAACCGTCTGTTTGTTGTGCACCATTCCTCTGTCGAGCCTCAAAGAGAGTTTTACTTACGCTGTGCCTGGAAATCAAAAAGAGCAATATACAAGTATTTTTGTGATATCGTGGAAGATATTGAATTCTATCAAACGCATGGTGTATTTGCTGGCGTAATTTTTATACTAGAGAGAGAACGTGGTAAAGTAGAATTCAAGATTTGCGGATTGAAAAGATAAACACAGAAACGATAAATGAAACTTTTGTTCCACATGGATTCTTTAACACAAAAAATGATCTTCTTCTAATTAAAATGTGTACTTTTGTACTCATAAACAAAACGTAAAATAAATTAAATAACAACAGGTACGAATGCCAATGAAATAAAAAGAAATTACGTTAACATCCTTGACTCGACTGGGTATCAGAATTAGCACTTCACAAACCTCCATCGCTGTCAAATCATCGGATGCTCACGCACCTTCTGGGGGCGTGGACAAGGGTGGTTATTGACTGGAGCGGCCGTGCTAAGCCTTGATACCAATGGTCATCCCCACGCCCTCATTCCTTTGGAAATGAGGGGTTTTACAACCCCTCTCATCGTACATTAATATTATGCACTATGAGCAATATTGATAAATTTCTTAAAGCTTGCAAAGACAATGTCGGCGAATGGACTTGTGCTTCGCACATTATGCCCAGCGACCAGGCTGCTGCTGTTTCCCGTACAGCCAGAAATCGAGGTTATTACTTTGAAAAGACAGGACCTCAACGATGGGCAAAAAAATTATATTGTCCAATATGCCAAAGGAAATCTACTCACTATAAGTTGCTTAAAATCGAACCAATTTTCACGGAACATACTCGATGTAAAATCAATGCCCAAACTCGAGAAAGAATCTTGAAGATCTTCAAAAATAAAGATGCCTTTACTGGGGCCTCCATTTCTTCTAAGCCAGAGATTGACCACAAAATTCCTTGGACTCGTCTCGAACATGATATTGACGCATCAAATCTTTCTGACGAAGAGATCAAGCAACATTTCCAACTTCTAACAAGAGACCATAACCTGCTTAAAGACAGGAGATGTGCCTATTGCAAAGAACACAACATAAGGCCACCATTTTTAGAAATACCATTTTGGTATAAAGGTGATAGTCAGTATACTGGTTCCTGTGAGGGCTGTGGATGGTATGATGGCAAAAAGTGGCGTGAAGAACTTTCAAAGAAACTAAAATAAACGAATATGAAAAAACCAGATTTATTCATCAAGTTAGCGCAGCCAAATAGCAAAGGCATCAGCCGTTGGGTTAACACTTCGGAATTTGTCGGTAAGTATGCGATGCTCAAACTCGGCAATGGCTTTGATTGGGGACGTAAGGGAAGTGCACTGGAAAAGAAATATATTATAGAAGTAGATAGAAGTCTGACTTCAGGCAATGGTATAGACAGAATCAGATTAAATGGCATTAATAAAGAATCTAGATTCAACCAAAACATCAGAAGCGACATAAAGGAAGCTATCTCTTCCAAACCCTGTGTTATGCTTGGTACACTTGGAGGAATCTCTGCGAATATGAAAATCGAAGTGGACCACAAAGATGGTCGTAAAGAAGATATGAGAGTTTCAGACCTTCAAACACAAAAGCTTGAAGATTTCCAACCACTTTGCAAGGCTGCCAATGATTTCAAGAGGCAGAAGTGCAAAGAATGCAAGGAAACAAACAAAAGATGGAGCGCTTCTGTTCTGGAAGGATTCGAAGACTTTCCGTTTTATGATGGGGATGAGAATTATACCAAGGAAAAAGGTTGTGTTGGGTGCTACCTATACGACCCTGTAGCTTATCGCAGAGCTTTTCGAGAGTTTATAAAAAATCAAAGAGGATGAGATGGGCGAAAGATAAGAATTATTTAAAAAAACGAGGTAATTCTTATCTTTTCATCTTGCAAGTTTTAAAAAATGCATGAAATAATCTGTCCATTCTTCTATCTCGTATTTTTGTATTAATTTTGCGCAAAATTTACTCAGAAATGGAACTAAATAAGGAAACTTGGAAGGAGCTAGACATAAATGTTGATAGTCTTTGGATGATTGGTCCGCGCGCTAAAGGCGGCAAGCGAGAGAACAATTATCACGGAAATTTCGTACCACAGATTCCTGACCAGATGATTAGAAGATACACCCCAGAAAATGGCATCGTGCTAGATATGTTTATGGGAAGTGGCACAACATTGTATGAAGCAGAAAGACTGGGGCGTTCCTATATCGGTTTAGACATTAATGACGAAATCATTAACTACGTCAGAAGCAAGATGGATGGAAGTAAAGCCAAATACTTTATCCATAACTGTGATGTCACCGATTCCGAACAGGTAAGTCTCGCCCTGTCTGATGATATTATAAAACTTCAGAATACAGGCGTAGATTTAGTGATGTCGCATCCTCCATACTTAGACATAGTGAAGTTTACTGATAAAAAAGAAGACCTATCCAACATATCTGACATAAATGCGTTTATCGAAAAATATACGCAAAGCGTCAAAAATGTATGGCCTTTCCTGAAGAAGAAACAGTACTTTGTGCTCGTTATTGGCGATCTTTGGAGGAATGGCGAAGTGATACCGCTTGGATTCTATCTGATGTATGCTATAAAAAAAGCAGTAAAGTGTGAGCTAAAGGGTATCGTGGTAAAAGATATGGTCGGCAACAGAGGAAAAATAGGTTCAGAAGGTATTTGGAAATACAGAGCACTAAAGAACGGAAACTTCCTCTTCAAGCATGAGTACATATTCGTTTTCAAGAAGAAATAATAATAATGGAAAATATAAATAACTATTCAATAAACGAGGTTGCAAAAATGATGGGAATGACCTTAAAGATTGTTCGTCGTTATGTAGCATCGGGTGAATTAAAAACAACAAAAAACAACAATACATATAGTATTAGTGAAGAAGATTTCAACGCTTTCAAAAAGTATATCAAGGAGGGAGGAGATGCTAAACGTGCACAGGAAATTGCAGATTCGTTCAAGCCGAATGCTGAACTTGATTTATTCAAGGGAACTGAATACGAGGCATCAGATGATTACAAAAAAGGCGGTGATAGAGTAAACTGGGCTGACATCAATAAATTCTGGGACAATCCAGGCAAATCTGAAATGACTTTTGTAGATTTGTTCTGTGGTGCTGGTGGCCTCAGCAAGGGACTTGAAATGTCGGGATTGGAAGGAATCTGTGGTCTAGACTGGTTTAACGAGGCTTGTATGACCTACAACCGCAATTTCGACCATCCATTTGTAAATGGAGATATCAAAGACCCTGAGAATAAAAAGAAATTTTATGAAACTGTTCGAAAGCAGTTGAATGGTCGACGTTTGAATATTGTGGCTGGAGGATTCCCATGTCAAGGTTTCTCTATGGCAGGAAATCGCATCGTTGATGATCCAAGAAATTCCCTTTACAAGGAGCTTATTGAAATCGTAGTAGAACTTCAGCCAGACTTCGTCATTTGCGAGAATGTGAAGGGATTGCGCACAATGCTTAAGGGACTTGTTGAAAAGAAAATTCTTGCTGATTTTGAAGCAATTGGCTATGAGATGAATGTCACTACACTTTGTGCTGCTGATTATTATACACCACAGAAGCGCGAGCGTGTGATATTTATCGGTAACAGAAAAGGATTGAAAAACTTCCATCCTAAGCCAATGCTATCTCCTCAGGAATACATAACTACAGGTCAGGCTATCGGCGATCTCATCGATCATCCGGTTGACCCAGAATTTAACCATGTCCCAACTGTTCATCGACCTGATATGGCAAAGAGAATTATGGAAACTCCTGAAGGCGCCAGCCTCTACAAAGGTTATAGTGATGCTTGGAAAAAATGTCCATGGGACGCTCCTTCATGTACTATCAAAGAAAATCATGGCGGTGTGAATCTTCATCCAAAATTGCCTCGTGTTTTGACAGCTAGAGAAATGGCACGTTTACAGTCATTCCCTGATGATTTCATCTTCGAAGGCAAGAAGAACAAGCAGCTGGTACAGATTGGTAATGCAGTTCCACCATTGCTTGGTAAAGCAATTGGACTTGCCGTGAGATATTCTAACCATGATTTACCCAAAGACGAATAATATTCAGAGGCAAAAATCGCAACATATATAATTCCCTCGAATTTTATAAAACAACAAGGGTCTATGCTTCACTATGACATTTGTCACATAGACCCTTGGAATAGTCATAAGAGTTCCCCGATAAAAGTTGGGAAAATGTTTTTAGCAATACGTTGGTAAGTTTGATTCTTATCCCCAGCAGGTGAAAGTTAAGTAAAATGGGGTGCACTATAATTTCCCACAACTTGGGGGAAAATTATATTTATCTGATATTGAACAGCATATAACTACCATCTAAATCTCTTCTTTCATCAGAATTGAAAATCAAAGTCGCACTTCTCTACGTTGCGCAACTTCTCCAGTTGCTCAGCCTTATGAGCCTTCAGTTTCTTCACCCATTCCGCCAACTTGGGAGAAGAGCTCTTGATTACTATTGTTTCATTTACATATACCATAAGCCTATAGTTTTATATATCGGGCAAAAACAGTAAATCTTTTACTGAGCATTTTGTTCAGCTTCCGTGAGTGGTTGGAGAGATAACCATTTGTTGTATATTGCATCTAATGTCATTGCCATATTTTAATAGGTTACTACTTATTATGGTGGTATATTACCACCTTTATCGGTGGTAAAGTATCAGATAAAATTCGTCTTAGATTTGCCATTATCCTTTCAGTTGCTGTAACTGACTCTCCGACAATCCTGTTATTTCCATCACCGTCGCAGCATCCATACCATTTGCCAGCATCTTTCTGGCAATCTCAAGGCTTCGCTTGTTCATGCCCTTCTCCATTCCTTCAGCCAGGCCTTTTACCTTTCCGCTTCGCACCGGTGACCGTTGGTTCAGGGCGTGTGGGGCACGATGAATGGAGCTTCAGAATTAGCAGCAAACACCAGCATATAGCTTATCGATTGGAAAAATCAAATCCCAATTCTTCCCCCAGACGATATTGCCGAACTCTATCTTGAACTTCTTGAATTTACTCTCATTCAAGTAAGAGTTATACTGCGGATGTGGATGGTTTCTGATAAAAGCACCAACATCTATCGTCTTCACTGTGTCATCATTAAAGTGTAATTCAACTTTTAATGGCGCCACATATTTTGCAGAAACAATACTTAAGTTCATATTTTCTTTGTTATTTTAGTTGAACGTATTCTTTTTTATAAATAAAGAAGTTGACCCATTTATCAACTATATTCTTATAATACTTCTTTACAAAGGCCTCTGCGGTAGAAGTATCCTTTTCACTCAATCGCAAGGGTGTATTCCGTTACCCCCCAGGGCGTTGCCCTGGGCTAGGAACTTCTGCCCTTTACCTTTCCCTTCGGCCGGTGACCGTTGGTTCAGGGCGTGTGGGGCACGATGATATGTGGCGTATAGCCCCTTTTGGATATTACACTTCCTTCCAATCAACCAGTCCCTTTCCCATATCATCCAACTCTATGGCAAGGGCGATTACTTTTCTCTTATCCGCCTTGAATGGCTCAGCATACTGCTTGGCTTTCATCTGCTCTTCGGCAGCATCTACGCCTCCGTTATTGCTCAGCTTCAGCTCCAATACATAGATGAAGTTGGTTACTTCTACCACCATATCAATCCTGCCCGTAGCTATCATCTTCTCTACTTCCACCCGGCAACCGATGGCATTGAAGATGGTGCTCATAATCAGGCGGTAGCGCTCCTCCATATCCATACTGGCAAGCTTCTTGTTGCTGTAGGGCACATCCGCAATGAGCGCCTTCAGGCATTTCATGGCTTCGGGAAGATTGCCCAAGCTGAGGTGAACATTCAGAAATGCCTGGGTTGACTGGAGGTCATTGTTCTTGCGCATGGCCAATGTTGGCAACACGATTTCATTCAAGGCTTGCCTTACCTCGGAGTTAGGAATGCCAAGAAGATAAGTTCCGCTTACGTAACCCTTAATCGTGAGATAGCCCGACTGATAAAGAAACAGCTCTGCTCCGCCGCCCGTCACGTCAGAAGTCTCTATGATTGTGTCCAACAGGGCACTATGGTCAAAATCCTTCAAACGAATCTCCAGATCATTCACAAACTTTGGAAGCAAAGAGGTTGCCCCAGATGAAGCCCAATAATTCCTCAGTTTGGAATCAGCAAGGGCATTGATAAGGCTGAAAGGATTAAAGATATCCACCATATTTTCATGGCTGAAATGATAGCCATCGTAATAAGCTGTCAATTGCGCTACGGCATCATCGAACGTCCATCCTTTTCTTGATGCCAACTTGTTGATTTCCGGTTTGAAATCACGTACCACCTCTTCCTTCGTAATACCGCAGAGTGCAGCATATTCCGGCTCAAAGCTGATGTTGCTCAGATTATTGAGCACAGAGAAAAGCGAGATTTGCGTGAACTTGGTGATGCCGGTGATGAAGACAAACTTCTCGTATTTGTCATCTGCCTTGAGAATGGCAAAAACCTCTCGATAGATAGCGGTACATGCTTCGTGCTGAGGAGTCTTCCAGGAATGCTGCAATGGAGAGTCGTATTCGTCGATGAGGATGGCAACCTGCTGTCCGGTTTGCTCATACGCCCCCACGATTATTGCATTGAAGCGGTCGGCAAGACTATCTGTAGGATCAGGAGCCAATGAATATTCTTCTTCGTATTGTTTGAAAATATTATTGAGATAAGAGCGCAGTGTTTCCGGCTCTGCGCCAGCACGGCTCATATCCAGTCTGATGACAGGACGCTTCACCCATTCCGTCTCCATCTGCATGATCTTCAAGCCCTCGAAGAGTTCTTTCTTACCCATGAAATAGGATTCGAGCGTATCGACAAGGACGGATTTACCAAAGCGGCGTGGGCGGCTCAGGTAATTATACTTTTTCCCCCTGTTGGCAAGTTGCCAGATGATATCTGTCTTGTCAACATAAAGGTATCCATACTTTCTGATTTCCTCAAAAGACTGGATGCCTACTGGCAATCTTCTATCGTTTGTCTCTACCATAATTCCTAATCTGTCTTTAAATCAACTTTTCCGCAAAGTTACGACTTTATTTTCATACCTGCAAGAGTTTTCTGATAAAAGTTGAGAAAATGTGATGATTCCCTGCTCTTCTCTGGAAAGTATCAGGAGGATTACAGAGGTGGTTACAGTGGTTACGGTTACAGAAGTTACAGTTTTCATGGAGGGGATAAAGTGCTTTCGGGGACTTACGGATTGTAAGTAGTATATATATAGATTATAAATATATAATTAATATATATTTATAATCTCTTTCTGAAGACAGAAGAAGGTAAAGGGGATTCGGAAAACTGTAACTTCTGTAACCGTAACCGCTCCTACCGAAAAATCACTCTGCCGAGAACTACAGGGGAACTCCTGGGAAAACATAGGGAAACTCTCGGCTACTCATAGTTTTCTCATAGCTAACTGATAGACTTGTTTTTATTAACGGAAAACGGCGCAAATGTTAACGGCGTTTAACAGAACTCTGCGGGGTGATTTTTGGCGGTATCGGATATTTGCAGTACCTTTGCACTGTCGTTAGAAGAAAGGCTGCACTCGGCATAGTTCAAGCAAGCTTGACTCTGCGCTCGTTTGCACTTTCTTTGCACTATCAAAAAAATAATTATTAACCCTTTAAAAAACTGATTGACTATGGGACAAGGAACTAGTAAGTATCGTAAGATTATGCGTACTCCTCAGACGGGTGAGAACGCTGGTAAGAAGCTCTGGTATGCTACTGCCGTGAGCGACCGTGAGATGAGTTTCGAGGACTTCGTGACTCATATCTCTGAGCACAACTCTCCATACAGCCGAGGCACCATCCACGGTGTGCTGATGGATACCCTCGACTGCCTGAAGCATCTGATCCTGGACGGCAAGAGCGTGCGTTTCTCCGACCTCGGATTGTTCTCCATCGGTATGACTTCGCGTGGCGAGGTGAGCAAGGAGAAAGTGACGGCGGCTAGCGTGCAGGGCGTGCATTTGATTGTGAGAAACACGAAATCTTGGAGCAACGCCGAGCTGAAAAAGCTCACCAAGATCGTGGCTTACGATGATTATACTTCGGGAGCTGACGACGGTGGTGGAACTGAGAATACGCCGGGCGGAGGCAATACTAGCCAGGGCGCTGGTGGCGAGACCAACAAGGATAACGGCGGAACATCGCAGGGCGGCGGTGGCACCAGCCAGGGCACTGGCGGCGGAACTGGCAGCGGCGGCGACGACAACGTAAGTTTGTAAATCTTGCTTGATGCGGATTGCAAATCCGCAAAGCCCAAATAGGTTAGGACGTTTTTTAACGGCGGATTGCAAATCCGCCGGAACGCCTAACGGAATTAATCACTAAAAAAACTGCTTATGAAGAAAGAAACTTGGAAGACTGTATTTCAGATAGTACTATCTATCTTGACCGCCATCGCCGCCTCTCTGGGCGTGACGAGCTGCATGGCGTAGAACATTACAAACACTAACAAGAAGTGCCGGTAAGTAAAGCTTATCGGCACTTTTTTTTTCAATTAAGTTTCTTTAACCACAACTCTCTTCCGTCATTCAATTATTCTTTGTACTTTAGCACCTCGAAAATAAAAATATATCCTAAAAGGATACAGCAAAAAGATACTCTAAAAGGATAATGCAATATGAGCAACGGATTATTACTATGGATTGATGATGAAATTGAGCTCCTCAAGGCACATATCATCTTCCTGGAGAAAAAGGGTTACGAGGTTGCCACGGTGAGCAATGGATCGGATGCCATCGAGCTATGCCGACAGCAATCCTTCGACCTCATCCTCCTCGATGAAATGATGCCTGGACTGAGCGGCCTGGAGACCCTGCAGCAAATCAAGGACATCCAGCCCGCTACTCCCGTTGTGATGTGTACCAAGAGCGAAGAGGAAAACATCATGGACCAGGCTATCGGGTCGAAAATCGCCGACTATCTCATCAAGCCCGTCAACCCGAGCCAGATCCTGCTCTCGCTGAAAAAGAACATCCACCAAAAGGATATCGTGACCGAGGTGACGCAGAGCGGATACCAGCAGGACTACCAGCAGATTGCACTGAAGATGATGGACTGCCGTACCTGCAGCGACTGGATGGAGATATACAGAAGACTCGTGAAATGGGAACTGGAACTGAGCGATACCGACAGCCAGATGACCGAAATGCTCGCCATGCAGAAGGAGGAGGCTAACATCGGATTCGCCAAATTCATCGCCAGAAACTATCTGGAATGGATAGACCTAATGAGGAATGGGAATGCCGGAAAGAATGGGAATGCATCTTCTTCCGACGACCGCCCGATGATGAGCCCGGATGTCTTCAGAAACAGGATCTTCCCGATTCTGGACAAGGGGGAGAAGGTGTTCCTCATCGTGATAGACAACTTCAGATACGACCAGTGGAAGATGCTGGCGGCTGACATCGGCGAACTGTTCGACATAGACGAAGATATGTATATGAGCATCCTGCCTACCGCCACGCAATACGCCCGGAACGCCATCTTCAGCGGTCTGATGCCCAACAGGATTGCCGAGATGTTTCCGGAGCTCTGGGTGGATGAAGACGAGGAGGAGGGCAAGAACCTGAACGAGGAGCCGCTGATACAGACAATGCTCGACAGATACCGCAAGCGATACAGCTTCAGCTATCACAAGGTGAACGATTCGCAGGGCGCCGACCGGTTTATGGAGCACTACAACGAATGCAGGGAGAAGGACCTGAACGTGCTGGTAATCAACTTCATCGACATGCTCTCGCATGCCCGGACGGAATCGAAGATGGTACGCGAGCTCGCCAATACGGAGAGTGCCTACCGCAGCATCACGCAGAGCTGGCTGCGCCACTCGGTGCTCTCGGAACTGTTCAGAAGACTGTCGCAGGATGACTGCAAGGTGGTGATCACCACCGACCACGGAAGCATCCGCGCCTCGAAGCCCATCAAGATCATCGGCGACCGCAACACGAATACCAACCTGCGCTACAAGCTGGGCAAGAACCTGACCTGCAATGCCAAGGAGGTTTTCACCATCAGGGACCCGAAAAGGGCACAGTTGCCTGCTCCCAACCTGAGTACATCGTATGTCTTTGCCTACGGAGACGCCTTCTTCGCCTATCCGAACAACTACAATTACTACGTTTCGTACTACAAGGATACCTTCCAGCACGGTGGCATCTCGATGGAGGAAATGCTCATTCCGATCATCACCCTGACACCGAGAAAGAGAAATTAAAGGAAAAAACAGCAACCAGTTTGCTAATCATAAAGTTCAAAGTTCAAAATTCAAAGTTCAAAGTAAAATATATGAAGATTAAGATTGATTCATTAGACAACATCCATGCTGCAGCCAAGGAATTCCTGCAGAACATGGGCGACGGCAAGGTCTTTGCCTTCTATGGCAAGATGGGTGCCGGAAAGACAACTTTCGTTAAAGCTATCTGCGAGGAACTGGGCGTGGAGGATGTAATCACCTCGCCTACCTTCGCTCTCGTCAACGAATACACTGCCGGAAACGGCGATCCTATCTACCATTTCGATTTCTACCGCATCAAGAAGATTGATGAGGTGTATGATATGGGATACGAGGATTACTTCTACAGCGGAAACCTCTGCTTCCTGGAGTGGCCGGAACTCATCGAGGACCTGCTGCCGGAGGATTGTACCAAGGTGACCATCACCGTGGAAGAAGATGGTAGCAGAAGCGTAGAATTCTAGAGGCTATTTCGCAAATTCGGATTCTAACAAAAAAGCATACGTCCCGATGCAGCTGATGCCGCACCGGGACGTATTTTTTTTAGTCTTCTGCCCTCTCTTACAGCAGAGCCTCAAACTTCTCCTTGAGGGTTGACTTGTTGGCTGCACCAACAAACTTGTCAACGAGCTGGCCACCCTTGAAGAAAAGGATGGTAGGGATATTGCGAACGCCAAACTCCATTGCGATGTCGTCGTTCTCCTCTACATCACACTTACCAACTACCAGCTTACCGTCAAACTCCTCTGCCAATTCTGACACGATAGGAGCAATCTGACGGCAAGGGCCACACCATGTAGCCCACAAATCTACTACCAATGGCAACTCGCCATTCTTGTAACTCTCGAAATTCTCGGTTGTAATTGTTACTTCCATTTTTTCTTCCTTTTTTATATAGTTAATAATATTCTCATAAATCATTTTTAATTGATCTGATACGACATCTTCGGATGGTCGTTGACAAACTGTATCAGATCCCTGCTCACTCCCACCGTGCGGTCCTGCGCACGCAGCAGCACATTGGTCTTGGTCTCGGCATCGTGAATCTGAAGGAAGAGCTGAGCCTTGCCCTCATCATTCTCCACCAGCGTCTTGATATCATTCACCAGCGTTTCGTCTATCACCGTACTGTCCACGATGATGGTAAACTTCTCCAGGCGGTTCTCCTTCACGGTCTGGAGATACTCCACGGTGCTGATCTTGAAATCAAGATAGTTGCTGTTGCCATAACGGGACACACACTTCGCCGTAACGAAGATGGTGCTGCCCTCTACCATGATGCCTCGCCAGTTGCCCCAGTCCTCACCGAAGAGCGCCAGCTCGCCCGATCCTTCGAAATCCTCGATGGTGACGAAGCCGCACGGCTTTCCGGTCTTGGTGAACTTGGATTTCACCCCGGTGATGATGCCGCCGAACACCACATCCTCCTTCTTGGCAAGCTCCACCTTGTCGCCCAGTTCAGAGCAGTGGGTATTGCAGAGGTTGCGGAGGATGATTTCGTAATCGTCGAGCGGATGAGCCGAGAGATAGATGCCCACGAGCTCACGCTCCCTGTTGAGCCTCTCGATGGTGCTCCAGGATTCAGCTTCCGGTATAGGAGGGGTGGCTATCTCCACCGCCTCTACGCCTCCAAAGAGCGAGGTGGCTGCCTCGCGCTGCTCCTGCTGGTAGAGCTGACCGTATCTTACGAGCGTATCCAGGAAGGTATCGCCCTTGCTGTTCTTGCCGAAGTACTGCTCGCGGCGGATGCCGAAGCTGTCGAAACCGCCACTCAGAGCCAGACTTTCGAATGCCTTGCGGTTGACATTGGAGAAATCCACGCGCTCGGCAAAATCGAAGATGTTCTTATAAGGGCCGTTCTTCAGGCGCTCTGCCACGATGGCATCGGCGGCAGGAGTTCCCATTCCCTTGATGGCGGAGAGTCCGAAACGTATCTCGCCATGCTCGTTCACACCGAAGGCACGGTAGCTCTCGTTTACATCCGGTCCCAGGGTCTTGATGTCCATCGACTGGCACTCCTCCATCAGCTTGGTAATCTCGGTGATCTGCGCAAAGCGGCGGGTCATCAGCGCAGCCATGTATTCGGCTGGATAGTGTGCCTTGAGATAGGCAGTCTGATAGGCTACCCAGGAATAGCAGGTGGCGTGCGACTTGTTGAAGGCATAGGATGCAAACTTCTCCCAGTCGCCCCAGATTTTCTCGAGCACAGCCGGATCGTGGCCGTTCTCCTGTCCCTGCTTGATGAACTTCGGCTTCATCGCATCTACGATAGCCTTCTTCTTCTTACCCATCGCCTTACGGAGGGCATCCGACTCGCCTCGGGTGAAGCTTGCCAGCTGGCGGGAAAGGAGCATCACCTGCTCCTGATACACCGTGATGCCGTAGGTATCCTTGAGGTATTTCTCCATGCAGGGGATATCGTAGGTGATGGCCTGCTGGCCGTTCTTGCGGGCGATGAAGTCGGGGATGTAATCCATAGGTCCCGGACGGTAGAGGGCGTTCATGGCGATGAGGTCCTCGAAAACCGTAGGCTTCAGCTCGCGGAGATACTTCTGCATACCCGGCGACTCGAACTGGAAGGTTCCGATGGTCTGGCCGCGCTGGTAGAGCTGATAGGTAAGCTCATCATCGATAGGGATGGTATCGAGATCTACGACATCGCCCGTGGTCTGCTTGATTACCTTGCATGCCTCCTTCATCTCGGAGAGGGTCTTCAGACCCAGGAAGTCCATCTTGATGAGTCCGGTGGTCTCGATCACGTGACCGTCGTACTGGGTTACAGCCGTCTTCAGTCCCGGGAAATCAGGGTCATCGGCGGTAGATACAGGCACCCAGTTGCTGATAGGGTCGCGGCAGATGATGAATCCGCAGGCATGGATACCCGTGCCGCGGATGGTACCCTCGAGCATGCGGGCATACTTGATGGTATTGCTCTCGCGGGGGTCGCTGGAGTATTCTGCCTCCTTCAGCTCCGGGGTATATTTGATGGCGTTGGCAAGGTTCATCTTCGCTCCGTCGGGCAGACGGTCGGGAATCGCCTTGCAGAGTGCATTCGCCTTGTCCAAAGGCAGCTTCTCTACGCGCGCCACATCCTTGATGGAGTTCTTGGTGGCCATCGAACCGTATGTAATAATGTGGGCACAGTTCTCGTGACCGTACTTATCCATTACCCAGCGCAACACCTTGCCTCGGCCATCGTCATCGAAGTCGGTATCAATATCAGGCAGGTTCACACGGTCTGGGTTCAGGAAACGCTCAAACAGCAGGTCGTACTTCAGAGGGTCGATCTTGGTGATTCCCAGGCAATATGCCACTACGGAACCTGCCGCTGATCCACGGCCCGGACCCACCATTACGCCCAGCTCTTCGCGTGCCGCCCTGATGAAGTCGGACACGATGAGGAAGTAGCCCGGGAAACCCATGGTCTTCATCACGTGGAGCTCGAAGTTCACGTGCTCATCCACATTCTCGGGCAGCGGGTCGCCATAAAGCTTCCTGGCTCCCTCGTAGGCGAGGTGGCGCAGGTATTCTGCCTCAAACTTGATGCGGTATATCTTGTCGTAGCCGCCCAGACGGTCGATTACCTTCTGACCTTCCTCGGGCGACAGCTGGTTCTCTCCATTCTCATCAGTAGTAAACTCCCTGTAGAGGTCTTCTTCCGACACCTTCTGGCGCAGCTGCTCCTCGGTACCGAAACTCTCCGGAATGGGGAAGAACGGCATGATAGGACCGTGGTCGATGCTGTAGATCTCTATCTTATCCAGCACCTCGATGGTATTCGAGAGCGCCTCGGGCACATCAGCGAACACTTCGTTCATTTCCTCGCGAGTCTTGAACCACTCCTGCTTGGAGTAGCGCATGCGGTTAGGATCGTCCAGGTCCTTGCCAGTGGCGATGCAGAGCAGATGGTCGTGCGCCTCGGCAGTCTCCTTGTCCTCGAAGTGGCAGTCGTTGGTACACACGAGCTTGATGCCGTATTCCCTGGCAAACTCGATGAGCACCTTGTTCGCCTTCTGCTGCAGTTCGTAAGCCTCGCGATTGGCGAGCAGGCTCGGATCATCGGGCACCTTGTGGCGCTGCAGCTCCAGGTAATAGTCATCGCCGAAGAGATTGTGATACCACTCGCATGCCTCACGGGCTCCGGCGATATCGCCCTTCAGGATCTTGGCTGGCACCTCGCCGGCGATACATGCCGAGCAGACGATGAGGTCTTCGTGATACTTCTCCAGATCGGCACGGTCGGTTCGAGGGCGCATGTAGTATCCATCCACCCACGAATTGCTCACCAGCTTGATGAGGTTCTTGTATCCGTTATAGTTCTTGGCGAGCACGATGAGGTGGTAACCACTCATATCGCCCTTGTCCTTCTCGCGGTCGCCCTTGGTGCGTCGTGCCACATACATCTCGCAACCGATGATGGGCTTGAAGGGTTCGAGTCCCTCCTTCTTGCGGTCTTTGTTGACCTTTCCGCAATAGTCAACCAGCTCCTTGATGCCGAACATCACACCATGATCGGTTACTGCCATACCCTTCATGCCATCCTTGATGGCCTTGTCCACCAGACGTGGAATCTTGGACTGGCCGTCGAGGATGGAATACTGAGTATGGACGTGTAAATGAACAAAATCTTCCATTTTTTGCGTTAAAATTCGTAATTTGAGAACAAAGTTACTGCTAAAAGTTGATATTGCCAAAAAAATGGGAGAAAAATTTGCAAAAACCATAAAAATGCCGTACCTTTGCACCAGAAACAAAAACGTAAACCTTTCTCATGGGACAAAAAATAAAGAAACTAAAAAAGATAAGAATTCACCGTGAAGGCACCGACCAGCTGGTGTTCGGCGGTATAGCACTGGTGGCTGTCGCAGCAGTACTGTGGATGGCCTTTGACAACAAGATACCTTTCTGGGCATTCCTTGTGGTCTTCGGTGTAGTATATGGTATCGTGCTCAACTTCTACCGATGCCCGATCAGATTCCTGAACGTGGAAGATACCGAGAAACTCGTGGTAGCTCCTGCCGACGGCAAGATCGTGGTGATAGAGGAAGTGGACAATGCACCTTACTTTAACGATAAGCGACTGATGATTTCCATCTTCATGAGTCTCTGGAACGTACATGCCAACTGGTTTCCGGTGGATGGCAAGGTGAAGTTCGTGAAGCACGAGGACGGAAAGTTCATGAAGGCTTGGCTGCCTAAGGCGAGCGAGGAGAACGAGCACGCCGACATAATGATCACTACCCCAGAGGGCGTGGATGTATTGTGCCGACAGATTGCCGGTGCCGTAGCCCGCCGCATCGTAACCTATGCCAAGGAGGGAGAAGAGTGCTACATCGATGAGCATCTCGGATTCATCAAACTGGGTTCACGAGTGGATGTGTATCTGCCTCTCGGCACGGAAGTATGCGTGAAGATGGGACAGTCAACCACAGGTGATCAGACAATCATAGCAAAACTGAAATAAGAAAAAATGAGTATTAAGAAGCATATTCCAAACACGATTACCTGCTGCAACCTCATCTCAGGCTGCATCGCTACATCGTTTGCCTTCGGGGGAAATCCCGAAATGGCACTGTTGTGGATTATCATTGGAGCTGTTTTTGACTTTTTCGATGGTATGAGCGCCCGCTTGCTGCACGTTTCATCGCCTATCGGCAAGGAGCTGGACTCGCTTGCCGACGATGTGACCTTTGGCGTAGCACCCGCCACCATCGTATTCTCACAACTCTTTGTAATGGAGTATCCGGAGTTTCTGGAGCCTTTGCGCCCTTGGTTGCCATACGTAGCCTTCATCATCGCAGCTTTCTCTGCCCTGAGACTGGCGAAGTTCAACCTGGATGAGCGCCAGACAACCTCTTTCATCGGCGTACCTACGCCAGCCAATGCGCTGTTCTGGGGTTCGCTGGTAGTAAGCAGCCCCAGCTGGATTACCAACCAGAGCTGGTCGATATATCTCGTGCTGGCGCTGATTTTCATCACCAGCTTCCTGCTGGTATGCGAGTTGCCGCTGTTCGCCCTGAAGTTCAAGCAGTGGTCGTTCAAGGGCAACGAGGTGAAGTATTGCTTTGCCGGTTTCGCCATCGCCGTTCTTGCGGTGTCCGTGGCTGCCGAAGGAGCAAGAGGATTCCTGGAGGGATGGTGGCCTATCATCCTGATGTACGTACTTCTCTCCTGGATGATGTTTTTGAAAAAGAAATAAGAACATAGGTTTTGTCATGTTTTTTCTTCGGAAGGACATGGAAATTTTGAAGAAGGGTATCAGCTTTCTTCAAATGATAAAAAGATTGGGGAATAACAAAGGCTTACTTCCGGCGGGAAGTAAGCCTTATCTTTTTTATATGTTCTCTGATGATTAGTTGTGAACGAGCGTACCAATCTCCTCACCTTCCATCACCTTCTTCAGGTTGCCTACTACATCCATATTGAATACGTAGATAGGAAGGTCGTTCTCCTTGCACATGGTAGTAGCCGTGAGGTCCATCACCTTCAAGCCCTTGGTGTAGATTTCATCATAGGTGATGTCCTTGAACTTGGTAGCGGTAGGATCCTTCTCTGGGTCGGCGGTATAGATGCCGTCCACACGGGTACCCTTGAGCATCACGTCTGCCTCAATCTCGATGCCACGGAGTGAAGAACCGGTATCGGTAGTGAAATATGGGCTTCCTGTACCTGCAGAGAAGATGCAGATGTAGCCGTCTTCCATTGCCTCGATTGCCTTCCACTTGGTGTAGAACTCACCGATAGGCTCCATGCGGATAGCTGTAAGCACCTTGTTCTTCACGCCCAGTGCACCGAGGGCACTGCTCAGGGCGAGAGAGTTGATGACGGTGGCACACATACCCATCTGGTCGCCCTTCACACGGTCGAATCCCTTCTGGCTTCCGCTCAATCCACGGAAAATGTTACCACCACCGATCACGATACCAATCTGCACGCCCATCTCGTGAACTTCCTTAATCTGCTTAGCATAATCACTCAAGCGCTCAGGGTCGATGCCGAAGCTCTGCTTGCCCATCAGGCTCTCACCGCTCAACTTCAAAAGAATTCTTTTAAACTTTGCCATAAATATCTTGTTTAATGTTTATTGTTTCATATTTGCTGAAGGAATCAGGAATCTGATTTCGCCGAAGGCATACGACCGGATCATTCCCTTTCTGTCGTGAAGGATGAGATGGCCGTCATCTTCCACCTCTACGAAGGCACCCTCGAACTTGCCGTCGGCATCCTCGTACCAGTGGAATCCCTTGCGGCGGTAGAGCGAGAGATGATAGATGCCCGAAACATCCATATAGTCGGCACGGCGGAGCAGCTCATAATACTTCTTGAATGCCTCGATGATCTTCTGCAGCACCTCTTCCCTATCCACCTCGTGACCCAGAATCTGAGCCAGGGATACCGGATTGGGCGCATCGCTGTGGAACTCGGTCTGATTGATGTTCACCCCGGTACCGAAGATGCATCGCTTGATGCCCTTGGAATCTATAGAGGTCTCTATCAGCGTGCCGCTGATCTTCCTGTCGTTCCAATAGACATCGTTCGGCCATTTCAGCGTAATGCCGTCGGTATAGGTATCCAGGGCATCCTTGACGGCTAGAGCTCCTGCCTCAGAGAGCAGGAACTGCTGGCGTACGGGCACCCAGGTAGGAGTCATCAGCAAACTGAACAGGAGGTTCTTGCCCGGTTCGCTCTCCCAGGTATGCGTGCCCTGTCCCCTGCCTGCCGTCTGATAATCGGCTACAGCCACGATGAGCATATCATCCTCGCAGGCTTTCATTCCCTTCAGGAAGGTATTCGTAGAATCCACTTCCTGCATTCTTATGATCTTTGTTTCCATTTTCACCTTATTATATATATGTAAGCATCTGCCTCAAAGGATGAGCATCGGATTGAAGGCATCCTTGAGATGCTGCAGACTCTTCACCTGATGTTCGCTTCCCACGATGGAGATGACATCGAAGCGCAACTCTTTGTCCACCTGGCATTCCTTGACATAGGCATTGGCAGCTATGGCAAGATTCCTCATCTTGCCGGGGGTGACAGCCTCTTCGGGCTGCTGGTATTCCTCGCCGGTACGGGTCTTCACCTCTACCACCACCAGGGTGTTGCCATCGGGAGTATAGGCAAGGATATCCAGGTCGCGGCGGCCTAGCCTCCAGTCACGATCTATGATGGTATAGCCCTCATCTTCCAGATAGAGCGCAGCCTCATCTTCTCCCCATTTGCCCAAATCATTATGTTCAGCCATAGATTATTCTCTTTAGTTTACCTCTGGCGGCATCATTTTCCGCCCAAAAGGCACTATTACTATGCAAAAATAATACTTTTCTTTCATCCATCAAAGTTTTTTATGTATTTTTGCACAAAAATAGAAAAAGAGAAATCATAAAGAATAGAAATATGGAAGACAATCTGAAAAAAGACGAAGAATATATGCGCCGTGCACTGATGGAGGCGCAGGCGGCATTCGACGAAGACGAGATTCCGGTAGGTGCCGTCATCGTTTGCAGGGACCGCATCATCTCGAGAGCCCACAATCTTACGGAGATGCTTACCGATGTTACCGCCCATGCCGAGATGCAGGCGATTACATCCGGAGCGAACATGCTGGGCGGAAAATACCTGAAAGACTGTACCCTCTATGTCACAGTAGAGCCGTGCGTGATGTGCGCCGGAGCCTTGGGATGGTCGCAGATCAGCCGTGTGGTGTATGGTGCCAGAGATGAAAAAAGGGGCTATACAAAATATGCGCCCGATGCACTGCATCCTAAGACAACAGTTACATCGGGCGTATTGGAAGATGAGTGCCGGGCACTCATGCAGCAGTTCTTTGCCAGAAAAAGATAAGGCTGTTTCAAACTACACAAAAAAAAGATGATGCACCGTTTCAGTGCATCATCTTTTTTATATTTTCATCCTTGATGCACTGTTTCAGTGCATCAACATTCGTTTCTAACCCAAAACTCCGTTACTTCACGAGAACAACCAGATACTTGCTGGTGCTCCAGAAAATCTGAGAGTTGGTGATGCGGAGAGTATATTGCTTGTTGGCATCACGAACCAGAGTATAAGAGCTTGAAGGATGAGTAGTGAGCAACTTGGCTGACTTAGAATAGAGCTTGATCTCAGAAACCTCACGGATATCTACCTTTGTAAAGTAGCTCTTGTTGAAGTTACCGGTCATAACCTTGCCATTCTCCATGATGTGCTGGTTTTTCAGCTCCTTCTTGGTACCGAATACATACCATGCTGTGTTGAGCTGCTTATCCTGAGCATTGATCACCTCAGTCTTCTTACTGCTTTCCTTGGTAAGGTTGCTGGTCTTGGTGTTCAAGTTGTTGATAGTCTCATCAAGAGCAGCAATGTGGATATCCTTGCTATCCAACTCCTCACGGAGTGCCTGGAGCTGCTTCTCCTTCTCAACCAGCTGCTTCTGCAGGTTCTCTATGGTCTTCTTGAGCTGGTCGCCCTGAATAGAGCTGTTAGCCAACTGCTTCTGCAACTTGGCGAGGAGCTCCTTGTTCTGCTTCATGCGAGTAGCGATGAACTGCACATCCTCCTTGAGTTTCTGTCTCTTGGTGGCACCCTCGCCATTCTTCAAGAGCACCACGCGGTTCTCAGCCTCATTGATCTGGTTGAGACCATCCTCAATCTCATTCAGAGTACCCAGCATATCATTCAGTTCGCTATCCTTCTGCGCAATGATGCTGTTGAGCGAATCTGATTGAGCCGCATTGTTAGCGGCATTGTTCTTGCCGTCGTTACATCCTGTTAAAACAAAGGCTGCGAGGCATGCCATCATTAATAGCTTTTTCATAATCCTTCTCCTTTTTGTTAATTTTATGATTAATACTTTTTATTTATTATTCTTACGCTCTTCGCGTCGCTTTTCCTTCAATTCCTCCTTCAGCTGCTTGGGATCCTTACCCGCCAGAACGATGACAAACTCACCGCGCGGTTCCGTCTCCTGGAAGTGGGCGATTACCTCGGCAAGGCTTCCACGCACACTTTCCTCGTGCAGCTTCGAGATTTCACGGCAGCAGCTCACCTGTCTGTCTTCTCCAAAAACCTCGGCAAACTGCTGCAAGGTCTTCACCACTCTATAGGGTGACTCGTAGAAGATCATGGTGCGCACCTCATCCTTGAGCGATTCCAGGTAGGTTTGTCTGCCCTTCTTCTGCGGGATGAATCCCTCGAAGCAGAATCTGTCGCAAGGTAATCCGGACGACACGATGGCTGGGATGCAAGCCGTAGGTCCCGGAAGGGTCTGCACGGTGATGCCTGCTTTCGCAGCCTCACGAGCCAGATAGAAACCAGGGTCGCTGATGCCTGGGGTTCCTGCATCACTGATCAAGGCGATGGTCTCACCAGCCTTCAATCGCTCTACGATGCCAGCCGATGTGCCATGCTCATTAAACTTATGATGCGCCACTAATCGATTTTTAATATCGAAATGCTTAAGCAGGACGCTCGATGTCCGAGTGTCCTCAGCGAGCACCATATCTGCCTCTTTCAAGACCCGGATGGCTCGCATTGTCATGTCCTCCATATTGCCTACTGGAGTCGGTACGATATATAATATGCCCATAAGTGGGTACAAATGTAGTTAATTAATCTTTCATAGCAAAAAAAAACTGCGTATCTTTGCATTTTTTAAAACCTTATTAGTAATTTTGTCCCCGAAATGACTGAAATACTGAATGGGGAGGCACACCGTCCCGGAAGAATTGAAGTGGTGTGCGGATCGATGTTCTCCGGAAAAACCGAGGAACTGATCCGAAGAATGAAGCGTGCCAGCTTCGCCAGACAGAAGGTGGAAATCTTCAAGCCGGCGATAGATACGCGCTACTCCGAAGACAAGGTAGTGAGCCATGACCAGAATTCTATCCGTTCTACTCCTATTGAATCTTCCGGATCGATTTTGCTATTGGCTTCGGATATCGACGTGGTCGGTATCGACGAGGCTCAGTTTCTGGACAATGGATTAGTGGAGGTCTGCAACGAACTCGCCAACCGCGGCGTACGCGTCATCGTGGCGGGGCTGGATATGGATTTCAAGGGTGTTCCCTTCGATCCGATTCCTGCACTCTGTGCCATCGCCGACGAGGTGACCAAGGTGCACGCCATCTGCGTGAAGTGCGGTGCACTGGCATACGTCAGCCATCGACTGGTGGCTAACGACAAGCGCGTGCTCCTGGGTGAGCAGGATGAATACGAGCCGCTCTGCAGAGACTGCTACCAGAAAGCCATCAGCCAGGAGAAATAGAAGAAAGTATCAAAATTCAAAGTTCAAGGTAAATGAGTAAGGAGATTACATTCGACAAGTTCATCAGATGGGCTGGTATCGTTACCCTCGTCATTGCAGTACTCTACATCACCAACTATCTGAGTGAGGTACTGCTTCCTTTCTTTATAGCATGGTTTTTCGCATACCTGCTCTATCCCGTCGTGAAGTTCATCGAGAATAAACTCCATGTCAAGGTTCGTGCCATCTCCATTCTTCTGGCAATGGGAGCTGCGATTGCCATCGTGGGGGGTGTCATCTGGCTCATCATCCCACCGATGATCGACCAGTTTGACAAACTGGGAGAAGTGTTGACCCGATGGGTTCATCAAACCACCCATACCAACAATCTCACGATGCTGATCAAGGAGTGGCTGCAGGACAACCAGACCACCATAGAACGATTCTTGAAGAGCAAGGACTTCAGCGATGCCCTGAAGACTACGATGCCGAAGGTTTTCTCGGTAGTGAGCCAGACGGCAACCGTGCTGATGAGTATCGTGGCATCTATGATTACCTTATTATATATGTTCTTCATCCTGCTCGATTACGAAACCCTGACAGCCAACTGGGTGCGTATCTTCCCGAAGAAGAACCGTCCGTTCTGGTCGGCACTGATGAAGGATGTAGAGCGCGAGCTCAACAACTATATCCGAGGCCAGGGAATGGTGGCGCTCTGTATGGGCATCATGTTCTGCATCGGCTTCACCATCATCGGTTTCCCGATGGCGATAGGCCTGGGCATTCTGATCGGCATCATGGACCTGGTACCATATCTTCATACCTTTGCCCTCATTCCTACGGCATTCCTGGCAATGCTCAAGGCGGCAGATACGGGACAGAACTTCTGGGTAGTCTTCGGACTGGCGGTATTGGTATTCTGCGTGGTGCAGGTGATTACGGATATGGTGGTAACGCCGAAGATTATGGGCAAGGCGATGGGCTTGAACCCAGCCATCCTGCTCCTAAGTCTTTCGATATGGGGTGCTCTGCTGGGCTTCCTGGGGCTGATTGTTGCCCTTCCGCTCACCACCCTTCTCATAGCTTATTGGCAGCGGTATGTAACGAGAGAAAAGCCGCAATATGAAGAGAAATTAGGGCAGGAACCACCGGAAACTGCCACTGAAACGGGTAAAATAGAAGAAAAACAATAAAAAAACGACTAAATATTTGGTGATTTCAAAAAATAGTCGTACCTTTGCACTCGCTTTTGAACATAAAGTTAGAGATTGACTCGCTAGCTCAGCTGGTAGAGCACAACACTTTTAATGTTGGGGTCATGGGTTCGAGCCCCATGCGAGTCACAGTCTCAGAAAAGGACTTTCCACTAAGGGAAGTCCTTTTTTCGTATATGGTTCGGGAAATAGAAAGCTTTTGCCCTTACAGGGCGACAGTCCACATACGAAACTACCCAGGGCGATGCCCTGGGCTGTGAGCTTCTGCCCTTTCAGGGCGTGTGGAGCAAACCTGCTAACTCCAGCAGACCGAATGGAGAAAATCTGCGCCCTGAAAGGGCAAAAGCTCCTAGCCCAGGGCAACACCCTGGGGATAAGCAGCAAGCAAACTTGCGCCCTGAAAGGGCAAAAGCTTTAGAAAACTGCGGGAGAAGATTCTTTTAACTCTCATTAACTAAAAACAGATGCAAGATTCTTGCTGTTCTGCGTTTTATATAATGGAATGTAGGGCAAAAATGCCCTCGGATACCAAAAGGTGCCGGAAAGATTCCCACATAGAAACAAAAATAGAATAACATAAGACAAAATAACAATAACAAAAGATAAAAATAAAATTTCATAAGACAATGAAGAAAATTACATTATTCTCAATCCTGGCTGTACTCTTTGCAGCTATGTCATTCACTTCTTGTAACTCAAGCAGTGACAACGGTATCCAGCTTCCAACCAAGCAGGAAGCCTATAACATGATGCTGACCGTAGGCGGTTCTCACCAGTGCGGTATCCTCTTCCCTGCTGATAAAAACAACAATATCCAGGAGAAGGACAGTATTGTTACCAGCATCTCTATCAATCCATCAGACAGTACGTACTACATCAGCAACTTCCCTGTTAAGTTGTTGGCTAAGTATGTGAAGAACGAGAAATACAGCAAGTTGATTTCAGAAGTACCAAATCAGACTTTGTCTGGAAAGCTTTACTCTATGGACGCAACAACCCCTTTCTTCTATACAGCAACAAACAACATCACTTTCAAGGATGAGCAGAACAACAATTATACGATGAAATTCTATGCTCTCAATGGATATGCTGCTGCAGGATTAGACCAAACCAAGAAGAACTTCCTACTCTATCTCACACCAGGCGCTATCTATAATGGCAATGAAATTGTGAATGATGCATTTAAGACAGCTGTAGGTACATACGGTTCTGTTCCATACATCATGGTTCTGACATTCAAGAGATAAAAAGAATCACCCTGTGATTCTAATTCAAATTCAAGAAATAAAGTTAATACTCTTTTAAATACAAACAACTTACAAATATATGGTCTGAATTTATCACTCAGCGTGAAAACTACATAAAAAGGCGCGATAGCTATCCTGCTATCGCGCCTTACTTTTTTATCCTAATCTTTCTTCAGAAATCCCATGATTCTGATTTCGAATTTCTATCCTAATCTTTCTTCCAGAGCTTGCTCATATCCTCCAAGCTCTTGCCCTTGGTTTCAGGTACCAGCTTCCATACGAAGATGGCTGCAACGATACAGATGGCACCATACAGACCATAAGTAAACCAATGACCGAAATCATCACCAGGAGTCAGGTGCATATTGAACATCGGTACGAAGGTAGAGCTGACGATGAAGTTGAATATCCACTGGAAAGCTACGGCAATCGCCACAGCCGCACCACGGATGGTATTCGGGAAAAGCTCGGCGATAAGCACCCAGGCAATAGGTCCCCAGGAGAACATAAAGCTGGCACTATATACCATGATACTCAGCATGGTAACCGTACTCAAGGCTTCATTTCCAAAGGTCAAGGCTACGCCCAAGGCTCCTGCTGCCATGCCGATGGAACCAAAGATAAGCAATGGCTTGCGACCCAGCTTCTCTACCGTAAAGACAGCTACCAGCGTAAACGAGATATTCACAATACCCATGATGACGGTCTGGACCATCGGATTACCCATTCCCATATCCTGGAAGATACGAGGCGCATAATAGAGCACCGCATTGATACCCACAGCCTGCTGGAATACAGAAAGCATCACGCCCACAAAGATACACATAAAGCCATAAGAGAAGAGCTTCTCGGTCTTCACGGTCACCGTATTCTTGATATCGTGGATAATCTCACGTGCCTTCTCAGAACCATTGATCTTGGCAAGCACGCCGTATGCCTTCTCATCCTGTCCGATCATCACGAGATAACGAGGAGTCTCAGGTACGAAGCAGATCAGGAAGGTGAACAGTCCTGCCGGAACCATCTCGCTACCAAACATATATCTCCAGCCCGTCTCGATGGTCCACTGTGCATCCACCATATTGGCGATGGCACCCGCAGCATCATAGATAGGATTGGCATGGGGACCCATAATGATGAAATTGACGAAGTAAACCACCAGCTGACCGAAGATGATGGCAAACTGATTGCAGCTCACCAACATACCGCGCATATTGCTCGGAGCGATTTCGCCGATATACATCGGACAGATGGCTGAAGCCATACCTACACCGATACCACCCAGCACACGATAGAAGTTGAATACCACCAGCAACGTCCAGTCGGCATATCCCTGAGGCAGGAGATAAGATTCCGGTTCCATAGATCCCCAGGCTGAGAGGAAGAAGCAGACACCCGCAAAGATGAGCGAGCGCTTGCGACCCAGCCTGCTGGCGAAAAGACCAGAAAGCGAACTACCGATGATACAGCCGATCAGCGCACTGGAAGAAGTGAATCCGTGCATCACATCGGTGTATTCGAAATCACCGGCACCCTTGAAGAATGCCTGCAAACCCTTCTCGGCACCTGATATCACTGCGGTATCGTAACCGAAAAGCAAGCCACCCAATACGGCGACCATCACAATCGAGAAAAGATAGGCCTTAGAGCCCGTTTGTTGATGTTCCATTTTACTTTAGGTTATTTTTTTATTTGTTTATTTTTATATTTTTATCTGTTTATTTTAAAATAATACGCATAATCTGCACATTTCCCCTATTTTTTTTGTAAATTTGCAACCAAAATAAGAGAACATAGATATTACGTAATATGAACATCGCAGAATTCTTACATCAGAAGGGCGACAAAAGAGGCTTCTCTTTCGAGGTTTTGCCACCTCTCAAGGGTAATGGCACTGCGGCTCTCTTCCGCACCATCGACAGCCTCAAGGACTTCGACCCACGGTTTATCAACATTACCACACACCACAGCGAGTATGTTTACAAGGAACTGGAAAACGGTCTCCTCACTCGTCAGCGTGTGCGTCGCCGCCCTGGCACCGTTGCCATCGCAGGCGCAATCCAGAACAAGTACGACATCCCTGTCATCCCTCACGTCATCTGTAGCGGAGCCACGAAGGAAGACATCGAATACGAATTGCTCGATCTCCAGTTTCTGGGCATCAGCAATATCCTTGTGCTGAGAGGCGACAAGGCGAAGGAAGACCGACAGTTTACTCCAACAGAAAACGGTCATTCCAATGCCACCGACCTGCTGAAGCAAGTAAACCAGTTTAACGACGGTTTCTTCTTCGACGGCACCCCGATCAAGCATCCGGGTGATAAATTCTGCTGTGGCGTAGCCTGCTATCCGGAGAAGCACGAAGAGGCTCCCAATCTGGAGATGGATATGCAGCATCTCCTGGAGAAGCAGCAGTTGGGCGCTGACTATGCCATCACCCAGCTCTTCTACGACAACGAGAAATTCTATGCTTTCGTAGAGAAGGCTCGCCAGATGGGCATCACCATCCCTATCGTTCCGGCGCTGAAGCCATTCGCCAAGCTGAGTCAGCTCACCATGGTACCAAAGACCTTCCATTGCGACATCCCGGAAGCTCTGGCGCAGGAGGTTTTGAAGTGCAAGAGCGATGAAGATGCCAAAGCGCTCGGTATCGAGTGGACGACTGCCCAGGTGAAAGATCTCTTCGATCACGGATACAATCATATCCATTTCTTCACCGTTTCGGCGGTGGATAGCGTGAAACAGATAGCTAAAATTTTATTTTAAAGTTCAATGTTCAATGTTAAATAGTGAAGTGATAGGTCAGCAAGATATATGGAACCGTCTGATGGAGATGGTTCAGGAGAATCGTGTGCCCCATGCACTGATGTTCTGCGGTCCACAAGGTTGTGGAAAACTGGCAGTGGCGCTGGCTTTCGCCAGCTATCTGCTGGGCGATTCCCCGATGCTGAGAAAATGGGAGCATCCCGACCTGCACTTCACCTTCCCTACCATCAAGACATCCGAGATGAGCGGCGACCATACGCCCGTAAGTCTCGACTTTATGAAAGAATGGCGTGAGATGCTCCTCCAGGAAGGTCCGTATGTGCTGATCAGCGACTGGATGCAGCGCATGGGCAAGACTGATGCCGACTTCAACAAGCAGGCAATCATCACCGCCGATGAGACCGACAATCTTTCGAGAGAACTGAGCATGATGTCGAGTCAGGGCGGATACAAGATCAGTCTGATATGGTTGCCGGAGCGTATGAACCTCACGAGTGCCAACAAGATATTGAAACTGCTGGAAGAGCCGCCTCATCAGACACTCTTCCTCCTGGTAAGCGAACAGCCGGAACTTCTGCTCGAAACCATCAGAAGCCGTGCACAGCGTATCGACCTGAAGAAGATTGAAACTTCCGAGGTAGAGAAAGCGCTCATAGAGCGAAGAGCGCTGGATGCTGAATCAGCCCACCGCATCGCCCGAATCGCCAACGGCAACTGGAACCATGCATTGGAGGAGCTGGACTCTGGCAATGAAAACCGCCAGCATCTGGATATGTTCATCATGCTGATGCGCCTCTCCTATATGCGCAACATCCACGATTTGAAGAAATGGAGCGAGGTGGTTGCCACCTTCGGCAGAGAGAAGCAGAAGCGAATGCTCGATTACTTCATGCACATGCTGCGCGAGAGTTTCATGTATAATTTCCGTCAGCCGGAACTCAGTTATATGACACAGGAGGAGGAGAATTTCGCCAGGAACTTCGCCCGATTCATCAACGAGGCGAATATTATCGACATCTCCAATCTCTTCGAGGAAAGCAAGCGATTCATCGCCCAGAATGCCAACCCGAAAATCGTGTTCTTCGACCTGGCGCTGAAGAATATCGTTCTGCTCATCAGAAAATAAAGGAAATACATCCCCCGAAAGGGCAATATATATTAATCAATAAATAATAAATAGAATACATCGTGGATTATAAAAATATGAAATTCAAAATGTGGAATGGCTGCGATAGAGGTCTATGCTGCAAGGCTGTGGGACGACAGGACCGACAGCTCAACACATACGACTGGCTAGCCGATGTGCCAGGAAACGCTGAGAGCACCGACCTGGTGGAAGTGCAATTTAAAAATACCCGAAAGGGATATTATCACAATGTTAACAACCTCGACCTCAAGAAGGGCGACATCGTGGCTGTAGAGGCTAACCCGGGTCACGACGTGGGTGTAGTAACATTAACCGGCCGACTGGTAAAACTGCAGATCAAGAAGGCAAACCTCAAGTCGCAGGATGACATCAAGCGCATCTACCGACTTGCCAAGCAGGTGGACCTCGACAAGGCAAAGGAGGCCAAGAGCCGCGAACACGACACTATGATCCAGAGCCGTCAGATAGCCAAGGACCTGGGCCTGAAGATGAAAATCGGCGACGTGGAGTATCAGGGCGATGGCAACAAGGCCATCTTCTACTATATCGCTGATGAGCGTGTAGATTTCCGCCAGCTCATCAAGGTACTTGCCGATACCTTCCATGTCCGTATCGAGATGAAGCAGATTGGTGCACGTCAGGAGGCTGGCCGTATCGGCGGTACCGGTCCTTGCGGCAGAGAGCTCTGCTGCGCTACTTGGATGAAGAACTTCGTAAGTGTGAGCACCAATGCTGCACGCTACCAGGACATCTCGCTCAACCCTCAGAAGTTGGCTGGCATGTGCGCCAAACTGAAGTGCTGCCTCAACTACGAGGTAGATAACTATGTAGAGGCAAGCCGAAAGATGCCACCTAAGGATGCCGTGCTTCAGACTGCCGACGGCGAGTTCCATCAGTTCAAGGTAGATATCCTTGCCGGACTCATCACCTACTCTTCTGACAAGAACATGGCTTCCAACCTGGAGACCATCACCGCAGAACGTGCCAAGGAAATCATCGAGATGAATAAACAGGGCGAGAAACCGCTCAGTCTGATGGAGAACGGCAAGATGAAGGAAACTTCCAAGAGCATCGACCTGCTCAATGAGTCTGATCTCAGCCGATTCGACAAGGCGAAGAAAAAGAAGAAGAACAAGAACCGCAATGCGAACCGCCCAGAAAAGGGAGATAACCGTCAGCCAAACGGCAACCGTTCTGAGAAGGGAGATAACCGTCAGCCAAACGGCAATAACCGCAATAGGGATAATAGAAACAAGGGAACTCGCCAGCAGGGAAACAGACCCCAACAGGGCAATAACAATAAGCCTCAGCAAGGCAATAATAACAAGCCTCAGCAGGGCGAGAATAACAAGCAACAGCAGGCAAACAACAACAAGCCTCAGCAGGGCGAGAATAACAAGCCACAGGAAGACAAGAAGTAAAAATGAAAAGACTGATCCATTTCGTTTTCATACTGGTGGCAACCATAGCCTTCAGCGCTTGCAATCATGCCAAGGTATATGACGAATATGCCCACACGCCGATTGCAGGATGGGAGAAGAACGATACCCTATCGTTCGAAATCCCTCCAATGGCTGCCACCGGCTATTACCGGCAGAGCCTGGGTCTGAGAACCACAGGTGCCTATCCGTTTACGGCATTGACACTCATTGTGAACCAGACCATCTACCCTGCCAACAAGGGCAAGCGTATCGAGAAGACTGATACCGTACTCTGCCAGCTCATCAACCAGCATGGCGAGAACAAGGGACAGGGCATCAGCTACTATCAGTACAACTTCCCTATCAATATCTATAAGATAAACAGAGGCGATTCCATCCATATCGCCATCCGCCACGATATGAAGCGAGAAATTCTTCCGGGTGTAAGCGACATCGGAGTGAAAATAACGAAAAATGACCAATGAGACGTATCTCACTGGTCATTTTTTTATGCTGTAAAATCTAGCTTCTTACCAGGTTTCTTCCGGCATCAATACGCAGGAAGATGAAGAGCAGGATGGTAAAGCCCCAAAGCGAACTACCTCCATAACTGAAGAACGGAAGCGGAATACCGATTACCGGCGTCAGTCCCAGCACCATTCCCACATTAATAAATAGGTGGAACAGAAATACCGAGAGCACACAGTAGCCATATATTCGTCCGAACTTGAAAGGTTGTCGCTCCGCCAGATGTATCAATCTCAATATCAACATCAGGAAGAGCAGCAGCACGCCTGCCGAACCCAGGAATCCTTCCTCCTCTCCTACCGTACAGAAGATGAAGTCGGTATCCTGCTCAGGCACGAACTTCAGCTTGGTCTGGGTTCCGTTCAGGAATCCCTTTCCCTGCAAGCCACCCGAACCGATGGCTATCTCACTCTGATGTACATTATATCCGGCACCCGCCAGGTCTTCGTCCAATCCCAGCAGCACGTTGATACGCACTCGCTGATGAGGTTCCATCACGTTGTTCAGCACGTAATCGGCACTGTAGAAGAAGGCAATACTTCCCATTGCGAATATCGAAATCAGGAAATAGTTGCGGAAGCGGGTCCTCAGACCGTGATACACCAGGAATCCGATCATCACCGCACAGAGCAGCAGCTGCACCCATACGATGTCAAACGGAATGATGTAGGTGGAGAAGAGTGCAAAGATGAGCGTGATGCCCACCGAGTAGCACAGGATGATGAGAGCATGCTTCCTGTTGCCCGTATAGCTGTTCACCAGTCCTGCCGTGAAGATCTGCACCAGCAGCAGCACCGTGAACTTTCCCACCGAGGTGTAGGTATCCCACATCGTCACGTTCTCGTACTTGATACCCACCACAAAGTAAACCACCATCGAGACTCCGGTAAAGAGGATGGCACCTGGCATTCCCTCGCGGTAAAGCATCAGGAAGAAGGCGGAATATACCAATGCCGAACCCGTCTCGCGCTGTCCCACGATACATATCATAGGCAAAATGATGATGCCCATAGCCGCCATGAAATGCTTCATTTTGTGGATATTGAATCCATAGCTGCACATAAACTTCGCCACAGCCAGCGCCGTAGCAAACTTACCGAACTCGGCAGGCTGCAGTCGCAGCGGTCCCAGCACCAGCCAGGAGTGCGAACCCTTGATGCTATGCGGATTGAATATCGTGGCAAAAAGCAGCAATATCAGCACGGCATAGATCACGTAGGCGAAGGTATCGAAAAAACGGTCGTCCATCATCAGGATGACGAAGCCCAGCGCGATGGAGGTACCTATCCATATAATCTGCATACCCGAACGGGCACCCAGACTGAAGATATCGTTGTCACCATAGGTATAGCTGGCACCGCAGACACTGATCCAGCCGAAGCAGAGCAATGCCAGATAGATGCCGATGGTCCACCAGTCGAGCGAACGGAGAATACCAGCTGGTTGTTTATTATCTGATTGAGCCATTGTCTTTATTATTCAATGAATTGAAACTGCAGTCTCAGGATAGAAACTGCAGTTTTGATTTGAAACTTCAGTATATTATCTGCTACTAGAGCCGTAGGCGATTCTGCGGGTCTGCATCTGTGCCGCCTGACTTTCAGAAGCTGGAGAAAGCTTTCCCTTCAGATACTGCTCCATCATCAAGCCACCGATAGGCACACCATAGTCGGCACCCCATCCACCATTCTCCACATACACGGCGATGGCGATTCTCGGATTGTTCATCGGAGCAAAGCCCATGAACACAGAGTGGTCGTGACCACGGTTCTGAGCCGTACCGGTCTTGCCGCAAGCCTCGAAGTCGTAACGGGAGAGCATCTTACAGGTACCCTTCAGTGCCGAACTTCTCATACCAGCCACCACATAGTCATAGGCTCGCTTCGAAGCCTTGGTGTAATGACGGCGGGTATAAAGCGTATCAAGCGGTTCGCCCTGCACCTTACGCACTACGTGAGGCACATAGTAATAGCCTCGGTTGGCGATGGTGGCACCCAGATTGGCAATCTGCAGAGGAGTGAGGTTCACCTCACCCTGTCCGATAGAGATACTGATGACGGTCAATCCGTTCCAGGAGCCCTTGTAGGCCTTGTCATAGAACTGTGCATTAGGAATCAGACCTCTCTTCTCGCCCGGCAAATCGATACCCAGCTTATAGCCGAATCCCATACTCACCATATAGTCTTTCCATACGGTCATTGCCTCCTGCACCGAGCCATACTTCTTCTTGTTGCCTATCATATAATAAAGTCCCCAGCAGAAGTAACCGTTGCAGGAAGTACTGATGGCATCTACCAGCGCAATAGGCGACGGGTGACCATGACATCCCACATGCAGACCTTTGTAAGAGAAACCATGATTACATGGGAAGGCTGTGCCCGGAGTGATGATTCCCTCGGTAAGATAAGTCAGCGCCTGGGAGGTCTTGAAGGTAGAACCCGGAGGATACTGTCCCATGATACTACGGTTCAGGAGCGGTTTCCAAGGATTCTGCGACAGCCACTTGTGCATCTTTCCCCTATTCTTGCCCACCAGTCGGCGCGGATCATAGGAAGGAGATGAAACCATCGCCAACACCGATCCGTCTCTTGGGTCAATAGCAACGATACTTCCTATCTTGCCCTGCAGCAGTCTTTCGCCCAGAGCCTGAAGGTTGACATCGATACCCAGCGTCAGGTCCTTACCGGCAACAGGTCGCTGGTCGAGTTTTCCGTTCTGATAGCTTCCCTGTATTCTTCCGCGGGCATCGCGAAGCATAATCTTCACGCCCTTGGTACCTCGGAGCTCCTTCTCGTAATGCTTCTCCAGTCCCAGCTTACCGATATAGTCACCCGGCTGATAGTAGTCATCTTCCTCTATATCGCTTGGCGAAACCTCACCCACATCTCCCAGTACATGGGCAGCGTATGGATAGACATATTCTCTCACGCTTCGCTTCTGCACATAGAAACCGGGGAACCGGAACATCTTCTCCTGGAAGACGCTGAAGTCCTTGTCAGAAAGCTGACTCATGAAGAGCTGCTGGGTATATCGCGAGTAACCGGGATTCTTGTTTCTGTCCTTGATGGTCTCCATTCGCTTCTCGAAAGCCTCCTTGGTAATGCCCAGGGAGTTGCAGAAGTCCATCGTATCCAGACGTCCCTCCTGCTCCTTCATCACCACCATGATATCATAGGAAGGCGAATTATACACCATCAGCTTGCCGTTTCTGTCGTAGATAGCGCCACGCGAAGGAAACTCTATCTGCTTCAGGAAGGCATTGGAATCGGCATTCTTCTTATAATCCTCACTCATAATCTGAAGCGTAAAGAGACGAATGGCGTATATGACTACAATTGCTATAGCCACACCACCAATCACATACTTACGCTTATCAAGATTGTAATCCACCATATTATATATATAGCTGAAATTTTTTGTTTGATCTTTTACTGTTCTCTGTCTTGCAGCAAGGTTCTATCCCTTGCGGAAGCTCTCCAATGCCATGATGAGCAGCATCGTGATGGCCGTACCGCCACCGATGCGGAGAAGCCACTCCATCCAATTGAAGAAATTGAAGGTCTCCAGAGTAAAGAATACCAGATTATAAACGAGTACGATAACCAACGTGTAGAGAACATACGAACCGACACCGATGGTGCGCATGGACGGCTCCAGGTCGTCGGCACTGTCTCTTGGCACGAAGAGTTCGAAAAGATAAGGCTGAAGCAGTCCGATGAAGGTCATCGAAGCTGCAGCTACTCCCGGCGTATTGGCAAACACGTCGATACAAAGTCCCATCATGAAGCTCCACAGCATCACCGACCAGCGTGGGTGGTTTCTGCGGAAATGGAGCACCATGAGAATATACAGCAAGGGGGTGGCGCAGTTGAACAAGTGGATATGGTTGAACACCAATCCCTGCACCAGCACAAGCACCACGAAGATGCCGAGTCGTTTTATCAAATCTATACTCATTGCTACTTATATATCTCCTCTTACTATGATCTTTTAATTTTTACCTTTGGCATTGCCGTCGGGCATGATACTATCCTGTGCAGCACGCATAATCTGAAGGCGTTCCTTCATTACGGCATCATCGATGACGCAGACATCACGCAGACGGGCAAAGTCGGTAGAAAGTCTCAACTGTACTCTATACGACAATCCATCAGCAGAATTAAACACGTGCAGAATCTTGCCTACTCTTACTCCCGGAGGGAACACAGCCGAATAGCCACTCGTTACTACGTAGTCGCCCAGCTTGAAGTGGGCATGGCGTGGCACCTCTTCCAGATATGCCAGTTCCGAAACGCCACCCTTCCATCGCAGATAGCCGAAATAGCCTCTGCCCTGGATGGTACAACTGATATTCGACTTCACGTTGAGCACTGGTATCACGATGCTGTAATGCTGAGCCACGAGATACACGATGCCCACCACTCCGGTACCGCTTATCACACCCATATCCTTATGGATGCCGTCAGCGCTACCCTTGTCGATGGTAATCAGGTTGTCCGGCTTGTCCAGGCTGTTGGCCACCACCTTGGCAGGGATGAGTCGGTAATTCTGAAGCAGCGCAAACTGGTCGCGGTGATAGATGGCACTATCCTTGGTTACCCCATAGAGGCTGTCGCTCAGCTGCTGCACCTGCTGCTCCAGATAGGCATTCCGCTGGGTAAGCTCCTGATTCACCTTGGTCAGGGAGAAGAAAGTCTCCACGTTGGCATCCCATTCATAGATCTTGCCCGTCACGGCATTGGCTGTAGAAAACCACGCACTGCCCTGGTAGCTGTTATACTGGAACAGAAGCACCATGCTCACCACCTCCAGAATCACGAAGACAAACCAATGGTTGTATTTCTGCAAAAACTCTAAAAGGTTGTGCATACTTTAAAAAATGAATCTGTATATGATTAAAATTCCGCAAATGGGCACAAGTGGTCCAGATGCGGAATTTAAATATCTTGAAATTATCTCATCAGGAATGAGAAACGATCCACATTCTTCAATGCGATACCGGCACCCTTAGCCACACTGTGCAATGGATCCTCGGCGATATGGAATGGGATGTTGATCTTGTCCTGAAGTCGCTTGTCGAGACCGCGGAGCAGAGCACCACCACCTGAAAGCCAGATACCGTTCTTCACGATGTCGGCATAAAGCTCTGGTGGAGTATTCTCGAGAGCAGAGAGTACTGCATTCTCTATCTTGGCTACAGTCTTGTCCAGACAGTGAGCAATCTCCTGATAGCATACAGGCACCTCCATAGGGAGCGCTGTGATACGGTTAGGACCGTGAACGATGAAGTCTTCAGGAGCCTCATCACCCAGATCTGTCAGGGCTGAACCCACATGAATCTTGATACGCTCAGCCATACGCTCAGAAACCTTCACGTTGTGCTGGCGGCTCATATACTCCTGGATGTCGGCTGTCAGGTCGTCACCGGCTGTACGGATAGAGTTGTTGGATACGATACCACCCAGAGAGATGACTGCAATCTCGGTGCTACCACCACCTATATCAACTATCATGTTACCTTCTGGTGCCTCTACGTCGATACCGATACCGATAGCAGCAGCCATAGGTTCAAAAATCAAATATACGTCGCGACCGTCGGCATGCTCAGCAGAGTCGCGTACGGCACGGAGCTCTACCTCAGTAGAACCGGAAGGCACACCAATCACCATACGGAGTGAAGGTGAGAACAGTCGGCTTCCTGTATGAACCATCTTGATAAGTCCACGCATCATCTGCTCGCAGGCAGTAAAGTCGGCGATAACGCCATCACGCAAAGGACGGATTGTACGGATGTTGTCATGAGTCTTCTCGTACATCATCTTTGCCTTCTCGCCTACGGCAATCATTTTGTCGGTGCGGCGGTCGAGGGCAACAACAGAAGGTTCGTCCACTACGATCTTATCATCACTGATAATGATGGTATTGGCGGTACCCAAGTCCATTGCGATTTCCTGAATAAATGAAAAAAATCCCATTTGCTAATGTAAATCTAATATTTTAAGCTTAAAATCTTTCCTTTGTAGTCATCTTCCCGCCCTCGCTTTCAAGAGCGGGAAGAGTTGCGAGATGAATAGGTTTACCTCTTATTACTTGGCAAACCAAGCGTGGATAGCAGTATCATAGTGAGAACTTACGCCGAATGCACGCTCTGCGAACATCTTGCGGTCCTCAATGTCGGTTTCAGCACCCTTCTTCTTCAGGATGTCGAGAAGCACGCTGTACTCAGCCTTGCTAGGAACGATAACCACGTCCTTGAAGTTCTTGGCACCGGCACGGATCAGGGAGATACCGCCGATATCAATCTTCTCGATGATGTCGGCATCGCTGGCGCCGCTGGCTACAGTCTGCTCAAATGGATAGAGATCCACGATAACGAGGTCGATAGAAGGAATCTCATACTCCTTCATCTGCTCCTGGTCGCCCTCATTGTCGCGACGGGCCAGGATACCTCCAAATATTTTTGGATGAAGAGTCTTCACACGACCACCGAGGATTGATGGATATGTGGTGACATCCTCAACTTTTTCACATTCATAACCCAAAGATTCGATAAACTTCTGAGTACCACCTGTGCTCAGGAACTTAACACCCTCTTCATTCAACTTGGCGAGCAACTCGTCCAAGCCATCCTTGTGAAAGACAGACACCAAAGCTGTCTTGATCTTCTTTGTTTCAGCCATTGACTTTATATATTACGAATTTTTATATTCAATATGGTTTCTAAAAACGCTGCAAAGATACAAAGAATATTTGGAATACACAAATATTTAATACCTATTATCACATTATTTAAAGGATATTTGCGATAAATCAAGTAACGGTTCAGCCATTTTGACAGAAGCTTTTCTGCGAATAGGGAAAAAGGAAGGAAAAAACAGACAAAATGTCAGAAAAACGCCCAAAAACACGCAATGGGCACGCTATTCGCATCCACGGATTGCGATGCCGGAAGCCATCAAGGCTGAAGCATCATCCAAGGCTGAAAGTCCGGAAGAACTGAAGCCCGACAACAAGAAGTAGAACAAATAACACTTAGAAAGGAGATTAAGATATGACATTCGACAAATTTACAATCAAGGCGCAGGAAGCGGTGCAGGCCGCTGTGAACATAGCGCAGAGAAATGGTCAGCAGACCATCGAACCGGTGCATCTTCTCAGTGGTATCATCGAGAAGGCACCTGATGTAACCAACTACATCTTCCAGAAGCTGGGCATGAACGGCAATCAGATTGCTATGCTCCTGCAGCAGGAGATGCAGCACCTGCCTCGTGTGCAGGGTGCCGGTCAGCCATACCTCTCGGGCGATACCAACCAGATATTGCTCAATGCCGAGGACATCGCCAAGAAGATGGGAGATGAATTCGTCAGCGTGGAGCCTATCCTCCTCGCTATCCTCAAAGGCAACTCTACCGCTGCCCGAATCCTCAAGGATGCGGGTGCCAACGAGAAGGACCTCACCGCAGCCATCCAGGCTTTGCGACAGGGTCAGAACGTGAAGAGCCAGAGTGCCGACGAGAACTATCAGAGTCTTGAAAAATATGCCAAGAACCTGGTAGAACAGGCTCGCAGCGGCAAGCTCGACCCGGTTATCGGTCGTGATGAGGAAATCAGAAGAGTTCTTCAGATTCTCTCTCGCCGAACCAAGAACAACCCTATCCTTATCGGTGAGCCTGGTACAGGTAAAACCGCTATCGTTGAGGGACTTGCAGAGCGTATCGTCCGTGGCGACGTACCTGAGAATCTGAAGAACAAGCAGCTTTATTCGCTCGATATGGGTGCACTGGTTGCCGGTGCCAAATACAAGGGTGAGTTCGAGGAGCGTTTGAAGAGCGTCATCAAGGAGGTAACCAATGCCAACGGCCAGATTATCCTCTTCATCGATGAGATTCATACCCTGGTAGGTGCTGGCGGTGGCGAAGGTGCCATGGATGCAGCCAACATTCTGAAGCCTGCCTTGGCTCGTGGTGAATTGAGAGCCATCGGTGCCACTACCCTCAACGAGTATCAGAAGTACTTCGAGAAGGATAAGGCGCTGGAACGTCGATTCCAGACTGTGATGGTGAATGAGCCAGACGAGGTAGATGCCATCAGCATTCTTCGTGGTATCAAGGAGCGTTACGAGAACCACCACAAGGTTCGTATTCAGGATGACGCCTGCATAGCAGCTGTCAAGTTATCTGAGAGATATATTTCTGATAGATTCCTCCCGGATAAGGCCATCGACCTGATGGATGAAGCCGCTGCCAAACTCCGTATGGAGCGTGACTCCGTGCCAGAGGAACTGGATGAAATCACCCGTCACTTGAAGCAGTTGGAAATTGAACGTGAGGCTATTAAGCGTGAGAACGACCAACCTAAGATTCAGCAACTCGACAAGGAGATTGCAGAGTTGAAGGATAAGGAGCACGACTTCCGCGCAAAGTGGGAAGGAGAAAAGGCTCTTGTTAACAAAATTCAGCAAGACAAGCAGGAGATGGAGAATCTAAAGTTCGAAGCTGAGCGCATGGAGCGTGAAGGCAATTACGAACGTGTAGCAGAGATTCGCTACTCTAAGCTGGTAGCTCTTGAAGAGGATATCAAGAAGATTCAGGAGCAGCTGAAGAGCACCCAGGGCGGTGAAGCCATGATTCGCGAAGAGGTGACAGCCGATGACATTGCAGAGGTAGTAAGCCGCTGGACCGGAATACCAGTGAGCCGAATGATGCAGAGCGAACGTGAGAAACTGCTCCATCTGGAGGAGGAACTCCACAAGAGAGTCATCGGTCAGGACGAGGCAATCACTGCCGTAAGTGATGCCGTACGCCGCAGCCGTGCCGGTTTGCAGGATCCAAAGCGTCCTATCGCCAGCTTCATCTTCCTCGGTACCACCGGTGTAGGTAAGACCGAGCTTGCCAAGGCGCTTGCTGAGTATCTCTTCAACGACGAGTCGATGATGACGCGAATTGATATGAGTGAGTATCAGGAAAAGTTCAGTGTCACCCGTTTGATTGGAGCGCCTCCGGGGTATGTAGGATACGATGAGGGTGGTCAGTTGACCGAGGCTGTTCGCCGCAAGCCATACAGTGTGGTACTCTTCGATGAGATAGAGAAGGCTCACCCCGATGTCTTCAACACCCTGCTTCAGGTATTGGACGATGGCCGATTGACCGACAACAAGGGTCGTGTAGTCAACTTCAAGAACACCATCATCATCATGACTTCCAATGCGAGCCGTGAGATGTTGAAGAAGACCTTCCGTCCGGAGTTCCTGAACCGTATCGACGACATCATCACCTTCCAGCCATTGACCAAGGATCAGATTGCCAAGGTTGTGGAGTTGCAGATGAACAGAGCCAAGAAGATGTTGGAGCCTCAGGGCTTCGATCTCCGCTGGACTCCAGCCGCCATCGGTTATCTTGCCGAGGTAGGTTACGACCCAGAGTTTGGTGCCCGCCCGGTAAAGCGTGCCATCCAGGATTACGTTCTGAACGATTTGAGCAAGAAGATTCTTGCCGAGGAAGTAAGTCGTGAGAAGCCAATTACCATTGACTACTCAGAGGCAAACGGCATCGAGTTCAAGAATCTCTAAAAGATAGGTTTTTATCATTTCCTATTATATGAGAAAGGTTCCTTCGGGGAGTAACATCCCCGTCGGGACCTTTTTTTATGCATGCATTCCCCAACTTTTTGGGGAATATTTCCACAGAGTTTCCTCACATTCCACACCATTCATTTTTGGCACAAAACGCATAAACGCTTGATTATCAACACAAAGTCATTTTCCTCATCTTTTTGGCACGCAGATTGTGACTATGATTAGCGGGTTCGACAATGAATCCACAAACAAATAAGTAACATCAATTAGTAACAATTTAAAAAAGATAAGATTATGAAGAAGTTTATGTTTGCAGCTATCGCAGCTTTGGTTATGGTTTCAGTAAGCAACGTTTTTGCATCAAGCAAAATGGTTAGTAACGCTCAGGTTGCTCCTGTTGATACAGTAGCTCCAAATGCACCTTCCGATTCATTGGCAGTAGATGCTCCTGTTCAGCCACAGGCTGCAGCAGAGGATTCTACCCAGCAGGAGAATGCAACAGAGGAGACTCCAGCAACAACAGAGGATTCTACCCAGCAGGAAACTACTGAGCAGAAGGAGACTACAGAACAGCAGACAGCAGAGCAGACTGCTACAGAGCAGCAGACTATTGCTGAATAATAAAATAGGAAAAAACAATTCATTTTGCAGGCGTTATACAAGAAAGAATAGATTAGGTTAGTTTTTTAAAGGTAATAAGACTTATTCAGGTTTCCATAGAATTTACATGATTTTCAAATATAAGATAGAATTTTAGGTTCGGTTTAGTGAAAAGTGAAGTCTGTTGGCAGTGATGCCAGCAGACTTCTTGCGTTTCACGACAGTTTTTATTTCATGAGATTTTATATTGGTAAGGAAAGGTTGTCTATCCGCGGACAATCTTCCCTGAGCCGCTATCTTCCCCTTATTCTTTAAGCTGCAGCAACTGACTCTCCGCCAATCCCGTAATTTCCATCACCGTCGCAACATCCATACCTTTTGCCAGCATCTTCCTAGCAATCTCGAGGCTACGCTGGTTCATTCCTTTCTCTATACCCTTCTCCATTCCTTCAGCTAGTCCTTCTTCTTTTCCCTCTCTCTTGGCGGTATCAATCGAATTCTTGATGTCGCGATATGCCATTTTGCTGGCTTCGTACTCACGTTGTTCCCGCGGAGTAAACTTAGAAGAATCTACCTGCTTCATAATCTCAATGCTATTAATGTTTCTATTCTAGCAGCAAAGTTAAGATTTTCTTTTGAAACCAACAAGAGTTTTTTCAAAAAAGTTGAGAAGCCATCCATAAAAGACAAAAAAGTATAAATAGTGAATCATATAAATGGTCAAGTGAAATATTATCATTATCTTTGTAACTAAAATAATAGGTAACAAAACTATGACGCCAGAAGAAAAAGCAAGAGTCAAAATAGACCAATGGTTTGCTGATGCAGGATGGAAGGTTGTCAATCGGGATGAATACGAGCCTACCATCTCAGCCGTAGCTATTCGTGAGGGATTGCTCAAAGGCAATCTTGAAGCAGATTATTTCCTGTTTATCAATGGGAAAGCTGTCGGTGTGCTCGAAGCTAAACGAGAAGAAATTAATATTTCTTCCAATATTGTGAGTGAACAGGCTATCACATATGCAAAGAGTGTACCTGACTGTTATCAAGCCTGGCAAAAACCTTTGCCTTTCCTTTTTAAATCAAATGGCAAGGAAATAGAGTTTTTTGATTATAGACATCGTGAAACTTCAGAATGGGAAACTATCAGCCGCATTCTTACTCCTAAGGAAATAGTAAAGATGTTAGGTATAGACGACCCTTTTGCCGGACTTCCTACATTGAATAAGAAAGGTCTGCGAGAATGTCAATATGAGGCAGTCACGGAATTGGAGAAGAGCTTCCGTGTAGGGCAAAATCGTGCATTGATGGTTCTAGCTACTGGTGCCGGCAAAACATATACGGCATGTCTCACGGCCTATCGCATGCTTAGCTATACTCCTATGCGTCGTGTTCTGTTTCTTGTTGACCGCAATAACCTCGGAAAACAGGCAGAAACAGAGTTTGGAACATTCCGCCTTACGGAAACTGGTGATGCCTTCAATACAATCTATGCAGTCAACAGGTTGAAGTCGGCAGAAGTACCAACAGACAGCAATGTGGTTATCTGTACCATACAAAGATTATTCTCACTCTTAAAAGGAGAAGAGATTACGGATACAGATGATGACGATGAAGATACAGCTGATGGTGAAGTAACATTACCAGACAACCCAAACTTACCACACGATTTCTTCGACCTTATCATTATAGATGAGTGTCACCGTTCTATTTATGGCAACTGGCGCAAGGTGCTAGAATACTTTGATACAGCTCGCCTTATTGGTCTTACAGCGACACCAATTCCAGAAACGATGGCATTCTTCAACAACAACCGTGTTGTAAACTATACGCTTGAGCAGTCAGTCATAGATGGTGTCAACGTCGATAGCCGCATCTATCGAATCAGAACAAAGGTAACAGAAGAAGGTGGAGCTATTATGCAAGGTCAGAAAACCAAAGTTGAGACTCGATACACTGGTGAAGTTAAAACCGTAAGCACAAAAGAAACGAAGACTTATACGAAAGAAGAGTTAAATCGAAGCATCATCAACCCTGCCCAGATAAAACTTATTCTTTCCACTTATCGTGATGCTGTCTATACAGAAATGTTCAATGACCCTCAAAGAGAGCCTAACATGGACTATCTGCCAAAGACCCTCATCTTTGCGCTCAACGAGAATCATGCAACAAATATCGTTCAAATTGCTAAAGAAGTTTTTGGACGCACGGATGACCGCTTTGTTCAGAAGATAACCTATTCAGCAGGAGATAGCAATGAACTGATACGCCAGTTTCGTAACGACAAGGACTTTCGCATTGCCGTAACCTGTACTCTTGTGGCAACAGGAACAGATGTAAAGCCTCTGGAAGTCGTGATGTTTATGCGTGATGTGGCTTCAGCTCCCCTCTATACACAGATGAAAGGTCGTGGAGTCCGGACAATAGGTGATGAACAGCTGCGCAACGTGACACCTAATGCTATCAGCAAAGACTGTTTCTTCCTTGTTGATGCAGTAGGAGTAACCGAACATGAGCATATCATACCAGGTCAGTATGAAGGTCCAGAGACAGAGACCATCACCTTAAAAGAACTATTGGAACGTATCGCTCATGGAAATCTGCCAGACAATTACCTCAAGCGGCTTGCTGCCACATTATCCAGACTTTACAATAAGGCAGATAATGCACAGCGACAGGAATTTGTCCGCATCGCTCATGATGACATGCAGGAAATTGCTCAACGCATCTATGATGCTCTCGATCCTGAGCACCAGCCACAATTGCCACCATACGTAGATATCAATGAACCTAACAATGAACGTAAGGGTTTGGTATCTCCGATAGCTAATCATGCCAATGTCCGTAAGTACATACTGATTCTTGCAGCTGGTTTTGTCAACACGCTGATGCCAGGAGAAGATACGCTTATATCCAAAGGTTTCTCTATAGAAGAGGCTCAAAGTACCACAGATGCATTTGAGCAATATTGCTGCGACCACAGTGATGACATAGAAGCTTTACGCATTCTATATAATAACGAGGGCGAACCTATCACTTATTCCATGTTGAAGGACTTGGAAAACAAGTTGAAGATGGAGAACAACCGCTTTGCACAAAAGCTCTTATGGAATTCATACGCCATCGTATATGGTGATAAAGTACGCCGCACGACCAAAAAGGAAGAATCGGAGGCTCTTACCAACATCATCCAACTGGTACGCTTCGCTTACCATCAGACAGAAAAACTGGAAAGTGCCTATCCTACGGCTCGAAGTATGTTTAATCTTTGGTATGGTCGAAAACAGATGGATATAACAGCGAAGCAGAAAGATTTGATAGGCAAGATAGTGGAATACATCGCAGCCAATGGAGCCTGCAACGTGCGAGAGATAAGGAAGAACGATGTCACCCATGCAGCCCAATTGATTGCAGCTTTCGGAAACATGAAGAAAGCTGACAAGGCTTTGGATTCCGTATATAAATTTATAGTATTAAGAACAACTGCATAGTATATAGATATGGCTAAAAATATAACAACTGAGCAAACGCTCACAAAAAAGGTATGGAATCTTGCTACGACATTAGCAGGAGTCGGAGTAGGATTTACAGATTACATCACACAACTCACCTATCTTCTTTTCTTAAAGATGGATGACGAGAATATGGAACTCTTTGGAGAGGATTCATCCATACCTGTTGGGTATAGATGGAAAGACTTGACAGGCTTGGATGGCTATGATCTCGTAAAGCAATATGAGAGTACACTCAAACTATTAAGTCAACAAGATGACCTCATCGGCACCATCTATACCAAAGCACAAAACAAGATTGACAAACCTGTCTATCTTAAGAAGGTAATCACTATGATAGATGAAGAGCAATGGCTCATCATGGATGGTGATGTAAAAGGTGCTATATATGAAAGCATCTTGGAGAAAAATGGTCAAGATAAAAAAAGTGGTGCTGGTCAGTACTTTACCCCACGTCCACTGATTAAAGCTATGGTTGACTGCTTGCAACCCCAAATTGGTGAGACTGTATGCGACCCCGCCTGTGGTACTGGTGGCTTCTTGCTTGCGGCCTACGATTACATGAAGGAACAAAGCCAGAATCGTGATAAATTGGACTTTTTGAACAACAAAGCGTTACATGGCAATGACATCACCCCACTTGTGGTTACACTTGCCTCCATGAACCTTTATCTTCATGGTATAGGCACAGACCACAGCCCTATCGTATGCGAGGACTCTTTGGAGAAAGAACCTTCCACCTTAGTGGATGTCATCCTTGCCAACCCTCCATTTGGCACACGCCCTGCCGGTTCTGTTGAAATCAATCGTCCAGACTTCTATGTTGAAACCAAGAACAACCAGCTCAACTTCCTTCAGCATATGATGCTGATGCTCAAAACTGGCGGACGTGCAGCAGTAGTCCTGCCAGACAATGTTCTTTTTGAAGGCAACGCAGGAGAGAGCATCCGCAAGAAACTCTTGTCGGATTTCAATCTCCATACCATTCTCCGTTTACCTACAGGCATTTTCTATGCACAGGGAGTAAAGGCAAACGTACTATTCTTTACCAAGGGACAGCCAACTAAGAATATTTGGTTCTACGACTATCGCACTGGTGTAAAACACACCTTGGCTACGAACAAGTTAGAGCGTCACCACCTCGATGACTTTGTAACCTGCTATCATACTGAGGACATCAATGCCCGCAAAGAGACATATGATGCAGACAAGAACCCATCTGGCAGATGGCGCAAGTATAGCATTGATGAAATCATGGCTCGTGACAAGACAAGTCTTGATATCACTTGGATAAAACAGGGTAATGATACTGAAGATTTACCATTGAGCCAATTGATGTCAAACATCAAGGAACAGAGCATGAATATCAGCAAGGCCGTAAGCGAGTTGGAGAAATTATTGAGTGGAATAAAGGAGGCATAAAATGGACAAAAGTTTGATAAACACTAACATCGAACAGCAGTTTACCGAAGTCGTAAATCTGATAGTTCAGCATCGAAGTAAAGCGTCTATGGCTGTCAATAAGGAGATGCTGCTCACAGCGTGGCATGTAGGTGCCTATGTTTCCAAGAAGTTAAAAAGTGAGGAATGGGGAAGCAAGGTTATTTCCCAACTATCTGAATATATCCGTTCTCAACATCCTGAGATAAAAGGATATAGTAGAAGAAACATATATAATATGGTGATGTTCTATGATGAATATTCTACGGAAACTTTCACTACGATAGTAAATAAGTATCTTGATGCTGAATTTGTGCAGCCAATGGCTGCACAAATTGAAGTAAAACAATTAGTATCGAAAAGTAAGGCAATACAATCAAAAAATGGTGCTGCTGCATTTGTGCAGCCACTGGCTGCACAAATGCCTAAAATTTTGGAGTTGACAACGTTCACTAACCATATAGAAATACTATGTCGTTGTAAGCGTTATGAACAGCGGTTATTCTATATTCTTTATGCACATAAAGAAAAACTAGGAAAAAGAGAGATGCAGCGCTGTGTTGACAATGATACTTTTTCCAATCTTCTCGGAAATAAAAGTAATATGTCGAAGGGATTATTAGAGCAATATCCTGATGCTCCTATTATGTTTAAAGACACTGTGTTTTTAGATTTTCTTGGGTTGCCAAAGAAATACAATGAAAGCAAATTGAAGAATGGATTAATAGAGCATATGAAGCAATTTATTCTCGAATTAGGTAAAGATTTCATCTTTATGGACCAAGAGTATCCGCTCACCGTTGGTGCATCTACCTATAAGGCAGACTTGCTGTTTTTTCATCGCGGTCTCCAGGCACTTGTTGCGGTGGAATTGAAGAAAACCAAATTCCATCCTCGAGATCTTGGTCAATTAGAGTTTTACCTTGAAGCTCTTGACCGTGATGTGAAACGTTCCAACGAGAACCCTTCTATTGGCATCATTTTATGTCCTGATGTGGACAAGGTTGTTGTTGAATATGCTATGAGTCGCAGCATGAGTCCTACGATGGTGGCGGAATATAAGCGTATCTTAATTCCGCAAGAAAAAATGCAACAACAATTAAGGGAATTCTGTCAGTTCTTCTCAAAAGAAGATAAATCTTAAAATTAATAGACGAATTAATAATGGACACAAAAGCATTAAGACAAAAGATACTCGACCTTGCTATTCATGGCAAGCTCGTTCCACAAGATCCCAACGATGAGCCTGCATCGGTGCTGCTCGAACGTATCCGTGCTGAAAAGGAAAGACTCATCAAAGAGGGAAAGATTAAGAAGGGAAAGAAGTCTTTGCAGACTTCTGATAAGCCGCATTATCCGTTTGAACTGCCGAAGGGGTGGAAGTGGTGCA
>OODA01000186.1_pt1 | contig 50517 bp, 52 predicted proteins | sample 1671341 | NCBI WGS metagenome assembly OODA01 (sample SAMN06348147, study PRJEB24527) | human gut metagenome | biome: human gut; feature: ankylosing spondylitis patient; material: feces | host: Homo sapiens | place: China | collected 2015-10 | reverse complement strand
CATAAGCGTAAAAGCAGGCAGCGGCTGGACAGACATGGGACAATAGTGGTGGGGAGTTGTGAAACTTTCCACCACTATAATGTTCAGGGTGTGAAGTAAATGACGAGCAATGAGCTGAAACATGAAGCCAAGAAGCAGGAATGGAGCATGTCTATACAGGAATGCAGGGGCAGCGGTCTCTCTGTAAGTGAATGGTGCCGGCAGCGGGGTGTTACGACAGCCACCTATTACCGTTGGGAGCGTGAACTGTTGACAGGCGTACGGAAAAACGGAGCACCGCCATCAACGGCTGTGACCTTTGCGGAGTTACCGGCGCCGAAACAGGTATCATGCAACGTAGCGGAACGTTGCGCCACACTGCATATTGGGAGGGCCAGCCTGGACATTTACCCCGGTTGTGACGCGGAACAGCTGAGACTGCTGGTGGAGCTCCTGCGCCTATGCTGAACGATTTCACCGGTGCAGATCAAGTCTACATCGCCTGCGGCTACACGGATCTGCGCAAGGGCATAGATGGCCTGGCGCGGCTCGTCCAGCAGCAGTTTGAACTGGATCCGTTTACCAACACGCTGTTCCTGTTCTGCGGACGGCGGCGAGACCGTATCAAGGGCTTGTACTGGGAAAAGGATGGCTTCATCCTGCTGTACAAGCGACTGGAGCAGGGCGCGTATCAATGGCCGCGCTCAGGATCTGAGGTGAAGACTTTAACGCCGCAGCAGTACCGCTGGCTCATGGAGGGACTGCAGATCGAACAGCCGAAAGCCCACCGTCCGGTGACAGGATTGAGCACAGTCTGAGCAAGGAAGAATGTCCAAAACCATTGAAAATACTGGCTTTTCTCTCTGCCTTGTGGTATAATTTCCTCATGGAAAACAGAGAAATGCAGACAAGTAACACGGAAGAAATGGTGACCATTTCCCGTGCGGAATATGAGCGATTTCTTGCCCGCGAACAGGAGCAGGCGCAGACCATTACCAGCCTGACGCTGCAAAATGAGTGGCTGCTGGAGCAGCTGAAGCTGTCCAAGAAGAAGCTGTTTGGCCGTTCCTCGGAACAGGCGGAGCAGACGGTCATGGAGCAGCTGAGCCTGACCTACAACGAGCTGGAGGCCTACGCCTTTGGCACCAAAGCCGCCACAGAGAAGCAGATCGCTGTGAAGGCGCACGAGCGCAAACGGCAGTCCGGCAATGTGCTGGATGTCGTTCCAGAGGGTACTCCCACCGAGGTGGTGGAGCACCGCCTGCCGGAGGATGAACGGATCTGCTCTGTCTGCGGTAGCGAGATGGTAGAGATCGGCAAGGAAGTCCGCCGCAGCTTAATGATGAAGCCGGCAGAGTTCTGGGTGCGCGAGGACGTGTACTACACCTACGCCTGCAGGAACTGCGAGCAGGAGACCGGTGAAGCCAACATTGTGAAGGCGGCGAGGGAGCCTGCGCTGCTGCCAGGCAGCTTTGCCTCTGCGGAGGCAGTGGCGTATCTGGCAGCACAGAAATTCGTCATGTACTCGCCGCTGTACCGTCTGGAGCAGGAGTTTAACCGCCAGGGCTTGAGGCTATCCCGGCAGACGATGGCCAACTGGCTGCTGAACACTTCGGAGAAGTGGCTGCGGCCGGTCTACGATGTGCTGCATAAACGGCTTTGCAAGGAGCCGGTGCTGCACGCCGACGAGACGACCTTGCAGGTGTTGAAAGAGCCGGGACGTTCCTCCACCAGCAAGTCCTACATGTGGCTGTACCGCACCAGCGGCTGCACAAAGCAGGCCATTGTGCTGTATGAGTACCAGCCTACGAGAAAAGCGGAGCATGCTGAATATTTCCTGCAAGGCTTCTCAGGATGGCTGCACGCAGACGGATACCAGGGATACCACAGACTGCCGGGCAACATCCGTGTGGTGGGCTGCTGGGCACATGCGAGGCGAAAATTTGACGAGGCGTTGCAAACGCTGCCCAAGGAGATGCAGAAGGACGCTCCGGCAGCGATTGGCGAATGCTATTGCTCCCGACTTTTCAAGCTGGAGCAGGCGTTTGCGGAGCTGACACCGGAGGAGCGATATGAAAAGCGGCTGGAGCAGGAGAAACCTGTTTTAGACGCGTTGTTGTCATGGGCAAATGAGATGCAGGCGAAAACAGCGCCGAAATCCGCGATGGGCAGGGCCATTCACTACCTGCTGGAGCAGTGGCCGTACCTGACAAGGTATCTGGAGGATGGCCGTCTGGAGCTGAGCAACAACCGTGCCGAGCGCAGCATTAAGCCCTTTGTGATGGGCAGGAAGAACTGACTGTTTGCCAATACGCCGGGCGGCGCGCAGGCCAGCGCCGTGATCTACAGCCTGATTGAAACGGCGAAGGAGAATGGCCTTGATCCGTACCGTTATCTGCTGTGGGTTCTGCAAAACGCGCCGCAACTGAGCGAAACTGATGAAACATGGGCTGAAAAGCTGCTTCCCGCGAGAGCCCCGAAAGAATGCTATATGCCTCATAAATAAAAGACCGCCATCTCGGTGAGCAGCAGCTCACTTTGAGATGGCGGCCTTTTTATACGCGGGGAGGTTTGACGCTTACTTACCTATAATTTACATCGTATGAAAAAGCTTAGACTCTTTACTGAACGAGAATCAGAGGCGAATTTTAATCGTTTTCCAATAACTTCGCTACAGGAACATCTAAACAGTCAGCGATTTTAAATAGAGTCTCCAGTGAGACACCGCGCACTGTTCCAGTTCCCTCTATTTGAGCAAGGAAATTTACACTTTTCCCTATTTTCTCAGCAAATGCTTCTTGGGTATAACCGGCCTTCTTGCGATAATATGCGATTTTTAAACCTAACGTTATGTACTTTTCGGGATATTCGGTATTCATAGTCTCACCTCGCGACTATGCTACCAATGAATTGAATAAATGATAATTTTCACAAAGTAAAATATCATTGACTTTTAGTAAATGTTCGACTAAGATGAAGATAAATGAAGTAAAAAATGACAAATTGCTAACTATTCGGTACCGGTTGCATGTTTTTAACGAGCAAAACATAAAATTCAATCCGAGATAGGAAGTGAGTATCTAACAGAATAGTATTTTTATTTTTATCAAATTAAAAAAGAAAGGAACGATTAGATGAAACAGAAACTTAGCGTTTTACTTGCCTTGTGCTTTTGCGTGAGCATGCTTTGTTGCAGTGCATTGGCCGATGTTACCAACGCAAACGATGTATCAACAGGTACGTTATCAGACGTCGGCGCTTTCCCTGATGTCCCTGCGACGGCACCGTATGCCGAGGCAGTAAACACATTGCACGAATATGGAATTATCAATGGAGATAATAAAGGAAATTTTAATCCAAATAGTCCTGTTACCCGCGCGGAGGCAGCAGCAATGATTTGCCGTCTGCTCGGTATGGAGGAAGATGCAAAGAGGTTAAGCACAGACGCCTTTAAAGATGTTCCTGTCAATCATTGGGCGAACGGATACATTGCTAAAGCAGCGGAACAGAAAATCATTGGGGGCTATGGCAATGGAAAGTTTGGACCGAATGACCCTGTAACATATTTGCAGCTTGCTAAAATGCTTGTTTGCGTTTGGGGATATGACAATGACGCGAATGCTAAAGGCGGATGGCCTACAGGGTTCGCAGAAGTTGCTCGTAGCAAGGGATATTTTAATGGCATTAGTGATGAGCAAAATAAGAGTGCTGATAGAAGTATGGTCGCATTGATGATTTATAATTCTTTGAAAGGGTGAGTAAGTATGCATAAAAAGAAATTCTGCAGCCTGTTACTTGCCATTGTACTAGTGTTTTCTATTGTGATGAGCACCAATGTACGGGCGGCAACACAAATTGGTACGGTTCAATCACGGCTCGAAGAGATTAGCGGGCAGAGTGGGTACAAGCCTGGAACAGTAAAGCAAGCAAATTTTTGCTGGTACTTTGTAAGTTACGTTTCACAGAAATTATTTGGAGTTAGTATTCCAAATAAACCGAGTGGATATCAACTAGCAGGCATAAATGAAAATTCAAATTGGGCTTTGGTGAATGCGGTTTCTGGAAGTAGTGCAACAAATTCTGCTGTTAAGAATGTACTGAAGCAAGCCTGTGCAGGCGACATTATTCAGTACAGAAATAGCGTTACATCTCAGCACACGGCTATGATTTATGCTGTAGATAGTAATGGCATTTCAATTTATGATAGCGCAAAGCGCTATAAAGAGGACAGCGGTCAACAAGTGCGAATTTATACTTGTTCTTGGAATGACATTTTTAGCTGGAACTGGGAAAGAGGGCTTGGAAGCTTTGATGGGGCGACAACCCCTGGGCTATCTCTTTACCGATGCAATAAAGGTGCATCGGTAATACAGGGGAATGGTAGTGGACCTGATAAAAGCGGGCCTAATATAAGTGTTAATACTACTGCCGCGGATACTATTACTGAGACGAGCGCAATTTTGCGCGGATCTTTTACAATTACGGGGGCTCGTGCATCGGAGTGTGGTATGTATCTGGGTACAGATCCAAATAATCTGACTAAACTGGGTTCTGACACGGTAAATACCAGTGGTACAAGCATGTTTTACAGTACTGCAAAGTATGGGAGAACATTGGAACCGGGTACGACTTATTATTATCAGGGATATGCTAAGGTCGGGAACAATATTTATTGGGGTCAGAAGAAGAGTTTTCAAGCTAAGGGGGAGCAGCCTATCAAGCCCAGTATTAGTCTGACTCCGCAGACTGTTACGATTAAGGATGATAGAGAACCCTTGCAACTTACAGTAACTACCAAACCGGTTGGGACAGCCGTAACGTGGAGCAGCAGTGATAAAACAGTTGTTTACGTTTATAAAGAAACTGGAAAGATTGTCGGACTTGCATCTGGAACCGCGGTTGTTACTGCTGAAATGAACTACGACGGAAAAAGGTATCAGGCCTTGTGTCAGGTTACAGTTCTGCCATCGGTAGAGAATCCAAAGGTTTCGTTGAGTGATCAGAACATTACCATTGCAACAGATGCATATAAGGTGCTGAGTGTGACATCGAGTCCGAATGGGGAGCCTATTAGCTGGATGAGCAGCAACCCTTCCGTAGCGACAGTTGATGAAAGCGGGCGGATATATGGCGTATCTGCAGGCAATGCTGTAATTACGGCAACTATGCGCTACAATGGTGCCAGTTATTCTGCAACGTGCAATGTGACGGTTGAAAGCCCCGTAGAAGAGCTAATCCCTCCTGTATTGACTTTGTCGAGTAATAGAATCAATGAGGGGGAATATGTTACGGCCAAATGGACGGCGTTTTCCAGAAATGCTTCTTATTATATCGATTATAGTGGACAAATAAACAATGGCGACGTTGATTTTGGCATGTCCGGAAATACGAAAGCGCTTTCCATGAACTTTGGCGCAAATTTGAAAGCGGGTACGTATACAGTGAGCCTTGTTGCAAGCGATTCGGCGGGAAATGCTAGGAGTAATTCTGTAATGCTGACTGTTGTACCAAAGGGGACAACGGCTGTTGTCGTCAATACAAATGGCCAGTATCTCGCTATAAACGATCGCCCTGCGGCATCTCCGAACTATTCCAACCAAATTGGCCGCATTCCACCTGCAGGAGTAGTGAAGGTCGACCTTAATAAGACCAGTGGAAATTGGTATTGGGTAGAGTATGGCGGCGTAAGCGGGTACGCTTACAGTAAATATCTTTCCTTACAGTGAAAAATAATATCCGTATGGGGCGATAAAACTAAACTGTAAAAAATGGACACGGAGCCAAACACAGTTTTGTCTCCGTGTCCATTTTACGCTAATGTTGCGTGGTTGTATTTCTAAATGAGAAGAGGGGCTTTTTCGCCTGTGTTTGATTGAACATGGGATAGAATTTGCTAAAGCAGATCATCTAAAGGAGGAGTGACATCATGATAAGATGCCCGAAATGTAGCAAAGAATTAGAAAATGGAACGAAATTTTGTGATAACTGTGGAACTGAGATTATAGAAACGCTTTATTGCCCAAATTGTGGTAAGCCGGTAAACCAAGACTCTGTATTTTGTCAAAGTTGTGGAGCACCTCTGACAGAAGAAAAAACGCAGAGGGTAAATGCAAAAAGCCCTAAAATAAAGAGAAAACTGACCCCAAAAACAATTGTATTTGGGGGAATTGGCGCTGCGGTGGTAGCAGTACTGCTCATTGTGTTTTTAATAGCGCCTGATAGCGAAAAGAACATAGAAGATTATGCAGTATATTTTAAAGATGATGAGATATTCCTTACAAACTTGAGCAAAGAAGAGAAAGCGTGGCAAGTTACATCGAGCTTTTTTGATGTCAATGAAAGGGAAAATCTAAACTTTACTAGTGGCAGTGTAATAATGACCGATTATACCTGTATGAATAAAGATGGACGTTATATCTTTTTCCCAGATCGAGTTGATAGAAGTCAGATGGGCGTAGACCTTTACTATAGGGATATAAAAAAAACGGAGACTGAAGCTGTCAAAATAGACTCGAATGTATATATCTATGAGGTTAACGACTCCGCGACTATCGTTACATATTGCAAAGGCGAGGAATCAAGTTTGTATCAGTATAGAATGAAAGACGATTCTAGAGAGAAAATTGGCAGTGGAGTTATCAGATTTAAAGTTTCTGCTGACGGCAGTAAAGTCCTTTTCTGGGATTCTGAAGATGGCCTTTATTTGAAAAAAATGGATGAAGAAAAAGAAAAGATTGCGGGAGATGTGTTTTCTCTTGAATATGTGAGCGATGATCTTGCGACAGTATATTACGTCAAGGATGAAACACTATATAAGAAGAATGAAGGTGAAGAGAGTATCAAAATAGCTTCCGATGTTTATGAGGTAGTTAAAGTATATGATACAGGTGAAATTTATTATATGAAAGGTGAAAGCGCGGAAGTTCCGTTAATGAACTATGTGATTGATGATATGAAGGACGAGGACGCATCTATTACGGAACCGGAGCGTCCAGATTATCCGTCTATCCCTGCACGGTGGAGTTTTTATGGCACGGTTGACGAATATGATGCAGAGTATGAGGAAATTGTACAAGAGCGAGAGCGGTTACGTACGGAATATCAAGAGGCTGTTACGGTATATCAGGAAAAAGTGTTTCGCGATAATCTGAGAAAAAAACTAGCGGAAAGTATGACAGAGTCGAACATTTCACTCTGCTTCTTTAACGGCTCGGAAGAGACTGTGGTTACAGATGGACTTGTATGGGATTATGATTGTGGCTATGGCGGTGACATCTATTTTGAAGATCAAATCGCGATAGATGTACCGGTTTTAGTTTATGAGGCTTATAATTTTTCAAATCTCAAGAAGCTAAAACTCTCTGAGATTAGCAGTCTAAATGAAATTAACGATTTGGTTGAAAGCGCAAGAGAGGCTTGTATTGAAAACCGTGTTGCAGTTAGAAATGTAGAAACGACTGTAGAGCAAGAGAAAAAAGCAGAGTGCTTTAGAGTCAATGGTTCAGGTACGGATATCTATTATATTGATAATGTTCCGGACGATAAGGTTTATGGAGACTTGTACCATATTTCGATTTCAGATGGAAACATTGGAAAACCAGAACTCTACGATAATGATGTATATGAGTACTTCTGCTATTTTGTGGACAGTAAACAGCTTGAATATTTTAAAAATTACGAGGGCCCTTCTGCTGGTGATTTATATATCAATGGGAAAATGATTGATCATGATGTGGGCGCTTATGACGTGAGCGTTTGCAAAGATATGGGTGAAATCGTTTATCTGAGTGACTGGAATGAAGAAAAGTCTCGCGGAACTTTAAAAATCTATAATGGAGAAGAGAGCGTGGCTATTGCTGATGATGTACATAGCTATGAGATTATGCTAAACGGAGATATTCTCTATTTGCGCGATTACAGTGTGAACTATCAAAAGGGAGAGCTTTGTAGATGGAATGGGAGTGAAAGCAAAAAAATTGATGATGATGTAGAAGGGGTTCTTCCGATGGCTGATGGCGAGGATAGGGGGTATACCCATGGCTGGTGATGCTTTTCGAAAATTTAAAGATTCTACAAGCCGTGCTATAACAAAAATCAGCGTAAGAACATCGTCATCAATTGAAAAATCCAAAATTAGAATGCATGTCGAAGCCTTAGATGAAGATCTGCAACGAATGCTAATGGGCATTGGAGAGGAAACATACATATTGTGGACACAAGGCGAGACTTCAAACATGCTGCTAACAGAGAAATTTGAAGCTGTAAAACAGAAAAAGACTGAAATTGAGCAACTTAACATGGAATTAGAGGCAGTTACGAAAAGAGACGAAGAGATACTTGGAATAAGAACGGAGCTTGAAACGGGCAAAGAAACGATGACAGTTTCCTGCCCAGAGTGTGGATCAGAATGCGCTGTTGCTGCAAAGTTCTGCCGTAGATGCGGGGCTAGATTGAAATAGGACTTTATCTGATTCAAGATGAGGTATTCTGCCCCTTTGAAAGAAAAGGTGCTGCTCACAAGAGCTTTGGAAGAATGCTATACTAAAATGATTGACCGCCATCTCAAGGAGCTTTTGCTCACCGGGATGGCGGTCTTTTATTTATGAGTCATATAGCATTCTTTCGGGGCTCTCGCGGGAAGCAGCTTTTCAGCCCATGCTTCATCAGTTTCGCTCAGTTGCGGCGCGTTTTGCAGAACCCACAGCAGATAACGGTACGGATCAAGGCCATTCTCCTTCGCCGTTTCAATCAGGCTGTAGATCACGGCGCTGGCCTGCGCGCCGCCCGGCGTATTGGCAAACAGTCAGTTCTTCCTGCCCATCACAAAGGGCTTAATGCTGCGCTCGGCACGGTTGTTGCTCAGCTCCAGACGGCCATCCTCCAGATACCTTGTCAGGTACGGCCACTGCTCCAGCAGGTAGTGAATGGCCCTGCCCATCGCGGATTTCGGCGCTGTTTTCGCCTGCATCTCATTTGCCCATGACAACAACGCGTCTAAAACAGGCTTTGCCTGTTCCAGCCGCTTTTCATATCGTTCCTCCGGCGCCAGTTCCGCAAACGTCTGCTCCAGCTTGAAAAGCCGGGAGCAATAGCATTCGCCAATCGCTGCCGGCGAGTCCTTTTGCATCTCCTTGGGCAGCGTTTGCAACGCCTCGTCAAATTTTCGCCGCGCATGGGCCCAGCACCCAACCACCCGGATATTCTCAGGAAGCTTGTGGTAGCCCTGGTACCCATCCGCGTGCAGCCAGCCCGAGAAGCCTTTCAGGAAGGCCTCCGCATGCTCCGCTTTTCGGGTGGACTGGTACTCATACAGGACAATGGCCTGTTTTGCGCAGCCGCTGGTGCGGTACAGCCACATGTAGGACTTGCTGGTGGAGGAACGTCCCGGCTCTTTCAACACCTGCAAGGTCGTCTCGTCGGCGTGCAGCACCGGCTCCTTGCAAAGCCGTTTATGCAGCACATCGTAGACCGGCCGCAGCCACTTCTCCGAAGTGTTCAGCAGCCAGTTGGCCATCGTCTGCCGGGATAGCCTCAAGCCCTGGCGGTTAAACTCCTGCTCCAGACGGTACAGCGGCGAGTACATGACGAATTTCTGTGCTGCCAGATACGCCACTGCCTCCGCAGAGGCAAAGCTGCCTGGCAGCAGCGCAGGCTCCCTCGCCGCCTTCACAATGTTGGCTTCACCGGTCTCCTGCTCGCAGTTCCTGCAGGCGTAGGTGTAGTACACGTCCTCGCGCACCCAGAACTTTGCCGGTTTCATCATTAAGCTGCGGCGGACTTCCTTGCCAATCTCCACCAATTTGCTGCCGCAGGCAGAACAAGTCAGTTCGTTCTCCGGCGGACGGTGCTCCACCACCTCGGTGGGAGTACCCTCCGGAACGACATCCAGCACATTGCCGGACTGCCGTTTGCGCTCGTGCGCCTTTATAGCAATCTGCTTCTCCGTGGCGGCTTTGGTGCCGAAGGCGTAGGCCTCCAGCTCGTTGTAAGTCAGGCTCAACTGGTCCATGACCATCTGCTCCGCCTGCTCTGAAGAACGGCCAAACAGCTTCTTTTTAGACAGCTTCAGCTGCTCCAGCAGCCACTCATTTTGCAGCGTCAGGCTGGTGATGACCTGCGCCTGTTCCTGTTCGAGGGCGGCAACCTTTGCTTCCAGTCTTGCATGCGTCTCTTCCAGCTTGGCGCTCTTTGCTTCCAACTGCGCATTTTCCTGCTGCAAACGCTCATATTCCGCACGGGAAATGGTCACCATTTCTTCCGTGTTACTTGTCTGCATTTCTCTGTTTTCCATGAGGAAATTATACCACAAGGCAGAGAGAAAAGCCAGTATTTTCAATGGTTTTGGACATTCTTCCTTGCTCAGACTGTGCTCAATCCTGTCACCGGACGGTGGGCTTTCGGCTGTTCGATCTGCAGTCCCTCCATGAGCCAGCGGTACTGCTGCGGCGTTAAAGTCTTCACCTCAGATCCTGAGCGCGGCCATTGATACGCGCCCTGCTCCAGTCGCTTGTACAGCAGGATGAAGCCATCCTTTTCCCAGTACAAGCCCTTGATACGGTCTCGCCGCCGTCCGCAGAACAGGAACAGCGTGTTGGTAAACGGATCCAGTTCAAACTGCTGCTGGACGAGGCGCGCCAGGCCGTCTATGCCTTTACGCAGATCTGTGTAGCCACAGGCGATGTAGACTTGATCTGCACCGGTGATGTCCTCCACCCGGCGCACGGAAACACCTGCCAGGTACATCTCGATGAGTGCTTCCTCCACGCCGCCCTTCCAGCGACGATACCGCTCGATGATAGTCGTCTCGAAGGCCACGCCTTTGAGATGTGGCATGTGGAGCGCGACATCGCCGGAGGTTATGGTAAGGCTACAGTCAAAAAACGGATAGCAATGCACAGCAAATTCATCTCGTTAGCTAATTGACAATTTGCACATATATAAACGCAAAAAAATATATCTTTTTACAAAAGTAAAAATAGCATGTGAGAATTGACCAATTTCCTCATTTTCAGTAAGTCTATGTTTCTTGCTGGGCCATTATGAGAGGAGGGAATTTAGTACTGTGCATATAACTTGATGAAAAGCAAAAACAATAGACAATTCGCACCTATAATAAGAGATGAATAGTGAGGAATAATATGAAATTGACTTCAACATTTGTTAGTATTATACTGACACTGTCCTTGATTTTAAGCTTGAGCACACCAATCTACGCCGTTGAAAAAAACTATAATGGCGAGGACCTGCCTAACACGAGTGAAAACACGGAAGCCATTGAAGCTGCTCGTGAGGCATACCTCTCATTGAGTCCTGAAGCAAAGGCTGTTTTCGATGCATCATTGGCTAACGATGCCGAGGCAATAGAATTTCATAAGACGTATATCGATAAGAATTTTAATTCCTGTTTTGCGGAAGTAAACCTTTTTTCTGCGGTTCCAACAGCCGCTGCGTCAGTGGATGCCATGACAGTGTTAATGGGGCGGTTGAATGCCATAGGCCTCCCTGCGCCAGTACTATCTTCGCTAAGAGCAATGGGTGCTAGCTTGGTTATCGATATCGCTGATGGTCCGCTGTTGGTGGGAACTATTTTGGTCGCAGCTTCCACAGCAGCATTTGTGACAGTAGCTGCACTCAATTGGGAAGCTGTATCTCCGCATTTTAATCAAATCGTGTTTGCTTTTCGATCTGCATTTGCGTCTGCTGCAGCGAATATCTCTACTGCATTTTCACAAATCAGGACTGACTCCCAAAAAGAGGCAAAAAAATTATTTGATAAGTCTGCTACCGATGCAGTAAACGGCTGTGATTCAAATAAGAGAAATCATATTATAAACAATAAAATTCATGATCACAATTGGAAAAAGCTTTTTAATGGGAAAGATCCTAACTGGAATCAGCTTGCTCCAATTTTGATCAAAGCATTAAAAGAAGGAAGCGAAAGTGCTTTCAATAAAAGCATGAATATCTATGAAAGAGCTTTATCATATAGAGGATATACTGTAGTTGTACGTTTTATTAAAGCACTGGATGGAACTGTAAAGGCTATTTCCACAGCATATTTAAAGTAGGAGGACTTACATGGTATTAAAAATCGATTGGTCAACCCCTGTTATTCCAAAAGATATTATTATGCAGATACAACCACCTGACTTGGAAGACTTTTATCTCAAAGCAGATAGTTACGATAAATCGAACTTGTTCTTTGTCTTTTTGACATCATTCTATCATTACTCAGACGTCAAAAATATTAAGGAAGCTGCGCATCTAAGTTTTTTGATGGCGTACTATCTCTTTATGACACTTACTCCTCCGGGGTCGATGACACTTGCTCTGCATTATATTAAACAGGCAATTTCTTTAAATCCCCTTGAAGAGTATAAAGAATGGCTTCACCTTATTGAAAAGGGCAACTAAATACAGGCCTAAAGTACTGAGAAATATCGCATGGAGCAGTGCCATTAAGGTAACACACTGCATTCTTAGCAAATGCTTTATTTTTAAGCAAATGCTGTTGTAAAAAGCAAATCGGCAGAATAAGTTTCAACAAACTATTATTCTGCCGATTTCTAATTTGTTCATTTACAGACAACAGTATACGAGGTAATATAGCCGGTATCTGATCCCTTGCTGTTGCGCGCATATACGGTCAACGTTACACGATAGCTGACACCTGGAGTTCCTTGAAAGTAGGTCGTTCCCACAAAGTCTCGCGAGTTATATTCGTAAAACTCGGGATGTTCCGCAGCAAACAGTGAGTCGTAGTATCGCCACACCCCATTTGTTTTGTATTCAATCTCTACTTCGGCAACGCCTATTTTTTCCATGATACCTGTGCCATCGACAGTCATAGCTACTGCAATTTTCCCATTTCCACGTGCCTCGATTCCAACGCTATACCCATCAAGATATTGGCTGGCTCGGGTAATAGTATAGGTGCCCACCATATTATTATCGAGGGCATAAGCAGGGATGGCTCCCCCCAACAAAATCGCCATCGATAGAGCGAATGCCAAGAATTGCTTTTTCATTGTACACCTCATGTAATTGAATCTATGATTTTTTTTGCCTCGTTTTCCGAAATCTGTCCACCAATCACATAAGCGTTTAGCCCTATCTGCCAGCTAATCTTTACTTGATCATTGTTGGAAATAATATAGTAGTCAACATTTCCTTTGGAATAGCATCTACTTGATTCGTCTCTCTCTTCTACTGCAATTGTATTTTCAATGGCGTATGAAGTAACTCTCATCATTAGATCCCCACGGTTCGACTCAAATTCAGCAACACATTTTACGATTCCGTCGGAGACTTTTGACGTTATACTATAAATTGAATAGTCTTGCGGAATCCATGTTGGTAATCCAGTTGCATCAATACCATTCTGCTCTAATGCCTCTGCTAAAGAATGATACTCGCTTGGGGTACTATTAGGCAATTCCATTGTTCCTGATGGATTAATACATACTTGAACAATGCCTTCCGCCCATTGCAGGATCGCATGAATCGGATGAAAACCAAGAGCATTTGCCGTAACTGCAGAAAGTACGATCACAGCTGCCGCAACTCCTGCGCCACGTGTTAGCATGTGGATATGGCGAACATGATGAAGTTTCTCTTTTCGCGCAGAAAATGAGGGCGTCATTTCTTCCAACTGTGAGCTATCTTCGAAGGCCAACGGATGCGCCTCCTCCAATTTAGCCCATTGAACCTCTGAATCGTATTCTTCTGTTACTGGTGCACGACTTTGTAATATGGACAGATATTCTTCAATCCTGTCGGTGTTCATTTCTTCTTCAGGTGCATTCATCATGATTTCGATTGCTTGAAGAATTTCTGCATTTGTCATCGTATCAGGATTTGAATTCTCTTTTACTGTCCCGATGGATGAATTATCAGGACGCTTATTAAACATTTTGTTACCTCCCTGATGGCTTATCCCGTAGCGACGCCATTCTGTGACGTTATTTCCAAATCATTTTGTGGTAGTATCTACTTTTCACAGTCAAGAAGCGACCTGCATTTGCGAATCGCTCTGGACAACCGTTGTCTGCAAGCATCATTGGTAATCCCATAGTATTCTGCAATCTCATCGAATGAAAGCTTTTTATCAATGCGAAGCAAAACCAATTCTTTGTCCTGTTCGCTCAAACCTGTCGGAAGGTAAAGATACATCGGAATATCCATACTTTCTCTAGCTTCATTCCATTCATCTAACGCAACCTCTTTGTGATAGCTGCGGTGCAGTTCTCTCATTATCAAATTGTTCAATGTCTTGTATAGCCATGCAGTAGGATTTGAGTGAGAGCATATTTGATTTGCTTTCCAACAAGCGGTCAAAAAGGTCTCTTGTACAAGATCCTCTGCAAGATGCCAATCACCTATACGGCGGTATGCCGCTTGAACCATTGGCTTTGAGTGTTGATTCATCAATATGTGGATCATTTCTCGTTGACGATTGTCCATATTTCCACATCCCCTCCCAATTATCCAGCGCAAAAAAATAACGCTGCCAAGTATTTGTGACCCGGCAGCAGTTTATATCGTTAGGCTCTCTTTCCCATGCTCCATAATTGTACGGCAAACTGACAAGCAGAGGCTGAGTTGATCTGGCGTTGCATCTTTTAATATATTCTCAAACTCTATCCCAAAACTGGTCTTTGGCCTAGACTCTACAATTCCATCAAGAAGGGCATATAAGTCAACAGATAGTGCCTGTGCGATCGAAATCAGTAGCGGCAAACTTACAGTAGTCCTTCCACATTCAATATGGCTGATATGCTGAGATGAAACACCGACTATTTCTGCAAGCTGCGCCTGTTTGAGGTTCTTGCGTATTCTGCAGACTTTGATGTTGCTGCCGATTTCCTTATAGTCTATTGCCATGTAGAATCTCCCATAACATCTTATCAGTCAATATACTTTACAAAGATATTATACCGTGATAATTGTTGACAATAAATCGACTATTAAGGCGTTTTAAGCCTAAATTATTATAATTTCGTTTTTCTGATCACTTGTCAGTGATAGATGGCCTGTTTAAATTGCGAAAAATCCCTTCAAGAAAGGAAAATGCTCAATATCGTAAAAGGGCAGTCATCGTTTCAGATGACCGCCCCTCCCGTTTTAAGTTTTGTATTAGGAAAAAGAAAATACTCAATTACTACAGGATAGAACAAGTTGAACGGCAAGATAGATAAAGCTGATAATAGTAGGCATACCGTAGAAGCAATTTAGAGTTTTGGAAAATGCAACATCTCTTTGTGAGACTCGAGATAACTTTGCTTCAGACTCGTATTTGTTGAAGTCCAGTTCATACTGCAATTGCCGATTCCCATTAGGACGTTCTCTCAAAATCCAACTATAAATTTGGCGGTAATTCTTTTCTGCGGTTAAGAAAAAACTATCCAGATACCAAAGCATGATGGAAGTTGCAAACATAACGCCTCCTAACAAAATCGCATGTGTAGGTGCTATTTTTTCCGGAAGCAATGCTAATACAACAGCAAATATGGTTACTGTCCACCCTTTGATGTGAAAAGAATTCTGCGCCATACGGTTGATACAACCTTGAACGAGGTCAATTTCCTTGTGAAGTTCTTCCATTTTCATTTCCCCTTGCATTAGTATCTGTTCGACTCATCCGTTCAGAATATCTTTTTGTATCTGCGGAAATTGGCTATATAAAACATCCAACGGGTGCAGTTTGTTGCTCGTATACGCTGATTTCCAAGCGCTCAGAGTCTTCGGGTCGAGTGGCAGCAAGTGTTCAGTCGGAACCTCATATGCAATCTGCAAACTTTCGTGAACAGAATCAAAGTTTTGCATTCCCTGCATCTTCCGGCTGAGATAGCGTTCAGGGCGGCGCTGCTGAATTAGCGACGAGCAAATCAGTTCACTATAAATCCAAGGAGAGAAGGTCGTGTCGCGCTGCAAATCCTCGTATTTCTTCACACTTATCGCATTTTCTGTATTCAAGAGAATGACACACTCGCAGTGATTAATCATCTTATGCAGGGCAATTGTCAACATTGTGTCAACATGCTTCGAGGCATTGATGCAACGCTGATGATCATAGAGATAGCCACCGCTTGAATCCGGGCGCTTATTGCTATATTGAGAATTAAGTTCTTCTAACAATTCATCAGAATATCCCCAAACATTGGAGTCAATAAAGCAATGTAAATTAAAATTGCTGTTTATCCAGCCTGCAATACCGTTGGCAAGATCAGCATCGTCGCGCGAATGCGAAATGAAGATATCAGCATTGATTTCTGGGAACCACTCGCCTTGAATAGAACTTCCATCTAAAGATTTTGTACCATTGATTACAATTTCTTTGAGCTTACGCTCAACAGCCGCTTTTGCGCTGTCAAGATGATTTTTTCCTTGGATAGCATAGTCTGAGAAATTAATCAAATTTTCCTGGGAATCGATTTTGAAGTCAAAGCCTGCAAACATATTTTTCTCCTCCGTTGTTTGAAAGATTATCTGCTGTTATAAATTTCGCTAAAATAGATATTGATGTACTATAACGGTTGTTACGATGCCCTTCTTATGCAACCAGTGAAATAAACAAACGGTAATGTATGACCGATATCTATGCAAATATTTTTAGCTTGTATGGGGAGTTCCCATTAGACATCATCTCCATTCAATGTTCTTCAATATATTATCTCTTTAGATTCGTCTATTGTGACTCTTTACATTAGATAATCATACAAGCAAAAGCAATGATAATATACAAAATAGTATACTATCAGTCACAGAGTGATGCAAGAAGAGGCAGGCAGTTCATTTTGAACTGCCGACCTCTTCTCGCTTTCACGACATCATTGTTTTATTGAACGCAGGAGTCAATAGGCGATTGAGTATTAAAATTTCCCCCTAACATCCACAATCTCATGAACAATAGCATCACCTGTCAACTCGCTCGTACGGTAAATGTTTTGACAAAAGGCCTTTAAACTGAAATCCATGCCTTCATTTCCTTGATCCAGTAGGATACCCGTAATCGTAAAGCGACGTCTCGCTTGTTCCTCCTGCAATCGGGATATAAACTCCGGTGGCAGAACACATTCACCGTCAGTTATGAACACAATGTCAGCAGTTTCAAAGCCTTTCTCCTCCATCAGTCGTAGTGCCTCATTCAGCGGTGCGCAAAAATCTGTACCGCCATTGAGAAATGTCTCCGCTGCACGCAGTCTATCCTCTACTGTTGTCTGTTTTGGAAAGAATAAATCCGTCTTGATGGTGCTGAAATCGGAGAAGTGAATAAGGGCAAACCTGCGCCCCTCGCTCTCTGCGATCTCCAGCAGCGTCATGGAGACCGCCTTTCCCCAGGCAGCACACTCTCCGGCAGTAGAACCAGACTCATCCAGGCAGCAGATAATATCGCCTGCGCCTTTATAGACGGGTTCTCGCCTGCGGTACTGCTTAATCTGGCGGCGCTGATACTTCCGCAGGAACAGCGGCAGTGTCTCCGGCGCAGCCAGCATGGCAAGTTCCGAGGTCAGTGCACGCGAGAGGTCGTCGCCAAGTTCCAGCGAGTATTTTTCGCCTCGTCCATAGGCATATCCATTCTGTTTCTTTTGGGCGAGCATTTCCCGAAAGCGGCCAAGATATTTAGAAATATCCCGCAAGGCTGCGCTTTCCCGCACACGCTTCAAAAGAGCCAGATTTTCCGGCGTTCTGTTGAGGTTTCCGGGTTCGCTGCTCCACGCGCCGATGATGCCCTGTACATCTTCCGCTCTCTCCGCAGCAGTTGCTACGGCAGCCTGAACGATGCTCTTGATCTCATCCCTACCTTGCAGGGCACTGTCGTCAATGAGCTTCGTGACCGCCGCTACCTGATGATGCTTTCCCTCTGCTTCATTGGCGGCCTTGACCACATCCGCATCCAGTACAGGATCACTACGGTGGGAGACGCTGCGCTGCTCCAGAAGGTCATTCAACCGCTTTACAGCCTGATCTTCTGATTGTTCGAGCTTTTCCAGCGTATGAAGTGCCCCTTGCTTTCCGGCAAGCTGCGGGAGCAGATCGTCCAGTTCTCCGGATACCTTGGAAATGAACTCTGATGCCGCTTCATAGGCAGGAAGCTCCCTGCCTTCGCAGACTTCCTTGAGTGTGGGATATTCTTCGCTCTTTGTCATGTGCTCCAGGATTGGCGCATTAAATTTACGTGCCGCTACGGAAAGAGATGCCTCTTCATTGCGGCGGGGCGCAAGAGAGTAGAAGGACTGGAATACATCCTGTGAGAGAGCGGAAAAGGACTTCAGCTTCTTCTCCGCATCCTGCTCGATCTCATCCATAGCGACATCCTCTGTACGCAGGTCATGGTAGATGCTGCTCTCCAGCTTGGTAGAGCGCAGTACCCGGTCAGTTTTCTGGTGTCTCTCTGCCGGCGGAGATAATACCCAGTGTGAAGCAAGAACATCCTGAATCGTTCGGTAGGGCTTCAGCAAGGCTCGTCACCTTCTTCCGTTTCAAAGGTCTTGATCCACGCGATCAAAATGGTATTGGCCTTTTCCTGGGAACCGCGGAGCTCGGGAAATTCCGACTGCAGGTAGGGCGCGGCACCGTACATATTCGTTTCGCCGCTTTGACGGAGCTTTTCCAGAAAGTCAAAGTATTTCTGATAACGCTCCTCTTTGATGTAGGCGTTTAAGTACATATTGTAGTCTCCCTTGCGGGTGATGAGCCTGATCCAGAAAACGCACAGCTTACCTACATAGTAGAAGCTGAACTCATCCTTATTCTCCTTGGCGATACAGGCATCTATGTGCTCGCCGCAGAATTTCCGCAGCGTGGTGAGATCTTTTAAGGCATCTGGCGCGGTCAGTGCATCATAAACGCGGTCGATCTCTTTGCAGACTTTCTGAGTAGCAAGCGCTCTGTGGCAGGGCCACACGGTATTGTACCAGCGCCAGCCATCGTAGTCGGCGCGGATATGACCGATCTTGCGCCGGGGCTCTGGAAAGGAGCAGCCCTCTATTGTTTCCATATCCTCAAACACCTCGGGGAAAGGACACTTTATCAGGAGCTGCGATAAGATGCTTTCTTTCATGGTGTACCTCCGTCACGCTGCCTTGGCAGGAAAGAACTGCTTTGCCTTTGTGAGAAGCCATGCCTTGACGCCGTTGCGGCAAGTCATGCCGCTGACCTGGCTGTTGCAAGTCGGCATCGCACACATGGCGCAGGCGTAGATATTATTGTCCAGCACAATCTCCTCGGATAGCTGGTCAATAAACCACGCAAGATCCGTAGGGAGCGTATAGGGAGCAAGGCTCTTGGCACAGTGGCCGCACAGCACAATGCCCGTAGTAACAGGTTTTTTACAGATAGCACAGTTTGGCATAGTTTTGATTCCCTTTCATCGTAGATGCTGGAGGGAGGGCATTTCGCCCTCCCTCTGCCTTTTTAGATATTAAAATGGAGTTTCATCGTCGCCAAAGTCTGGCGTAAAGCCGCTGGGTGGGGCACCAAAATCAGCATCAGCGCTGGGAGCACCATCCTCCTTGGGCTTGGAGTCACCAAAATACACATTGTCGGCAATGACTTCCGCACTACGGCGCTTACCACCCTCCTTGTCCATCCAGTCACGGATCTGGAGCCGACCCTCCACGGTGGCCATACGACCCTTCGTGAAGTATTTGCTCACAAACTCCGCAGTGCTTCTCCACGCGACCACATCAATGAAGTCTGTTTCTTTTTCACCGTCGCGCTTATAGTCGCGGTCAACGGCAAGAGAGAAGGAGCAGACGGGGGTGTCAGACTGCGTTTTCCGCAGCTCAGGGTCACGGGTGAGTCGTCCCATCAAAACAATTCGGTTCAGCATACAAAGTCCTCCTGATTTTTAAGTGATTTTTGACTGGTTGATTCAGTTCAGCGCCGCGATCTCAGATAGCGGCGTGTAGGTAAAGCCCGTCTTTTCATGTGCCCGGCGGCTGATGTCCTCAAGGTCATTAAGCAGGCTGTCCGTCAGAGCAGTCTCGCTGTCCGACTGTGCGGCAGCGTGGAGCTCGCATTGCTTCTGGTAGAGTCGCACCATCTCTCCGCGCAGCTTGATGAATGCCTTGCGGGCGAGATCTGCGCGGTTGCTATCTCCGCAGGCCTCTTCAAATCCTGCCTGCGAATCCAGTGCCATCTCACGAACGCTGTTGACCTTTTCCTGCATAGGGTTGATGCAAAGCCTCTTGAGAACGCTCTCTACTTTTTCACGGTCAACTGGCAGACGCCAGAGATAGTCCTTCAGCGCCAGCAGGTCAGAAGACTCCACCTTGTCATGGCCGGAAAGCCATGCCTTGGCCTGTGCGATGGGGTAATAGCCAAGGTATTTTCGATCTGACACCGCCATACTCTTGCGCAGCTCGCAGAGAATATCGTCCGCCAGCTCGTTTGCTCTGTCCGGCACAGGGATCTCTGCCACCTCACGCTGCATCTCAATGAGTTCTTCCAGCGTAATTGTGGTACTGACCTGTCCAAATGCGCCGCTCTGCTTATTTTTCAAAACGGCAAGGCGCGTATCACGGTCTTCGATGTTGGCTGTCACGACCTTCAGTTCCAGACGGTCATAGAGCGCCTCCAAAATTTTCTCCTGCGGGTCATTGAAATTGGGAATCTCATTGGACGCCGCAAAAAAGGAGATGGTCGGAATTGGGTATGTATGGCCCTCGTTGGTGTACTTGCGCTCATTGAGCGCCGTGAGGAGCGAGTTCAGGACACCGTCGTTGCACTTGAATATCTCATCCAGCAGCACAATGTCCGCCTCGGGGATCTTGCCTACTGTCTGGACAACTGGTTCGCTTGGACGCAGCAGCGCTACCGCTTTGCGGTAGGTTGCCAGCTTATCCGAGGCCCGATCAAGCATAGCAAAGGTGTCTTGGGCATTTTTCATCTGCCCCAGGCCATCTACCGCGCACTTCAAATCAAAGCGCAGATTCCGGTATACATTGTCGCCCTCCAGCGCAGAGTCTGGGATGCTCCCGGGGATGAGGCTTGAAAGGTCAACGCGGCCAAAAAGCTGTTCTTCGTCGGTCTGTTTGGAGAGTAATCGCTCAAACTGCCTCGCGCCGGCGATATGCTGGCGGAAAAGGTTGATGGCATAGCTCTTGGCCTGGCCCGGATCACCCAGAACAAACAGGTTCTTGCGGGTCAGCAGGGCGATTGCAATCATCTCCACCAGTTCTTCACGCTCGGCAACGCTGCCGTTCACATCGTCGATCACGGCCAACATTTTATCTCGCAGGCTCATTTACATATCCTCGCTTTCTTTTAATATCCCTCTTTGGTACTCGGCATAGCATCTGGGACAGGCTGCATCATAGCGGAGGCGGCAGCCTGTCTGCTTGAGCAACGCGGCAAAAAGCCGGGCGCTTCGTTCATCCTCAAAGGAATAAACGCTCATGTCACAGCCACCGAGACTGCAAACCTCTGTCACGACCTCCCATGATACGGCTTCTTCGTCTGCTGGAGCGCACGGAAAGGCACGCAAAGCGCGCAGAGCACTGTCCGGCATCTGGAGTACCTTGGCAAAAATGTCAGCCATCGCCTCCATTTTTCCGGAAAGGTCTACACCTTCCGCAGGTTGCTCAGTAGATGGCTCCAGCATCTCCGGAGCCATGATCACGCTGTCAAGGGCGATATCGTCCATGGTCTTCGGTTCCCCATACAGAGCTGAGAACCGGCCTTCCAGTTCGAGCACCATATCCTTCGAGGTGGGAGGATCAAAGGCACAATAGATATCCGGTGTATCGTTTTCCGTTTCATGGTCATCACCGCTGCGGATCTCCATGACCGTGCCGCAAAGGCCGGCATACTCACTCTCATCGTTGGCACAGATGATCCCGCCGATGGTGAATACCTTGCCCTCTGTGCAAAAACGCGCGCCGTTTTCCTGTAAGATCATCTCTTTCTGCCCCCTTATGCCGCCATGACCTGCTCATATAGAGGTCTACTCTCCGGGATATGATCAAGAGAAACCATGTCGCTCTTGCGGTATTCCTTGGGAGCGCCGGTCAGGCCGCACAGGCGGTAAGCAGACTTGCAGTTGAGCAGTTCATATTTGAGCTGTGCGAAGATGTGCTGCTGAAGTGAGCCTTTCTGCGGGTCAAAGCCGGCCACGGCCCGGATGAGCCGGAGCGCAAGCTGCTGGTACACATCGTCATACTCCAGCCGGGCCGCCCTCATAAGAGGGCGGTTCTTCCGGATCACGGTGTCGATGCACCAAAGATACTTCTCCACAAGGGCATTGCGCTGGGCGATGGTATAGTTGTTGTTCATGTTCATTTCCTTTCTCTGGGATAGGGGTCCAAAGGCGGCAGAAGCCCTTGCCCCAGTCCTCCAGTAACATATGATGGGTGTAGGCGGGAGAATTGTAGACTGTGTTGCGGCAGTGCTGCAGCTGAACCAGTTTCTTTCCTCCGCTTGGATTTTTCTCGCTCATGTAGTAGGAATCGTTGCAGGTGTCACAGTTTCTTTCCGTATTGTTCAATCGGTGTCCTCCCGTTTATTTTTTCTTGCCTCCGCTGCATCAAATGACGGAGCCAGTTCATAGCCGTGCTCCGTTTTATAAAAGAAAGCAGGTCTGAGTCCGTCGTCGATCTCTACCACATAATGGCGGTGAACGGCCACATGGAGCGTTTCGGCGTCAGGCGCATCGTTGCAGATCTTGGCAAATTCCTGCGGTGCAAGGTCGGTGTGCAGCTCATAGAGTGGTGCATACCGCCAACTGTCCGGAGAAATATCCATGCCGAGGTCATGACAGAGTATCTCGTGCAGTCTCCACTCATTTTTATTTTTGAAGCAGTAGACGCGCAGTTCACAGGGCTTTTTCCGCTTTGGGCACCAGTCCGGCACATAGATCTTGGGATCACTGCGTTTGAATTTACGCGCCCGCTTTCCACCGGTGCAAAAACGCTCCCCCATGTGCATCATGACACCCATCTGCTTTGTGGGGATGCTTTTCGTATATTGGAGTTCACATTCACATCCGATACAAGTTTCTTTTCGTAACTGCATTTCTACCTCCTTACTCGGTGAGCGCTTCGCTGTGGTTTTCCGGGTGGTCAAACACACTGTCCACCTTATCGCAGTCAAAGCCCTCAATTATGCCATAGTCCTGACAGAGCGACAGGACCGCTTTGAACAGTCCCTTACCTGCGCCGGCCTCTGCATCGCTCAAATGCGTATCTTCGCGGATGGAAGTGAGGCAGTCGTTCAGGTCGGTGCGGGTGTTGGTAAAACGGCTATAGCTTGGATTCGGCGTTCTTAGTTCATCCTCGGGTGCCAGGAAAAGCGGACTCTCGATGATCTCATAGCGGGTAAACCAGCCTGCGGCATAGTTATTGCAATAGGCCTCCCAGAAATCATCACCGTATTCCTCGCGATAGAGCTCTTCATCATAGGGGAAGGTCATTTCTTCCTTTTCCATCTCCACTAATTCACGAAGCCGCAGGATTGCCCGGTCTTTACACAGGAACGTCTCAAGCCCCTCGGGATCAGGGAAATTTCCTTTATCTGCATCCGCCGAGGTATGGACAATCATGTAGGCTGGCCTTGAGTGTTTGTAGCCTTTCAGATAAGGAGAATAGCACCGCTGATGCATCACCCACTTATCGACAACGGGACGGTCCTCCTCGTGGAACATCTCTGCAAACTTGTCGTAATACTCCTCGGGCTGAAGATTCACCTTGAGAGCGCTGTACGCCTGACCGATACTGTCATCCAGCGCGGAGAGAATCTGCTCCGGCGAGACCTTGATCTTTGGCGTCTGGCTGATGCAAAGGCGTCCGCCGCATTTTTTACACCGTCCGATCAAACACAGCCGGTGTCCCTGCACATCCGCAAGGTCCTTATAATCAAGCTCCCAGTCGATATCTGTGATATTCTCCGCAAGATGTGTCACCGTCCGGATCAGATCGTCGTTCTGCCAATCCATGCAGGTACAGATATCCTCCGGCGTGCGCGAACAGTGATTCTTTTCACACATACTATGCCGCCTCCTTATTCCGTTCTTTTTCACATAAGTCGATGAGCCTTTGGCACCGATCCATTTCAAAGCCCCCGATGTGTGCCAGCTGCTCGGAAAGGCGCAGCTTCTTCGCCATCCAATGGTAGCCCTGCGTCCGCGTCATGCCGCGCTCCCGCCAAAAGCTGTCAAATATCTGGTGCGTCTCTTTTCGCTTCATGCGAAGAGTTTCATTGGCCAGATTGCCAAGCGGCCGCGTGGTACCCTTATGGCAGCCAACACGGGCATTGCAGTTCTGGCATTGATAGAATCTCTCCTGTTCAATGCCTAGCCGCTTTGCCGCGGCCATTCCGTAGACCTCTGCCGCGGGAACCAAACGGACAACACCGCCGCAGTAGCGGCAGATCTTAGGAATTTCCAAACGCATTCCCCCCTTTACGCCGCCTTGGCCGCAGGCGGCTCAATGGCTTTCTTGGATTTTTTCTTAGCTGTCGGCGCACGCATGACATTTTGCAGGTAATAGGCGTCCTGTGTGCTGATCGTCAGCATACCGCCCTGGGCGATGCCGAGGGTGATCGTCCCACCGAGCGCCTTCAAGCAGGTCGCCAGCTGCTTTGCACTATACCAGTAGCTGCCGGTAGGAGCGCCTGTCAGCGCGATCACATCAATACCTACCGAAGCATTCCCCCAGTCGCTGGAGCAACGAAAGACGAGCTTTTGATCTTCAAAGGCCAGATTCACCCGGCCATCCGGCGCAACGGACAGCACAGAGGAGAGTGCCTCCCGCATTTCTTTGGTGTCCGTCAGCACGGTAAAGCTGTTGGTAATGGTCTTGAGCAGAGAGTTCGTGTCGATATAGCCGCCCTTCATGAGGCGGGCGCTGAAAAGAAAGTTTTCCTTGAAAAAGACGATGCTTTTTCCTGTTGTGCCGACGCGGAATTCATCTTCGTCTTTACACATCCCCGCGAGTTTTCCCAGCGAGAGAGCAGGGACTAAGAGGCTGATATCTCCGGTGCTCTGGTCGTCTCCTTTGGCCGTTACGATGCACATACCGTTACTTCCCGCGGCGCGCAGGCCTGCATCGGTGAACATCAGGTTGACGCAGCGCAGCAGCGGCTTATCCTTATCCTGAGCCGTGGCAAAAACGGTATGCTGAGCCACGGCAGGAATGCCGCTGACCTTGACAGTATCCTCAGGGAAGGGAAGGTCAGGTTTGGGGAATGCGCCTCGGTCCCACACATCGACCTCATAGCTGACGCTGCCGCTGGTGAGCGTCATACGTCCGCGGTTTTCCTTGCGGCTGATCTCCACCGTATCCTCCGGGAGCCGCTGGAGCATTTCTGCGAGGGTTCTGGCAGAGTAGACGAGAGCACCGTCCTCCTGTGCGGAGCATGGAATTTTCTCTACGAGGGCAATCTCCAGATTGGTAGAGGTCACGGTGAGCATTTTTCTAGCGCTGTCCGATTCCAAGAGCACGCCTTTCAGGACGTCCAGCGGAGAGTCAGGCGGGGCAATGGTCGTTGCGCGTTTGACCGTAGCGAGAAGCTCGGCGCGATTTACAGTAATAAGCAAATAATCTTCTCCTTTATGCAGCAAAATCGAAGATCGACAGTTGGTTTTCATCCACCTCTGCCACCTTCGACTTCCGCTTTTTCTTTTCTTCGTTTGTCCTTGCAAGTAACCCCTCGTAGCGTTCCCAGATCGCGGCAGCCTGTGCTGTGCGGACACTGCTCTCGCGGGGCTCGGACACGACCTCCGGGGCAGACGAGCTTTCCACGTTTGTCTCTTCCTGCACGTTCTTTTTACGATTGGGGTTGATGATTGCCATTTTCTTAAAGGCTGCGGCAATATCCTCTACATTGTCCCGGATGCCGGCCGCCAGCTCCTTTGCCATCTGTGAGGTCAGGTCCTTTACATCGCTCATGGCGGCAAGGCCCTCTTCACTGAATGTGCCCTCAATGATGCCCGCAACCGCCAGCTTGGAGGCCATCAGCTTCATGGCCTTGGCCTGCATGGTGTTTGCGTAGTAGAACATATACACCTCCACCTTGGGCGCCGTCTGATTGATGCGCCAGCTTCTGCGGGAGGCCTGACGCAGCGTAAAGAGGTTATAGCCCATGGAGTAGTAGATGATGGTGGTAAAAGCATTGAGGTCAAGGCCCGTCTCCACACAGCGCGGATTTGTGATCAGGACCTGCAGGCCGCTTTTGACCCGCTTGTCCACCCATTCCTCCCGCTTTTCTGTGGGGATCTGCTTTGTCAGGATCTCCGTGCGGTATCCATTCTCCCGCAGCAGCTTCAGCAGCTTTTGCTGAGAGTCCGTCCGCGTCCAGCTGGTGTAGATCAATACCCGTTCGCCATCTTCCACCTTTTGCTGCACCAGATTCAATATTGCTTCTTCTTTTGGCAGAAGCGTTGAAAAGTCACCGCAGTTTTCTGGCTCTACGAGGGTCGAGCCATCAATGGGATGGACAATCTCCGGCTGGTCGTAGGGTTGATCCGGGTAGACCGTGAGCAGATTGAGATAAGCAGAGAGGATCTTCTGCGCGATTCCTGTACCCGAACGGAGTATCTTTTGCAGTATGTTCTCCGCTTTCTCATAGGCTTTGCGGACATTCTCAGGCATCTCCAGCGCTATCGGGATTTCCTCATAGCTCGGCAGATCCTTGTTCATATCCGTAAGGGACAAAAAGGCCGCATACTCCAGCAGGAAGCGGGAAAACACCAGCGGTGAGACACCGGGGAGCAGCCGCGACTTTGTTTTCCGCTTGTTGGCGCGCCGGTTGGAATTGTACTCGGTGTCCTCGATCTCATAGGTGTTTTCTACGACACCATACTCCGCGTCAAAGTCGCCAGGCTTGCGATACCTCTTATCATCTTTGAGCATGAGCCCAGGGACGATGCGGTAAAGCAAATGAAAGATACCCGAGGAGTACCCATTGATGAGCGTCGCAGTCATTCCAACAAACAGCTTTGAAACACCGTAGAGTTCTGCCATGGCGTCGCCCTGGCCACTGGCGTTGTTGTATTCGTGGAGCTCATCGCAGAGGAAACCGTCGATTTTTCCATGCAGTTTCTTCTTGATATAGGTACTGAGCGGATAGCGCCGCTGTGCGCCGCGGACAGGATAGTAGCCATCCGGGTCCTCAGCGATCTTCATAAGCTGGTCAATGACCTTCTCATTTTTCGTCCGCTTGAGATGTGCGTCCGCTCCGTAGCGGTGTACCCAGCCATATTCGCCGATCTTGACCCACTCGGTCCGCTTACTTGGATTGACAGCAGACCATAGCGGCGTGCCGCAATGAGAGCAGACGTGATTTACCCTGTTCTCTTTGCGGAAGAAAAACTGGTCTGCCGGTACGGTATAGCTGATTCCATTCTCGCTGATATCCATTTCGATGACCGCATCGCAGTCCGGGCAAAGAAATGCATGCCGGCGTCTGTTCCACCGCACGGCAGGGCTGCGCATATAGCCGTCTCTGGCCCGTTCCTTGGAAAAGACCGCATACACACTCTTGTCGCCCTGCTCGTACATGGCATAGAGGCGGTTTAAGTCTGTAATATTGCGTACCACCATAGCGTAGGTATCCGGGAGCGTTTCGCCGATCTCGCGTACCCATTTTTTCGTAACATGGGAGGGGCACATAATGATGTTGAAAGACTTTTCTGCGCCTTTTTTCTTCTGCGAAGCCCATAGCCCGTGCAGCGCGCCGAGAGCGGTCGATCCGATCTTGGTTTTTCCAGAGCCGCATTCCGCGATGATGAGGGCGGCCCGCTTTCGCTCAAGCTGACGTTTGACAGCCTCCGCTACAGCAAGCTGTGCGTCATAAAGGGAATAGCCCGCGTGCTGCGTGATAAAGTCGTTGATGGCTAGCACTTCATCAGAGAGGGGCTCACTGGCAGGGTCAAAGAGGGGCATGAACTGATTGCGGATGCGATCTGCGACGGTCACGCCAAAGGTGTTGAGATATTCCGTGACGTTATTGACTTCCTCGAACCCATCCGAAAAGCCTGGAACCGCGCTAGGGATCTGGATGTCACCGGTTTTCAAGCCTTCCTCCAGCACCTCCACAACATTTTTATCCTCTGGCTTCAGCGTCAGCACCCATGCATCGATCCGCTCTTTTTGCGAGATGACCTCCAGCTGTCGGAGATCTCCGCGGTTTTGGAGCGAAGTGAGCACATAGTCCTGAAACGCAGGGATGAGCGGTGCTGCTGTTTTGTGATCCAGTTCCTCAAACAGGCGCACACGATCGCCTTCAGGGCAGAAAATGTAGCATTTGCGTGGCTGTGCCGGCTTTTGCGGAGCGACTTCTTCATCTCCTTTTTGCCTGTCATCCTCCGGCCCGCATTCATCCTGCGGCGATGTTTCTTCCTGTGTGTCGTCTGCTGCCATAAGCGTTGCCACGGCGTATACGCCATCATGGGTGATTTGACGCTGATACCCTTTCAGCTTGCTTTGCAGCTTTCGCACCATATCATTTTGGGTGGCCTCTATGGTAGCCCCGCCGTAAATAGCGTCTGCCATAGCCCGCACCATCTCGGGATATCCACCGAAGCGGATCGCGCAGATCACGCTTCCTTTCTTGTCTGCGTCAAGCACGACTGTATCTGCGTAGGCCGACAGCCGGATCTTCGCCGACGGATCATAATACCCCAGCTCGATCAGCTTGCTCTCTGACATTCATTCGCGTCCTCCTTTCAATTTAGGGGCAAAAAAAGACCGCAATCGCTCTATGAGCAATTACGGTTCTCTTCTTGTCCTTATTTTGATTCCAGTTCGTTTGAGTCTCTGACGGAGGGCGCAATGCCCCCCCTTTCCGTCGCCGTTCCTCCCTAACTTACTCCGCCCTGACTTACTTCGCCCTGAAATGCAACTCAATTCTACTGCCTTATACTTTTCCTGCATAGTTGGAAGTTTTCCATAGTGATTTGATAGTCTATATAGATAATAGGCACGGAGAAGAACTGTATCTGCAGGGTGCTCCGTTATTTCACAATCAGGCTCAGTCAAAACAGCGCCTGTGTAGAGCGAAAAGTGCGTTTAGTTGCAAAAATCTTTTCTAAACATTGATGCGACTACTTGATTTTTGAGCTTTGTTCCGGATATAATAGAGAAGAAAAATGCTTCTGGTTGCAAAAATCTTTTCTAAGGAGGCGACCTCATGGTCATTCGAAGAGACTTCTATTTGGAAAAACTGATTCAGCGAAAGGGAAATGGCCTGATCAAGGTCATCACCGGTATTCGCAGATGCGGGAAATCGTACCTGCTCAACAATCTTTTCTATCATCACCTGCTGGAGTCTGGTGTTGATGCTGAGCACATTATTCGTTTTGCCTTTGACTCAGCCGACGACCTGTATCTGATTGGAGAAAGTCTCATTCAAATTGAAAAAGAAAAACGGGGTGTTGACCCCGAAAAGTTTATGGCATATATTCGCTCCAAAGTTGTAGACAACAGCGTTTACTATCTGCTACTGGATGAGGTGCAGATGCTCGATTGCTTTGAAGCGGTTTTGAACGGCTATTTGCGCAAAGAGAATATGGACGTGTTCGTGACTGGAAGCAACGCCCGACTTTTATCCAAAGATATTGCCACCGAGTTCGCTGGGCGCGGAGATGAGGTCCATATGTATCCCCTGAGTTTTGCAGAGTTCATGTCTGTTTACAAGGGGGACAAATACATGGGGCTTTCAGAATATATGCTCTATGGCGGTATCCCGCTGGTCGTTCTGCGAGATGGGGCAGGTGACAAGGCTGCAGCCTTACAAAACCTTTTCAGTGAGATCTATCTGCGAGACATCTGTAAACATAACAGGGTGAAGAATATTGGAGAACTGGAGGATTTGCTCAATATTCTATCTTCCGCCATTGGATCTCTGACCAACCCGGAAAAACTGAAAAATACCTTTCGGACTGCCAAAAAATCCCGAATTACCTCTAACACCATCCGAAAGTATTTGGGCTACTTTGAAGACTCGTTCCTGATTGAGTCGGCGCAGCGGTATGACATCAAGGGAAAAGCCTACATCGAAACGCCGAAAAAATACTATTTCTCCGATTTGGGACTGCGTAACGCCCGTATCAATTTTCGCCAGTTTGAGCAAACTCATTCTATGGAAAATGTGATTTACAACGAACTTCGCATGAGAGGGTACAGTGTCGATGTAGGTGTCGTGCCGATTGCTGAAAAAGACGCAGAAGGCAAAGTGATTCGCAAGCAGTTGGAAGTTGATTTCGTGTGCAACATGGGTTCCCTACGCTATTATATTCAATCTGCCTTTTCGCTACCGGATGAAGCAAAGCGGACACAGGAGATCCGACCGTTTCGGAAAATTGATGACTCTTTCAAAAAAATCATCATCACCAAAGATATTGTTTCTCCCTACTATGATGAATACGGCATTCTGACTGTGAATGTCTATGACTTCCTTTTAGACGCCAAATGTCTTGAAATATAAGCGTCAATATCTGCACAATAAAAGTGCCGTACCTCCAATGCCCTTCATTTTTTGCAGTCAGGAACGATTTGATACGATGCTGCACAAATTTACGCCCCTCTGAATCCTTACGTTGCAAGGATTCAGAGGGGCGCAGTTTGTGCAGATTATGTTGCCCGATTCATCTATGAAATCTTGTCAATGAATTCCTTCATGTTATCAATCTAGATATATGGTGCATGCTTAGAATAAACCTCATGAAATTTAGAAATAACAATCTGGATTTCATTTGCTCACAATGCTTCTAAGATTCCATGCAGAAATCGTGCCTCATTATAGGACTTGCAGAGATACGCAATGCCGTAACCGCTAACTTTTCCAGATCATGCTCCATTGCAGTGCCTCTGCATAGGGTACAGAATTTTTCATTTCCCATTTTAAACGATTTTGATTCGCGTCGTAGCCAAAGCTACTCTCGAGATTATTGCAGCTGCTTCAGCACGTGTAATGGTGTCAGATGGTCTGAATGCTCTGGTTCTTTCATCTCCGGTTAAGATGCCTGCTCTGTAAAGAGCAAGTATCTCATCAGCGTATTCGCTTCGTTCGCTTACGTCAGGAATACAATCATAGTCAATGTCGTTGACAACGGCAAAATCAGATATTGCTTTCGCGAAAATATGTGCTATTTGTGCTCGTGTTGCGTAAGCATCGAGGCTGGAATATTCGTCGCTCGAGACAATTCGATTTTTTACACAATAGTTCAGATAGGCATCATACCATTTACCACCATCTGATGCTGAAAAAGAGATTGTCTGGTTATTACATGTGGCATGGACAACAGCAGCCATTTTAATTGCTTCGCTCAGTGTGATATTGCCTATAGGGTGAAATGTACCGTCAGTATATCCGTTCATAATGCCCAACTGGACAACTGACTTTATAACGCCCTGTTGCTGACTTCCATACCATGCTGACTCATCCGCGTCCAGGAAGCCATAATAGTCGGTAGACGCACTGAACTTGCTGTCGGTATCTGTAAGGCTATCCGTATCAATACAGGTAATGCTATTCCGAATTGTCTCTGACCATCCCCATAGACGGCCGAGGTTGTCCCTATACTGCCACTCTGCCGGCAAATATATAGCCGTATTGTCGCCGTCTTGTTGGAAAGCCCTTGCTTCGGTGATTGTGTCTGATTTAATAGACAGCTGTTGGTACTCTTTCAGCTTGGAATTGTCGGAGAAACCGTTGGTCATATAAAGCTGCACAGAATCATCATTTTGCTTCTTGGCATGAACGATCAAACCGGCAGTGTCTCCCAGCCTTTTTCCGTCGCTGAGCCTCACAAGGCCGCCTCTGTTCAGACTATTGCTCTTTTCCGGGCCGACAAGATACGACAAGTACACCTCGTTACCGCAGCTTGTCATGGAAGCGTAAAAGTTCACAAATTCTTGGGGCAAAACCTTATTATCGCTAACTGGGATACTGTACTGATTGATCCATTTTCCGTGTTCATTCAAAAGGAATACCTTGCCAGTATAGGCATCGACAAAACATGGCCTGCCATTCAATGCCGAAATCGCATAAGGCTCTGCGCCAGCAGGAATGTCCACAGATTTGACGATCTCATCGCTATCCCAGTAACACAACGAACTTCCTTTTTCCCATAAGGCAACATTTTCGCAGAGGACAACATTACTGGCTGCAGCCACATTAACATTGTCTTGAAGGATAAAAAGGCTGTATTGCAAACCCTTTGGATTCTTCGGATAGAATAGGTCAAGCCAAACTGAACCATTTGGTTGGACAGACATATTCTGAATGATCATCTCATCTTCTAAATCTTCGCCGCTTCGATAGCAAGCCTGCAATTCAAGCGTCTTTTCATTTATACAGGCTACTGCATCTTTGTCTATCGAGTTATCATGCAAAAGAAGCCATATATGATTATCTTGAGCTACCATGTCTTTCACATAATAGGAATCTATTCCGCAGCTCAGTTTGGAATTATTCTCACGATCAATAGCTGCAACACTGGAATTGAATATGACCGCAACAACCAACGGGAGTATTATGCAGGCCTTTTTGAGTTTGTCTATTCCGTTTCTTTCCATGAGAATACCTTCTTTTTCATTAAAAGGCTACTGATATAGTATATTTGTGGTATCTTCGCTCCATTTTGTCGTAATGCTTACGGAAACCTTGTTTGCAAGTGTGCTCGTCTGCGCAGTTTTATGTGCAAATGTCGTTGCCGCTGTTCCCCATAATCCATAGCCGTTTGACGGAGTATAAAGATAAACCTGGGACCAACGCGCATTTAGAATTGTCGTACCAGTTGGTGCACGATTGGACTGTGCAGCATATGCCAAGCATACTTCACGGTTAAAATACAGATTTGTATAATTTGATGTTACGTACGATGTGCTTGCACCACTTACTACTTTTTTAAATGATGAATCATAACCGCTTTCGTTTGTATTGAGCGTTATTGTGTCAATAACCGCCCACGATACACCATTAATGATTTTAAGAGTAACGGTATCATATGCACTGCCCTTTGTGATCGTTGCAACTAAATTTACAGACGATAGCTGACTTGGCGAATACTTGATTGAAGATGGTCTCCAGTAATGCGCATACCCTCCGGCCGAATTCTTAATATATCCACTAATAACGAAACCCCATACACCGTCTTTTTGAAGATAATAGGTTCCTAAATCTAAGCCTATTTTATCACTTACGTATATTCCAAAAAAGCCATAGGGTACATCAGGATCTGACAAGCTGCTTTTAAGATTAACTGATGGTAAAGTAAATGTTCCACTTGCCTTGTAATATCCTCCTGTTACAGTCCGAACCATGTAGTGTAGCCCTGTCCAATCCGAGGAATTTACATATGTTTTCACATCTCCAGAATATGACATAGTCACCGGAGATTCCTTCGCTTCAATGCATGATAGCGGATCTTTGCAAAGAATCGATGCATATTCCAAATCTATTTCATTTTCAGCCGAGGGAGTTGCAGTTTTCCAACTCGATATTAAAGTGTTTGCTTGCTCAAACGTAAGGTTATTTGTTTTAATAACAGATGCTGCGGTTTGTAAATCATATACTGTCCACTCATTTAACATAGCAGAACTTGAAGAATACTGCAAAAGGAAATCATAATCTTGCTGCGTCTCTGACAGTTGATCTTTAATGCGAGAGTCCACCGTTCGTAAAGATGCCAAGTCGGATAAGCTCATTTCCATAACGTCCGTATCTGCATATTGTGAAACATCACTCCATGCAAAGCAAAATGAAATAGATGAAATGAGTGCTGCGCATAAAATAAGATCTAAACCTCTTTTTATAACTTTTTTCATGGGATCATCTCTCCTTTTTCATCTGCAGATTATTGCTTATTTTTAGCTTGTAGACGGTTTTTGCTACTAAGAGGCCTATCGAAGGTGCCGTTGCCGACAGCGACAGGTTGTACCATCGTCTTACCAATGGGTAAGGAGCATTGGTGCTACAATTCTTTTCATAAAACCACCCCCTTCCGTATATCCTTGATAAAATTTTTTGCTTTTACCTAATAAATGCAGAAGAAGTGCTTTTACTTGCAATTTTCAGCAAGAATATTTCATTTCATCGTTTCGACTAAATACCCTCTTTTAGATATGTGCAAAATTTCCATCTGACTAAGCGCCGTATCGATAGCAAATACGGGGTGTTCTCCCAATTGAACTATATATCCAAGCACAACCATTCAGCCTTATTTCTCGTAAATATTGTATTAGTTTCCGCTTTGTGCAAAAAATGGCGGAGGCATCGACATCACGTATCGATACCTCCGCTGACATTTATTTATGCTGCCTTTTGCCGAAATCGCAAGTTGCGGATGCCGTTTGCCCTGACCTGGAGTTCCTGCGAGAGGAGCTTCAGGACGGAAAATTCGTCATCCAGCCCATCCAGTTCTCTTTGCAGTACACCTTCATAGTGCCGTTTCTTCTCCTCCAGAGCCTGCACCTTCAAAATCCAGCGATCCATGATCGCAGGGCTTTGGCTGTTGCTTTTGATAAGATAATCACACTTTTCCTGATACACTGCAATCTCTTTTTTGACTGCATTATAAAATTCTTCTGTCATCTTTTCACGCTGCTTCGCATCGTCAATGATATAAAAGCTGTTGACAATCAAAGGTGTCGTTCTTTTGTTGAGACCACTGAGGAGCGTGATAAAATCCTCAAAAATGTCCACTTGGTCCATATGGGTACGGGGAACAAAATACATGTGACCATTGACACTCAGTTTGGTGGCCTCAAGGCCCCGTAAGTAATTGAGGCAGATTGTTTCAATCTGCTTGCGGTTGGCACAGCGCTGATAGAGTTCAAAAAGTTCTTCTGCATGCCGGCAGCACGCAGGCACATCCACCGCAGAATCGTAGACCATATTGTCGCTGCGGAAAATGCCGTCTGCCTTGTCGTAGCTGATATTTGCCAACTTTTCGTATTGATTCGTCTGTCGATTCAGCGTTTCCTTTATCAGTTCGCGGGAGAGAACACCAGGGGTGTGCTTATTATCCCGGCAGTAGGCAAGGTAGATGTTCGTCTCACTATTCTCCGTAACAGGGATGCGCTCTCGGATATCACCTGTGGCAGAGCGAAAGGCATCTGACACGGAAAGCCGGTTGCTGCCGCTGTACGGGATCCCCAGGCTCTCACACAGGTGAGATAACTCGTCTTTATCCACCAGAAGATTTGCCAAAGAAAAATACAGAAACTTTCCTAGCATGTGCTGCTGATCACCAGCAGCCGCACCGATAAGTTCATTCATGTTTATGACTTTATCCATATTATAGATCATCCTTTCTTCACAGTAAGTTCTCTCACCAGTTTTTAATTACTTCCGACAGCTTATCATACTGCCCGGATATGAGCAGCCCGCACTCGTAATGAAAATTGATGTCGGTCAGATAGTACTCGATTTTTTCCATCGTTTTTTTGTCACCAATTTCCCGTGCGTGCTGATGCTTCTTGAAAAACTGCTTCATCTGGCTGAGCGTAATGCCATACTGCCTTTTTCGAATTATCGCTTGGATTCGTACTTTTTCTTGTTCTATTAACATCGTTTCTCCTTTACATCGTTGCAGTTCGGCTTAAAAGGTAGTCATCCACGCCCTTGTAGGCGGGATTCCATGTGTATTTTGCATAGCGGATACCCGGTATCTTCTGCACTTCTTTTCTCATAGCAAGGATGGCATTGCGGACATTGGAATTTGTCATCTGATCCATGTCCATTGCCTCCACGACCTCATGAACGCCAAGCTCTCGGATGGTATCGGTCAGCCCGTGAAGTGCGTTGACTCCGCCGATGCAGATAAATAATGCATCTTTTGCGAGAAAGCTGGCCACGTCGCCCTTGAGCGGGCCCTCTGTTAAAAACGCACGCTTTCTTGTCCTATCTCCCGTTACATGAACCCAGGAATAGCTGCGGGTGCCGTTTGGCAGGTTCCGGCTGGAGAGCCAGCGGTACTTCCGGTTGGGATGGTCCGCTTCGTCGAGCCGAATTTTAAGCCCCTGTATGAGCCCGTCCTTATTCCGAACCGGAATAAGGAACCCACTTGGGCCGGAGAGCGTCCATTCGCCGTAGTAGGTGCGAAAGCCGGGAACACCGTGCAGGTCATGCCCGTGGGAGCGGAGCAGGTCGGTCAAAAGCTGGCGGCCCCGCTCAGTCTCGGGCATACTTCTGTATCCGTTTTCTCGGATGCGATCTTCGGATAAGCCTCTTCCCAGCAGGTTTTCACCGTGCTGGTCAAGAAGAGTCAAGTGCTCCAGCATATCCGTATATGCGGCGTGGCGCTGCTCCAGCGAAACAGGCTGCCGCTCTTTCCTTTGGGGAGCGGGCGCCTGGGGCAAAGGATATACCTTTGTCCCCCGCACCAACTCCAAATAGGCCTCTTTATTGCTGATCCCTTTAAGTCTTGCATACAAGCTCACGCTGTTGCCGTGGGCCCCGCAAAGGTTACAGCGGTACTGATCTGTGTCGGTATTGAGGCTCAGATGGTATTTTCCCGGTCCGTGGTCATGGCAGAAGGGGCAGCTTGCCTCGACCTCCGTTCGCCGCAGCGTTCGGGAGTCGAGGACAAGCCCACACCGTCTGGCCGTTTCCACGATAGGGATCTTATCATATTGTCGGACGGCCAAACGGGATCACCCCCTATCAGGCGGCACGCTGCTCCGCGAAAACAATAGGTTTGATAGGCCTCACCTGCAGCGGCGCATTGCTCACGCATTTTGCCATGATGATCTGTCCTGTCGGACGGACATTGGCAAGGTCATCCACGGACTCCATGTTGTCTACGAAGACGGGGTAATTGCGCCCTGTGAGACGCTTTATCAGCTCTGACAACTCCATACCTGCCCGGATCTTCTCGGAAAGAGAGAGCCGGTCATAACGGCGGCCGCTGTAGGTAAACTTGAAGGTATCTTTGACCTCGCCCGTGGATTTCACCACATCGTAGAGGGAAATTTCCACGCGGTTCATTTTAAGCTGTGAAAAAGTAAGCTCGGCCCGCTTGCTGACATACGAAATCACATTCGTCATCGTGCGCTTGATTTTGCCGATGGCCTCCTGCGCCTCACGGATCTCACGGTCAAAGTCAGGCGTCTGTGCAGATGCCATCTCATTCAGCGCAGAGAGCTTGGACTCCAACTCACGGCACTGTTCCCGGCACTCACGCAGGCGGCCATACTCTGCCTGCGTCAAATTGCCGTATTCCAGCTCCGCCGTCAGGGCCTGGATCTCACTGCGCAGTGACTCGGCAGCCTGCGAGCTGGTTTCCGACTGTTCCGCGCAGCGCCGCTCCAGTTCGGCAGCGTCTTCCGTCCATTTGCGGAGATCAGCTTCTTTGAAAGCATCGAAGGTATCTCTGGCCTTTTTATCCATTTCCTGAAGCTCTGTAAGCTGCCCCTTTTGCTCTGTTCCGGCGGCATACAGTTCAGAAATGTTTTTTTTGAGCGCAGCCTGTACCTCCGGCAGCGTTTCCTCCGTCACGCGACGGTGACAGGTGGGGCAGTCCATACCGGCATGAAATGCCTTGTATGCCACGGATTCCCGCTTATACCGCGTCCCCAAGTCATTGACTTTGGCCGCGATCTCCGCCAGCGGCTCGGTAAACTTGGACTGATACTGCTCGGATTGTCTGCGGACAATCTTTTCACGCAGTGCGCGAAGCTCTTTTTGCTGCTGCACCGTATCGCCGCGTTCATCACGGGCCATCTCATCGTAGCGCTGGCTCAGTTCGACGAGCCGTTCCTGCATTTCGGCAGTATCGAGACCGGAAAACTGCTTTTCCGCCAACACCTCGATCTCATTTTGAAGAGCTGTAATGCCATTCGAAATCTCCACCCGCATCGTTTCATGCTGCTTCTTTTGCGTTGCCGCCAGATCCTTTTGCCCGCCGAGATATGTGATACGCTCCTCCAACTCGCGGATCTCCGCACGTCGTCCCTTGAGATAGGCGTCAGGTGAAAGGATCACCTCATCTTTCAGGGACGCCTGCACCGCACCGGGGAGCTGTGCGAGAATTGTCTCCTGCGGAATGAACGGTAGATACCGTTCCAGAAGATTCTTACCGCTTGTCCCCAGCTCCTCGATAAAATACAGAGGGTTTAGGATAGAGAGAAACACGTCTCGCTCCCCGAAGAGATCGGTCAGGTCAAGCTGACGGATGGTATGACCGTCGTAATAGATGGACATATCGTTATTTCGGCGGATACGGGTCAAATCATGGGTAATCCCATTCTCATCCACAAAGCGCATCTGGATAACGACGTCAGGATTTTTCTCATTGTGGAGCCGGTCAAGGCCACGCTCTCCAAAAAACGGGAGTCCGGTCACAGCAAATGCGATGGCGTCCGCAATGCTGGTTTTCCCGCGGCCATTTCCCCCGGTGATGACGGTCGGATTGCCGAAGGTCAACTCCGTAGGTTTTTCATAGGACTTAAAGCCGGAAATACTCATACTGGTGATCTGAAACTGTTCGATCTTTTTCAACTGTCTGCTCCTTTCTTTGGCTCAGGGCAGCTTTTTTATGCTGCCTGCTGGCCCTGCTGATAGACCTCATAGGACTCCAGCACACAGAACACCACGGTATCCTGCTTGCGGGTCGTGAGCCTCACATGAGAAAGCTGCGTGCCCGGTGTCAGCTCGGGACGTACCCCTCGGACATAGGCATAGGTCTGCTTTTTCTCCGGCGTTTCCAGATTGACCAACGTATTGCTGCCGCTCATGCCGCCCTGTACCTTCGCGGCCAGAACTGTGTAGATGTCCTCCTCGGGCATAGCCTGCGCGGCATTGCGGAACGGAACGGTTTTTCCGGTGGATTCAGCAGTATGTTCCTGCTTTTTGGGACCCGCCTGCGGTTTCTGCTGCGCCGAGCGATTCTGGGGCTCAGCAGATCGCTGCGCTGTCCCACCGCTGTGCTGATTCTGTGCAGGTGCGGAGGGCGGCTGCTTATCGTCTGCGGCTTTCTGCTCCGGCGCGGTTTTGGGCATCAGCAGAGATTGAATACCGCTCGCTGCGGCAGGCTCAAGGCCCAGCTTTTTAAGCGCGTTCAAATAAGCGTCATCCAGCTTTTTCCGCTCACTAGCCTTAATAATGTAGCTGCGTCCCCGGCGCTCGATGTCCACCCATACGGTGTCGAGGCTATAGAGGACACGTCCGATGCCCCATTGATAGGCAGCCCGCTTCATGCTGTCGGAAAGGCCGCCTTTGATGGGTTCAATGTCCGAATCCTCAGCGCCGTCCCATTTGGTAATGAAGCCCTTGCCTTCAAAGTAAATGGCAATACCGCAGAGCTGTGCGTCCTTTTTTCCATTGGAGTGCCACGGCTTGAACTCGTTGTACCAGTTTTCCGGGCCGCAGACCTCGTCCAGCCGATTTTGGATGGCGCGGTTGGTCACATAGGGAACCGCCATGCCCCGCATCGATTCCTCGATCGTATTTTGCAGGCGCCATTCCAGATCCTCCGGAGCAAAGGGCTTTGCAAGCGCTGCCTGCATTTCTCTGGTATCTTTTTCTGTCAATTTTTTACCCCCTAAGAATAAAATCACTCAATGTGCGGCCATTGGGGACAAGAATGTCCGTATAGTAGTAGGCGGGGTTCTTGTCCTTGAGATGTTCCAGTAGCGCTTTGTGGTCAAGCCCCTTTTTATTATGTGCGGAGTAGAACATATCGTCATTGTCGGGCAGTCCCAGCAAATACCTCGGGAAATTTTTCAACGCTGAAAGTTTTTTGTATCGCGGCAGGATATTATTGCCTGTGCATACCCTTTCATCTTCGTAAACATTGGAAAAAGGATAATAAAACATGGGCGTATCCTCCGTTGGAGGCTCATCCGCGACCACTCCCATAGAACAATCTGCTACTCTTCCGTCGGCCAAGACACGAAGGCCGAAGACCAGCCGCGGCAGCGGAAAATTCAAATATTCCGTGTCCCGGTAGATCACATCTGCCCGCAGATCAGCGTTCCAGATCACGAAGTGGCGTTCTTCGGCATTCATGGAGACATGGAGACAATGCTCCGGCAGAAAACCACTGTTGATGTATTCATTCCCGATGCAGCTGCCATTGAGGGCAAAGTAAAAATCAATTGGGTCGATCTCCCGGTAACTCAGGACTCCACCGGGACTTCGTTCCTGAACAATGATGGTATTTCGACTCGGTGAGATCCGAACGATTACCTCCTCCGGCGATTCCTTTCTCACAAGCGGCATTACGCAGCCTCCTTTTCGTTAAAAATAAGATGCTGTTCATTTCTTTCAGTCTCCAGCCGTCTGACTTCCTTTTGACAGTAGAGGATCATATTGATAATTGAATTTAAGAAGAGGAGCGGCTCATAGCAATCTGGTGAAAGTGTAATGTCGATCTTGACACCATCTCCGCCGAAATAATAAGCAACATCGAAGACAGAGTGGGATGCGCCAACGACATAAAACAAAAAAATATCCTTGATCTTTTCCTGCCACATTCTAAACTTCGATGAAAAGATATCTCCATCTTGGCAGCCCAACTGGTATAAGCGGTCAATGCTCTGGTCGCTAAAGCGCACGGTGTAAAATTCATCATCTGTTTCTTCCGGTTCTTCATCGAAAAAAGCCCACAGCAAATCGTACATGATCATGTCAGGGTCTTCCACGTCCACCTCCGGGTAATCTCGAATGATCGCGTTGACCATATCGGTATCGCTGGTGTGAAGATATTTTAATATCCGCAAGAAAAGCAGAATATCCCATTCATATTCGTTGTCATACATGGGCGCACCTCAAAAGAAGGTTCGATGCAGTAGCCGGAAGGTCTGCGCTTTTTTACTATTGCCGGCCAAGGCTGCGATCCAGCTGCTTTCAGTGCGTCGACAAATATCATTCAAGCCTTCAGGTGTGACCTCCTCCATTTCAAAGGCCAACCAGTTGATCATAGCCAGGTTCAATACGCCATCTTTCTTTACTGTGTCCATCACCGTCTGGAGGTAAGGGCTGTACTTTGGTTCGGAAAGTATAGTTTCTTTCGCAGGTACCTCATGGAGTAACTGCACAAAGCGATCTCTATGAAACTCAAGCATCCTTGATCGCCTCCTGCCCAAAGCTGACCATGCACAGGGCGTACTGGTCCAAATTCTGCATAATCTCACTGCGTTCCTGTTCAGATGCAGATGCCCGGCCGAGCGAGGCATAGTAAATGCCGCAATCAGGGATAGGCGCTCCTTCTTGAATCAGAATGTTCCAGACCGTGTGCGCCAGCAGCTCGGGATCGCTGCCATCCACAACCGTAGAGCAAAGCAGCATATCACCGATCTTCTGCGCGCCACCGAGATCCGCTTTACGGAGCATTCCCGCAGTATGGAAGGCAACCGCCTCCCGCTGCGCCTCCTCGCCGGCCACAAGTAGCTGGCGAAACACCTCGGGTTCCTGTTTCCCGAGTACAACTCCAAAGGGACGGGAGATCTTATGCTCCCACACGCCATTCGATGGGTTGAACTGTCGGTACAGCTTTCCGAGCTCCGGACGCAACAGGTTCGTTACCGTTCCCCACGCCTGTAAACGTAGGGATTCATCCGTTCCGGTGAGGCCGCTTATAGAAACGACAATCACCATATCTAAAGATTTCATTTTCATTTCCTCTTTCATCAATATTCGTCAGCCAGCATGATCGTAGTGGCCGAGCGGTCTGCCTCCGTGATGATCAGAATGCGGATCTTGCCGCTGATTTGATACCAAGATAAGATACGGTCCTCATCGCGGATCGCCTGCTCATTGGCTTTTTGATCCGCCATACAGGTATCGCCCCAGTCACCGCGGATATGCCAATTCACAAGACGGATCAGCTTTTCTTTTGAGACATTCGCCAAAGCAGCCGTTGTGGCGCGGACTTCTCCGGTGGGAAACCGGACCGGTCTGTACTGCATAATAGGTGGGTCCCCTTTCTTTATGTCAATGCCTTAAAGCCGTTTGGCGTCAGGACATTGAAGATCATTTTATTTGTGATGGTTTCTTTTACCTCGCTGCCAAGGTGGTTTCCGCTGGCACTGAATTTCTCCTCGCTCTCCGTGCGCACAACCTTGACGATGCGGCCCTTGATGATGTGAGGGCTGTCGCATTCAATAAGGCCGTTTATCATGCCGGAGCCTCCGATCAGCCCAATCTGGCTGATGGAGAGTGGAAGAAGTGGGCGTTTGGCACCGCTGTCCAGCTCGCTGCGGCGCATCATCTGCGCGAAGCTGTTAGACTTGCGAAGCTGCTGCTCCAATTCCTTTTGGTTGAACCGCTCGCCCTTGAAGGTGTTGACCTGCAAAGGCTGTGCCGGAAGCGCATAGCGTCCCTCCTCAATCTTCTCAAGAGGCGGTATCGAGGCGGGGCTGCACGCAAACTGCTCCAGCCAGAGCGTATCCTTCAATTCCGTATCTCTGTGCTTTCGGACGCCGAATATAGCAACCTGTTTGAACTGCTTAAACTCGCTGTCTGTAAAGCGCCAGACGGAGAGGTCGTCGAAATTATCAACGAGAATACGGCAGATGTCCGCTGTCAGGCGGTAATAGGGAATGACATAGATCAGCAGTCCGCCATACATCAAGGTGGGTAGACTCTCGATCAAAAACCGCTTTTCACGCCGGGACCGGCCGCCGCTTTCATTGATGACAGACAGGTACGGCGGATTCAAAAAGAGCAGATGAAATGCTTCATGGCTGATACGGCTGTAAAAGAAGCTGCCAAATCCGACGCGGTGGAGCCGTGTCTGCGCTTCTTCCGCACGGCTCTCATCCAGCTCCACGCCGTAGGCATAGCAGTTATTTCCCTGAGCCAACTGGCGCAGAGCCTTACCGCAGCCGCAGCATGGATCAAGGAGGTTCGTGGTGACACCATCCGGGAACCGGATACCTCGCAGCATCAAAGAGATGTTGTCAGGATCGGTAGGGTAATAGCCCAGCTTGATGTTGTTCATCAGGCGACCTACCACGGCGGCATTGGTCTTTTGTCCCGTGGGGAACGCAGCCGCGAACCTGCTCAGCACCTCATAGATTGGCTTGTAGCCTGTACTCATGAGATTGAAGCCGCTCATCCCCCGGCAAAGCTGTCCTGCCATAGATGCCAGTTTGTACTCTTCCATTTCCAGCAGAAATAGCTGGGCGGCAGTGATTTGCTCTGTCAGGTTCCTGCGGATCTGCTCTAGCTCTGTGTAGGTATCCCGCGCCGCCACCAAGTCGCTCTGCCGGTATTTTTCAATCCTTGCTCGCTGCACGACCATGCCCCGCGCTGATTGCATGATCTGTGATTGAAGTTGGGTAAGCTGATCTAGGGCATAGGGCCTTTGTGTTTCTAAATCAAGCGGCTTGCTCATCAAATTCCCAGTCCTTTCTCAATGCACAAAGGGCATCTAAGAGATGGGCATAAGACCATTTTTCAAGTTCGTGCCGGGTGATAAAGTGGTTATAGCCGCCTTTATAGTCTCTGCTATGGCGCACCGTGCGGTAGAGCAGCACTTTACCGCTGCCGCAGGCAGGCTGGGAAATGGAGACATAAAGGCCGCCGTTCTCCCACATTCCGATCAAGCTGCACTCTCCCGATACACCAATGCCGCCGGCGTTGCTGCTAACGGTCACATCGTGAAGCCCGAGGTCTCTTGCGAGGGCGCGCAGGAAAACCTTTCCCACATTGAGGAAGACCTGCTTGCTCCCGTTGGGACCACACTCCTTTTTTCCATGGATATTGCAAAGATTGAAATTAAGCAGCGCGGCCAGCCGCCGCATATTGTTCGTCTGTGATTTTATAGACATGGCAATTCCTCCGATCATTGATATAAAAGAAGGCAAGGAACAGATACAGTTCCTTGCCTTCTTTTCGCACGGCTCATGCCGCGCTCTTCATATTCTCTTCGGCTTGCGGTGAAGATTTAGCCGTGCCTGCCGCCCCCAGCGGGACGCGCTTGGCGCAGTATGCTTTTAACCGCACGCAGCCGTTTTCTGTCAGGATACCGTGATAGCGCTTTTCATAGAGGACGGATTTCCCATTCTCGCTGATCCGTGCCCTGCTCACCACATTGATCTCCCGCATAGGCTCTTACGCAGCGTTGCGGAGGATACGCTCATGCTCAAAATCGAACACGGGTGCATTTTCCTCCGGCGTACCGGGGATGAGCTTGAGGGTGTAGCCCTGCTCACGCGCCAGCTTGAAAATGCCGACGATTCGATTGAGTTCTTCATCCGCAGGTTCAGGCTCGGCGATATCCTCTGTCGCGCATGGTGCAGCTTGTGCTGCCACAGATTCTTGCTTTTCTTCCTGCACCGGTTCAACAACAGCCTCTCGCACATTATCATCGACGTCTGCCGTGGCTTTCAGTTCCTTTTGACCAGGAACCGTCAATACCGTCCAGATCGAGCGGAACGCGGAAGCAAGAAGCGTACCAAAAAGCGTGCGCTTTTTCGGCGTCAGGTTAATGATCTCTGCGGCATTTACTGTGTCGATCTCACTAAGCGTTACCGTCAGCTTTCCTGTCTCTACATAGGCAGAGGATAGAAAGCAGGATACCGCGGCGCTCTCCGAGGCAAAGACCTCCGGCGACTGCACACGCTTAGCGAGCAGGCGCTTACAGACGATGCTGCCAGCGTCCATATCATCGACCCGAATCACATCGGCATTCACGGTTCCGGCATGGACTGTTCCGTACCCTGTAATCGTTTTGGCCGTGATGCCGCAGGTCACTTGAAGGCATCCGTGAACAACCAGATGCTCCGTCGCAAGAGATTCGTAACGGATAGTTTCTCCCTTGGGAATGTAGATAGTTTTCATATTGCTGTCTCCTTTTCATTTTTTGAGGGCGCATCGCCCATTTTCTTTTTAGTCTCAGGCGGCCATTTCATCACGGAGCCGAACCGGCAACACCAGCGCAAAATCGCTGCGCCCCTCTGCCTTGACCACGATGGGCGTATAGGGGCCGCTGAGTTTGAGCCGCACCATCGGCTCTTTTCTAAACTGTCGCAATGCATCTATCATATAGCGAAGATTAAACCCAATGGCAAGATCACCGCGGCCGACCATAGATACACGGGTCGCAAAACGTCCGGTGGGTACGTTCATGGACAATTCTTTCCCTGCAAAGCGCACATACGGAAATGTGCAGATGCCAACGCATTCTTTGAGGTAGGTGAGCTCCCGCAGCAGTTCATCCGTCTGCACAGTAATAACTTCTCGATAGGCCTTGGGGATCGCGGCATCGGGATCATAGGTGTCCACGCCATACCTACGGACATACAATTTCAGCGTCTCGTCCGAAAAGCATACCTTGTGAGCGCCAATCTGCACTGTCACTTCATTTTCTCCGAATGCCCTTAGATGTGTGAGCGCATCACCCAGCATCAAACATGGCACCGGAAAAACTGTATCCGGCTGCGTATCGCAGGCCATGCGGCGTCCATCCAGAGAAAAAATGCGGTCTTCTCGAAACTGGACACAGGCACTCTGCGGCCGACGGTCGAGGCATCCCTTTTCCGCGGCATAGCGTACGCGCTCGATCCTGCGGAAAAGCGCAGCGGCGTTCACACGCAGGGATGTGCCGTCCTCTACAGTCCCGCACTCCGGATAATCTTCATGGGAAGAAACAGAAAATTCCGCGGCTCTTTGTCCACAGCGCACCTCCAGCGTTCCATCTTTTTCGTCCTTGAAAACGAGGGTGATCGCCAGTTCTCCCTCAAAATGGGAGCAGGCTTTCATCACATCCTTTGTTCTGGAAAAAACGAAGGACATATCATCGCCGAGAGTAGGAATCTCTGCTACGAGCCATGTTTCAAGGTCTGTCGCTGTCAGCGTACACCGCCCATGCTGAATGCAGACCGCGATCTCCTCCAGAATGGGGAGCGGACTCTTCCTCAAGACCTTGCTGACCTTGTTCATGACGTCCGCAAAGGCCTGAGCATCTACTGTCGCTCTTTTCATGCTGCTTTCCTCCTCGGCTGTTTTTCCAGTACTGTCTGCATTCGAATCGTTCTTGTCGAAAAATCCGTCTGAAGCGCGAGGTTCTCCCCGTGCGTCAGGATGTTGTAGACCATCGTTAGAATAGCGGTAGCCGCCGTGACATTGGCGACGATGCTCTGCGGATCTGCCTGAGCGGCCTCAGCACAGCTTACTTCCGAGGGAAACCTGTCTGTGATTTTCAACATTTCCGGGTGGACACCTCCGATAGGTTTTCTCACGGTACGCCCGTTTTTCCGCACACCGCAGACCACCTGGCCGGTGTAGCTGCCGTTGCCGCTGTCGATGTAGATGAGATCTAAGCTCTTTTTGAAGGCCTCATGGCAGAGCTGGCGCGTGCGGTTATTGTCCACGCACCCCAGCAGGAGGACCATCTCTCTGACTTTTCTTCTCGGATAGCCGTCCGTTTCCCATTCTCCCGGTTCGATCAGGGTCATAAGCTCCGAGAGCGTTTCAATGAAATTGGGAACATACTCCGTTTCCATGCCCAGCACGGCGGAGTAACGCTCCGAGAGCACACGGGCCTTATTTTCACCAAGATCAGCTTCCACAAAATTCTGTCGATCAAGGTTCTTGGCCTCGACGAGATCTCCGTCGCAGATAATAAACCGTGCCGGACGATCGAGCATGTGCAGCAGGCGGAAGAGGTACGGCGCAACATAGCCGCCTGTCCCGCCTGCGCCCAGCATCACGACCTTTACTGGACGATCCATTGGAAATCTCATCACCACACCTCCGAAAGAAACTCTCGAAAGCTACGTTTCTTTTCCACCTTCATAGGGACAGGTCTGCGGACGCTGACCTGATCCAACCATTCCTGCGGAAACGGCTGCTCCAGCCCCTCGATGACCGTAGCAGGATCAATAGTAACAAAGTTGTCGCCGCAGAAGACACGGGCTTTGATCTCCGGGTAAAAATGATCAAGTTCTCCAAGGACAAAGTAAAGCCCTACGGAGCGCTCGTCCCGGTCGTCCTTTCCCGAGAAAAAGGCGTCCATGCTGTTGTGGGAGTGGATATCGGCATAGCAGATATAGCGCTCCTCATCGTCATAGGGGCAGTCATGGAGATTGGCCTCCACTTCCTCCTTGCAGACGCTCTGCTTGGGAACATAGGCGAAAAAGCGATTTTCCGCCTTATCCCAGTAGATCAGCGCCAGCGCCTCGTTTTCCTCGTTCTCCGTCATAAAGGTGCGGAAGAAAGCGATGATTTGGCCCATTAACTGAGCGGGGATCTTCGGCAGAGCCGGGGTAAACCCGGCTCTGATCTCCGAAAAATCCACTACATTATTTTTGGGGGCGATAAACTCGCCCTGCTCCATCTTCCGGAGCTCATAGATCCTGCCGTCACGGGCGGGAATCAGGCAAATGACTTTATCCGATGCCCGAGCCTCCTCCAGAGTGCCGAATTTTCCCTTATAGGCGGCTTTTCCCTTGGTCTTCATCTCTACCTTGGGCTTTACATAGCAGCAGGGATCTTTTTCTTTTGATTTTTTGAGGGCCGCCAAGAATTCGCGAGACCGTTCGATCGTCTCTTTCACGGAAATAATCGTGGTGCCCTTGGGGTCTTTGATTTCCTTACGGATACCGCAATATTCCACGCTCCACGATACTCTCTTACCTTCCTCAAGGTCGGTAAAGTCCTCGGATTTGCGGATACGCAGTTCCTCAAAGGTCATGGAGGCGTCCTCGATCTCCTCTTTGACACCCTTGTGATAGAAGACCGGCGGCTTTTCCAAAAGTCCTTTCTTGGTGTTCTCCGCCGTTTTCTGTTCAAAGGCCGCGGCGATAGGATTTTCTGCGGCTGCGCTCACCTCCGGCTGCTCGGGTGCAGGTTTTTCCGCAGGCGGGGCAGCGGCGGGTTTGGGTGCAGGTGCCGCAGGCGTTTCAGGCTCTCTGGGTGCTGGAGCGGATACTGCGGCAGGATTCGGTGCAGGCACCGGTTCAGCAGATTCCACAGTCGGCTCCTGCGCTTCGGATGCCGGAGCGGGTACTGCGGTCTCCACAGGAGATGCAAAGGGATTGCTCTGATCTGCCCCTGTGCTGTCTTTGAAAATCGCCTCAATGTCCAGACCTTCCTCACCGGAGATCTCGCCAAAAGGCCACGCGCTGTTGCTGGATTCGCTCATAAATGCTTGCTCCTTTCGATTGTGGGACAAAAAAAGGCCGCAACTGCTCCCATGAGCAATTACGGTTTTTCCTTATCCTTATTTCATTTCAGTTCGTCCGAGTCTCTGACGGAGGGCGCAATGACCCCCTTTCCGTCGCCGTTCCTCCCTAACTTACTCCGCCCTGACTTACTTCGCCCTGAAATACAACTTTATTCTACTGCCTTGTACTTTTTCTGCATAGTTGGAGATCTTCCATAGTCCAGAAAGCACTTTGCACATAGTTCAAGGCATCTTTTGTGGCAAGAAGCCAATTTTTGACAATTAGCGGGTATACTCAAAATTTTTTGCAAGAAAAGGAGTCTATTTGCATTTATAGAGTAGAAGCGGCAAGTTATTAGATTAAAGCGAAACCATGATACGCGAGTTCAAAAATTTGGTTCTGTTTTCTTCGGTGTATTTAATGTTGCAACAGTCGATATTTTTGCCAGTTGGCTGGCCGAACTATGAGCTTTCACATGCTTTTCGCTGATAGCTGCTTCAGATGTCCATTTGAATACACGTGATTCCAAATTAAGAAATGTGGAGGTGTCCCCAATGCAGCTCTAAACTAATTTGAGAGTAAAAGAGATGTTTAACTTAGAGTAAGAAAGGATGATATTTTCATGCGTAGAATTACAACGTTAGCGTTGAGCACCTGCTTAGTTCTTTCCCTTTCAGTACCTGCATTCGCGGATTTCAAAACTGATCAAAAGGTTGATAACATCTTGGAAAATGCCGAGGTGATTTCTTTAAAAGAAGCGGTCCCGTTTGACTCTGCTACAGTTAGCGAATTTGGCTCAGCGTCTGTAAAGACATCCGTTATGATTAACGGCGAAGAAAATTACCTATATCCGACCTTTGATGATATCGATAAATCTATCGCCAAGCTCGAAGAAATTGCTCCCAACTACTGTGCACTGGTTTCCGATGCTGCCACGCTAAAAGAAGCATACGGAAGTGATTGCGAAGGCATTTTAACTGCAAGCTTTGAATCTCTCGATAATGCAAATACTATGTCCGTTACTGCTGACGGAAACGACTCTGCATCCTATCAAAACATTAGTTCTGAAGAAGAACGTGCATTTGATGCCTTTTGGGACATCTATGAGAACGAAGCAAAAAACAACGAAATCTTACGTATCCTCGCAACGGAATCAAAAGGAAATATGGAAGAGTTAGCCTATTTGCTGCCTTATGATTCTCCGTATGTACAGGAATATTTTAGTTCACTCGACTCTGTTCATCCAATGGCAGCTCAAACATTTAACAAAACGCTTGGTATTGCGTATGCAAAACAGTATGCTACGGTGCCCAACACCTCTGAATATGGGACAGCAACTGACCGACTCTACCGTGATGCAGATTGTACAAACTTTGTATCTCAAATCTTAGTTGCAGGCGGTGTGTCTATGCACGATTCCTACCCTGATGAGACGCAGGGATGGTGGCATCGCCGATTACAGACGCAACACGGCAGTTCATATGTATGGACGCATAAATACTCTGCAACATGGGTTGGAGCAGATCGCTTTGTTAGATTCATGGGTACGAGCGGCAACGAATATAGTAGTTTTCCGACCTTTGCCATAAAAGTGTCAGCAGGTGATTTTATTGCTTTAGATGTTGAAAATGATGGAGACTGGAATCACATGGGATTCGTTTGCGAAACCGGTAAATATGTCACTACAGAGGGCGTAACATACCGAGATTTTCTCGTTGCCCAGCATACAAATAATTATTATGATTGGGTAAGTTCGGATATTAACCGCTGGGAGACTCATGAAGGGAGTGGAAAATTTGCAATCGTCAGGCGTAATGGAGTCGCATAAGAAGATTTTGTTCACCGCACTCTTTCTTGCGATTCTCGTTCCTCTTTTCTTCACCCTCGCAATCCGCTCGCAGCTGTCTCTCGTCTCTCCGTCCGGCGACTCGCCCCTGATCGCATATGTGCATGAATGCATGACGTCCGGCTTCTGGATGGACATGATTGGAGAAGGCACCTTTTACGGCCATTTGCTCTCTTCACCGAAATACCAAATCGGGGTGCTGCTGATTTTCCAGAGCCTCGTCTGCGTCGTAATCACGCTCCTTCTGCTCTGGCTGACACTGTACTGCAAACGAACCTATCTTACGCCGTTTACGGTCGCCTACACGATTTTGTCCGCGCTCATTTTCTTAGCCACCATGGGCGACACCATCATCAGTGAGGGAGGCGGAGGGCAATACTGCGCCCCCATGCTCTGGGGCTCTTATCTTCGGGAAGGGCGCGGCCTCGGCTCGGTACTGGTCTATCTGGTCGTTGTGGGATGTTATTTTGTCAGCCTTGCACGCAGCCGCAGGGTAAAATGATACATCAATACACTTATACCTAGTTAACAGCAATAGAGACGTTGACCTAACTTGGGCCAACGTCTCTATTGCTGTATGGAAATGTCAAGAAATGTGCAGTCGGGAAACACCCAAAATCTGAAAAGCATGGT
>OODA01000171.1_pt1 | contig 53507 bp, 41 predicted proteins | sample 1671341 | NCBI WGS metagenome assembly OODA01 (sample SAMN06348147, study PRJEB24527) | human gut metagenome | biome: human gut; feature: ankylosing spondylitis patient; material: feces | host: Homo sapiens | place: China | collected 2015-10 | reverse complement strand
TTTGTTGCTCAGGAACTTATAAATAAAGTTAAATTATAGTGTTGCGGAATTAAGGTAAATATAAACTGAACTGTGTCACGGCTCTGTCTTAATATTATTTCCAATATTTTTCTGCCATAGGCTGCAACCTTTTTCTTATCACCTCCATTACAGTTTCAAAGTCAAGTGTCTCTTTCCATTGAATCTTTTTCAGGAAAGCTTTCCATCGGGTAATGCGTGCTACATCTGTTGAAAAATCTTCTGTGAACAACTGTAATTCAGGATTGTACGTAAGACCACGATTGTCGAAAGTCGCCTTGATAGCATCGTATAATGTTTCATCATCCAAGTCTCTCTTTGTCAAGAGTTGATAGCAGTCGAAGAAATCTTTCATGCGACTATTAAGTACATCACGGTCTATCATCGTATGGAATTTCTCGGCGACAACTGTCTCCAATGAATATGCTTGTATGTTTACAGATGGAATGTCTGGCAAAAGCAATGGAAAATCAATGGTTGTGGGATATGGGGTAACAACATCACCAAAACCAATGTCAACAGACATGTTATAAGAAATGGTATCCATGTGGGCAGTAAAGTAGAATCGGGTGCCAGGATATTTCTTTTCGACAGTGATAGGTTCCAACCTGATGCTATCAACGTCAAACGACACTCCATCCTCATCGCATACTATGTCCAAGATTTCTTGGAATACATGCGCAAGGAAATCCCTGTCACGGCTGATTCTGTCTGCCAAAAAGTCAACATCTACCGTAGGACGTGCCTCAAGTCCATTCATAGCATAAAGCAAAGAGCCTCCTTTTAATAAGAAGTTGTCCTTATATTGGCTAACAGATACTCTGTAAAGCAACCTTTCGTTAAAGTATCTTGCCAAGAGATACATATATTTATAGCCTGTTTCATTCATTAGATTGAGCAAACGTGTCTTTACAGACTTGCCGTAGTTTTTCTTTCCCATTTTATTCTATTGCTATTTCAAGATAATTCTTCAATGTGTTGAATACTCTGAGGCGTTTGGCATAATCTTGCAAACGAGTGAGATTTCGGTTGGGCTTTCTCAGATAGGAGCGTATCACTTCTGTACAAACATCCAGCCCCAATTTGTTTCTGTATTTCACAGCATCGCAAACACTTCGCTCCATGTCGGTGACGCGAACATGATACCCAGAAATTTCTGCATTCATAATGCCAAACTCCAAGTTCTCTTTCTTCCAATAATACAACTCTATCGGTAGCGTATCAGGTATAACTACTTTCCGTTTGTTGGCGATGGCAATGCAAAAAGCAGGTGGAACAGTTGTCGAAAGCTGATGGTAAGCCCACGCATTGTATAGACATACAATGCCATTAGGTACAATCCGCTCCACATCTATCATTGTATTAAGCAAGGTATCGGGAACGGCATATATGCCATGACGCAACTTTATCAAGTCGCCACGCTCTTTAGCTCTCAACAGTCGTTTATACTCTGACAAATGAGATATATCTGTAGTGGAGATAGTGCCACCTAGTGCTGCCACTTTACTAATTATATTATTATCCATCTCACATCTAATAAAATGTCATTACTGCTGCAAAAATACAATTAATTACGAAAACACGGCAATATTCTACGGATAATTTTATAAAATACCGCACATTTTTGCATGTTTTTATAATTCTATTTGAAGTTTTAGCGGACAGCAATAATTGTATTAACATTCCTCAACATCTTTTCCTAGAAAAGATAGAACTATTAATAAAATTGTTTAACATTTATTTTTTAGTCTAAGAAAAATTGTATAATTTTGTGTTTGGATTATCATGTCTCAATTACAGTATTAAGTCAAGACGAGTTCTTGCATAAATATTATGAGACAGCTCACGCCGTGTGGAGCATGGTGAAATCGAAAGACGTATCTATGCGAAGCGGGTTTGGGTGGGACGATAATCCAGACATATTAAAGGCGTTTATCGACGCTATGTTTGAGACTCTCTGTTAATCTAGCAAATTCACAGTAATTATTGTCTTGAACGTGGTCAACGGTAGATGTCCCGGGGTGTGAATACATCTATCCCGTGGAGACCTTGTAAGCACTTATTGTACCCTTATGAGTATAATGCATCTGTTTACGGAGGTCTCTTTACGGCTGCGTATATCATATCGGCGTGGGCTCTGACGTTGTCTGTTCAACAATAATAGGCAATTGCTAGAGCCTCAGAGAGTGGAATGGACAACAGGACGATTCCACGCTTTTTTAGTGTCTGCGTATCAAGTCAAGTCTTTGATAAGATACCATCACGATATGGAAAAATATTGCGCCACATCAGATGTAAAATGCACAGTAGGAGATAATCAAACTCCTCCAAGCGCTGGACTTACCTCCAACGCCCTCCCCGAAGTTCGAAAGCCTATCAAACCAACGGACTCACAAACAGGGGTGTCCACCAATAATGTCCAGTCGAAAACTTCAGTCAACACTAATAAAGACACAAAGGACACTCCCCATTGGTATGCTCTCCGCACCACGTATGGCAGAGAAAAGAAGGCATACGAATATCTTCTGAGCAAAAATGTAGTAACATTTTATCCAACATTAAAGAGCATCAAGATTGTAGATGGTAAACACATTACAATCGAAGAATCACGTATTCCAAACATCTTCTTTGCATACGGCACAGAAGAAGAATTAAAGACATTTGTTTACGACAACATAAACCTCCCATACCTCCGCTTTTATTATCGACATACCCATGTTGGCAACAAGATTGTCAAGACACCATTGGTCATACCAGACAACCAAATGAACAGCCTAAAGATAATTTGTACTGCAGATTCTGATGATATAATTGCTTCGACAGAAGAAGTAGAGAAATTCAAGTCGGGTCAAAAGGTGCGAATAACTGAAGGCAAGTTCGCAGGCGTGACAGGCATAGTAGCCCGCCACCAAAGCCAGCAGCGTGTGGGCATTGTCATTGACGGACTTCTGACAGTGTGCACAGCGTATGTGCCGAGTGCGTTTATTGAGAAAATAATTTAAAACTATAAAATATGAATAGTAAAATTTTAAAATTTATAACTGGAGCAATATGTCTTTTTAGTGTTAGTGGGTTGTATTCATGCAAAAACACTACTCCTACTCCAGAGGATACAAGGTATATTAAAGATTTTCATGTGGCAAATTTTCTTCATTCTGCAAATATGCTTGAAGAAGGTAAATTAGCGTTGTATGTTGATTATTCCACTTGTATCGCCGAAGGCATGAAAACCTCTGCCTTTTATGTAAAGCTAGTTCCGTCTTTTGTAGAAGCTACAAAAACCTTTTATTCAATAAAAGGAGATTCTATAAAGCAAGAAATTCCAGCAGATACATATAATCGCCTTCTGAATATACACGAAGTTAATTATGCGGATTTAAAATCTGCAGCAGAACAAATTGCAAAGGGCAATACAGAAGCTGCACTTCTGACTGATGGCGAATACTATAATCCCACAATAGCTGGTGCCAATCCTAATAATCCATATTTGGCAGACGCTTTTAAAACATGGATGAAAAAAGGACACGATATCTTTATTATCTCTGAGCCTTATATAGAGATCAATAATGGTCTTCAATATAATAAGAAGCGTTTCTATTTTCTTTTCACAGATACAAGGTTGAAGAATAACATATATGACCGTATCGCTCAAACGGCATCTTTAGAACAATTCCCAAATGTTCAGATATTCCATCTTTCAGCAGACCATCCTAACATTATGGCAGAAGGGAACTCTTCACAGACAAATGATTTGCTTGCTGCAAAAATTGAGCCTTATGGTATTTTTGAGATACAAGATTGGACTTTGGATTGGAAACAAATAGAAAATTATATCATGGGCGCAGTTGATGAACAAACTGGTAATCCACTTTCTAATGGTGATTACGTTATTAAGGGCTTAAAGGTAGATAGAAACTCGTTCGGTGGTTATAAGATTACAGATGTTGATGTAAAAGTTTATGACATGAATATGGCATATATGGACTATTGTATGCGAAAAGAGTCTGGAGAAAAAGTAGGCGCTCTTGGTGAAGAACTTCCAGAGTGCCCAAACTTTCTTGTGGTTGATTATAAGGAATTTGAACGACACGGAATGATAAATCTCTATTTTGATGTCATGAATTACAATAATGCCTTCCTTATTGGAAAGCCAAACAATTATTTCAAAATAGATTTCTTCATCACTAAAACAGAAAACGTATTTTCAAAGTATTCTTCCATGTTTACTTTTGATCTTCTTGGGCACCCAGGTATTACCAACAGTTCTGTGGTTACAAGCGTAGAACAATGTCTCGTTGATAAAGATTTGGAGAATCAAATGAAGCACTCCCCTTTCTATACAATTTATATTAAAAGCAATAAATATTAAAAAATATAGGACATATGAGAATAACAACTCTTCCCGCTCTTCAGTCTTTACAGGACGAGACTATGGTTTATGCTGCGATAGTAGGTGCAGTAGCATTAGGTTTTTCATTTTTAGTTGCATCATTGATTGCTTATAAAGGTGGCAATGATCGTTCTTACATAACCCGTAGAATTTGGTATGTAATTATAGGTCTTGCTGCAGTCGCGTTTTTCTACATATACAACGATCTCTTTGTTAAGCCCAATATTACAAATGTAGGTTGGCAAAGTATGTTCTCTGATACAAATTTCATAAGTATCTTTATTAACTTGGGCGTATATCTTGTTGGTGGTATAATTCTCATGTTTACCTTCAGACACAAGAAATTCGGTTCCATTCTTGGTAAAGAAAAGAATGCATAACACAATCTAATTATCACGTGAATATGGCAAAACAGTATTTCGTAATGGGTATCGGTGGTACCGGCATGCGTTGCATTGAGTCCTTGATTCATCTTTGTGCAATGGGCATGTTTGACGATACTGAGATACACCTTTTAGCTCTTGACACCGATAAGAACAATGGTAATTTTTCTCGATTAAAAGAGGTCAAAGAAGCCTATGTTAATGCTAAAAATCTGGATAAGGCAAATCGCACGTCATTGACAGATACGTTCTTTTCTGCTGATATAAAATATTATGAGTTCAGCCCTAACTACGAAAAAAAGAGTACCTTCAATGATGTTTTTAACTACGGTAATACCAAGTATAATAATCCTGAGGAGGCAGACTTGGCAGATTTGGTTCTTACAGATAATGTAGAGAACTTTAATTTGCGTCACGGCTATCGTGCACAAACACATCTCGGTTCAATGATGATGTATCACTCGATTATTGAGGCTGCACGTTCGCGTATGGATAATGAGCTTAAGCAGTTCCTTCAAGTTCTTATTCAAGCATGCAATGGTGGTAGCGATCCCAAAGTCTTTATTTTAGGCTCTGTATTTGGAGGAACTGGAGCTTCTTCTATCCCTATTATACCTCAGGCTATTTCTGAGGCTGCAAGTATTATGAGCAATGGTGCAGCTAATATTTTAGGTCGAGCATACTTTGCATCAACACTCTTGACTGCATATTTCAGTTTCAAGGCTCCTTCTGCAGAAGAATTAAAAGACCAAAAGGTTATAGCTACCAGTGACAAATTTGCATTGAATTCCCAGGTTGCAATGATGTTCTATGATGATGATACAACCGTCAAGAATACATATCAGCGTTTCTATATGATGGGAACTGACGGACAGGGTTGGGATCCTATGGTGCGTGAGAAGGACAAGATAACCAAGACGATTACGGGTGGTGGTGAGCAAAAGAATGATTCGCACTACATAGAACTCCTTGCAGCAAGTGCTGCTCTTGACTTCTTTAATTGTGACATAGCCCATTTGAAGGAGAATAAGAGCGCCGGTGAAACGGATTATGTATATCGTGCAGTTGATGGATCTGGCAAGTTTGAATTCAAAGACTTCGTTGGCAACAAGGATAACTATGACAAAGACTTTGCGAAGAAATTCGGCATGCTTATAGCATTCTCTTTCCTCTGCAACGATCCTGATATAGACTTTGTCGAGAGTGTTCGTTGCAATAAGCAGAAGGAAATTACAGGATTCGACGGAATGGATGTAAACCAAGTTGAGTACTTGAAGAAATATTTCAGTCTCTTCAATGTTCGTAAGGTAAATGACGAATTTGCAGAAGGATGGATTCGTCAGATTCATCGTTCTGCTGGTGGTGGCGATAATTTCCTTTTCAACCCTAAGTTGTTTGCATTCCATACTATGAAGGAATTGCACAAATACGATTGGAACAAAAACTTGTATAGGAATGAAGGCATTGGTAAGGATTGGACTTTCTCTGTTGGCTTCTTTGGCTCCAAATTCAATTCTTTTAAGGAAGAATTTATAAAAACGCTACATAACGGAACCCCAACAACGATTACAAATACTGGAGAGCGTTTCTATAAACTCATTTATGATACGCTTTGCAAAATCTATAACATAAACTAATTTGATACGCTATGTCTAAAGCTTTATTGATAAAGAGCTATACAACTCTTACAACCGGCACACAGGGTAATTGGAATGACCTGAACATGGCGTCTTCCTATATCCAGGGAATCCAAACAGGAAAAATTCTTGAAGATGTAAGTGCGGACAAGATTGCCGCACTAATTTCAGGTGTACCTACGCCATGGGCACGAGCAAAGCTTTTTAAGTTTGCGCTTGGAACTTTGGCAAATCCTGATCCTGCAATTTCAAATTCTGGTCTTACCCAGTTCTATGAGATGCTTCACGGAGAGTGGAGAGGTCTCTTAGCTTTGATGGCTTTGTACTCAGATCGCATTCGCATTTCAAAACCTGTAGTCATGAATGCAAAGGGAGGTGATTATGAAATTGCTTCTGCATTCGGTCGTATGCTTTTCAACGACAAGGATATTTGGAGCAATCAGGATGTTCTTGCTAAAGATCCTGATGCACAGCCATACATTCATCTGTTGTATTATAAGGACCAACTTATTGGTGGAACATCACCACTGACAGGTGTTTTTACAGGCGTGAATTATTCAAACCTGAATGGCATGAATGATATTAGCTGGTATAGAAATGGTAAGTTGGAGGATCCAATGCCATATCTCTCACCAGATCAGTTACAAAAACTCTATCTGTTTGTCAAGAATATTAATGGCAACCTTGATGCTTTCGAGAACAAGGTTAACCAGTTCCGTCAGGATGAGCAGCGAGTAAATATTGATGGCTTCAAGAGCATGAGCCGTGATTGGGAATCTGAAATTCTCCAAAAGGCTCATGGAAATCTGCGCAATATGGGACCAATCCCAACTTATGGTGCTTTGTCTTGTCCATTCAACGTGTTGTTTTGTAGCGATGTTCCTGTATACATGAAGCCAGACTTTACATTTACATATGTCAAAGGAACAGACTATCAGAAGATCGGCGACATCCAGAATCTTCTCAGTTCTGATAGTTATGTACTTGGTTGGGCAGAGGATGCGGAACAACGTCAGAAACGTTCTGAAGCACCTGTTTATTATTTACAGGTAAAGGATCTGCATTCTGGTTCTACATGCTATTTCACTATACCTCTCTCAGAGATGGGTATAGACATTTTCAAGAATCGCTTTGCAGAATTGTTCGATTATAATGCAGGAGGTAATAGCCACATAACTGCTTCAATTAGTGATAATGGCGATATGCTTTCTGTTTCTATGGTAGTTGAGATTGATGGTGAAAGCGTAACACTTAACACTCGTGAGTACCAGATTGAATGGATGGAAGATATGGGACGCGTTATCATGTGGCCGAACTTTGTGTCTGACAGGTGGAATAAGTATTATATGTATACAGAGTTCACTGCTGATGCTAAGAACAGGTTCCAGCCTATTTTCAAGTTCGAAGGAAATATCATCCGTGATGGTAACGAAAAATTCTTTACTCCACAGTATGAGGCAGCACCAAACGAAGAACTTGGGGTACACATCAAACCTTTGATTACATACCCTGCAGGTAAAGTTGAAGACCTTCCAAAGTACAACATTATTGCAGCAGATAAGCCATTTGAAGGTCTTTTAGCCACTGTGCAAAAGGGTGGTCACGATGAGCGTGCTGGTTATCTGATGCTTCGTCATAGCATTATAAAGGATCTGTCTTCTATCGACATGAAGAGTACTGCTGTAGTTGGAATCGATTTTGGTAGTAACAACACTTGTATTTATTATAATGCAAATGATCGAGGCGCTATGCCAGTTCAGTTTGAGAATAATCGTGCTGTCCTTGTCGGCAATGAGAATGATAACAAGAAGGCCAATGCTGGTAATGATGAACTTTTATTCTTCACAAACTACCCTGCAGAGAATGGACAATTGAAATCATGGTTGCATGAGCATGATTCACGATACAACTGCTACAATCAATCTGAGGAAGTTGCAGGAGGTGTTCCTGTAAATCGTCCAAATGTTGTGGTTCGTGAGATGGATGAATTTGAAATAAAGACTCAGGCTGGTACTCTTCATTATAACATGAAGTGGTTGGACAACCAGAAGGGGCTTGAAAAGAAGCGTGCGTACTTGAAGTCTATTTGGCTCCAGACATGCGCATTCCTTTATAAGAATAAGATTCGGCCCGAAGAAATCAGTTGGAGCCATCCTGGTTCTATGATGGAATCTGATGTAAATGACTATGACAAGATTTTCAACGATTTGCAGAAGATCTATCCAATCACAACAGGTAGAAAGCCAGAGATCAATGAGAGCTATCCTACAGAGGCAGAAGCTGTATGTAGCTTTGCTCTCTCGCAAGATTTCGGTCTAGCTGGCAATAATATGTTCCTTGGTATTGACGTAGGTGGTAGCACGAGCGATATCCTGCTTCTTGGAAAGGATCCTAACAATGGAAACAAGGCAACATTGTTCCGTGAAAGTTCTGTCCGTCTTGCAGCAGGTGTATTTTTCGATGCTGTCATTAAGTCCGAAACATTCCGTCAAGCATTGGTAAACTTCCACGAAAGTAATCAACGTGCGGTTTATGTATCCAATATCCGCGATGTCTTGACAGAAGCCAACAAGGCTCCTTACTACTTGAATAACATTTTTGATCAGTTGAAGACCTTTGATGATTACGAGAATTTCTATGATACAATCAACCGTGATGCTAAATTCGTATTCACAATCCCTGCTTATGTAACTGGTCTGCTATTGTACTATTCTGGTATGTTGATTGGTAAGACGATTAAAGATAATAACTTAGATAATATCGACCGAATTGATATTCTTTCATTTGGTAAGGGTGGACGTATCTTCCACTGGCTCCGCAATTCAGCAGGAAACCGTGCAACTCGAGAGTATTATTCAACCTGCCTCAATGCCGGTGTTCATTGCGTAACAGATGTTGAGTTAACTGTTAAGTATCGTGATGAAATTGAAGTTGACAATAAAGCAGAAGTTGCTAAGGGTCTGTGTGATCCTAAAGATGTTGTCAAGAAACAGAAGGCTGAAGACCGTGACATATGTGGCGAAATAGGAGTTAAGTATCTTATTCCTGGAGGTAGCATGAAGAGTTTGTCTGTTGAAGATGAACTTACCGGTGACTATTTCTCTGACGATATGGGCAACTTCGATTTCTCAGGAATCACCAACTTTGAGGCATTCATGAATATATTTATCGAGTTTGTTAGCCAGAAGACAAAGCTATATGCTAAGGCTGATAGCGAGTTGCGTGATGATTTGTCTGATCTTCCAAGCAAGATAGCAAGCTTCATTTGCAACAATGATAGAGAATACAAAAAAGCTAAGGATAAAGCGAAGTCAGGTGAAGGTTTCCACTATCATCAGCCAATCATCATCGCAGAAGGAATCTGCTTCCTTAGCACTTTGATTAGAAAAGCTTTTAACCAGTAATAAGTTGGAAGAAATCCAAATAAAATGAAGTCATTAGCTCTATACATAGACAAGTGGTATATTGTCGGTGCTGTAAACACCGACGGTATCACTCGTCTTGTAAATCTACCTAACCGCGAGGATCGCATTTGGCTCTATTTCTATGAAGATGTTGCCAATGACGAAATTTCCTATGGCAAGGGGTTCCAGAGCAAGTTTCGTAACAACGAACCTCACTATTATGGTGATATATTCTCTTTGATTACTCAGTCTTCGGCCCAATATACCATGTTTAAACGTTCCCAACCAATGAAGGGAATATTTAAGTCTTCAAAGATTTTTGATGATTTACGCAAGGATATGGACGAAGATGGGGATATAACCACCTACATATCATTCTCAAAAGACATTTCTTTGGCTTCACGTCTTCTCTTTATTGAGGAGTTGAAAGAAGAAAGATTTGTTGTACAGGAGAGTGTTGCGCGTATTTGCCATCTGGCTTTGGAATATGCTGCAAAAAAAAGCAACTATATAGAAGATGGATATTACCTTGTTCTAAATGCTTGTAATGAAAATCTTCACTATGCACTCTATCAGAAAACAGATGATCTATTCAATAGAGAGAAGGAAGATGTTCTTGAAGGACTTGGAACCGATGTTAGAAGCCGTGCTTTGATAGAAAATGTAGTTGATTACATTAATGAAAGAGAGTACTTGCTGAAAACAAAGGAAGAACGAGAGTCTGAATATCTGAGAATGAATCAATTTGTAGATGATTGGCTCGTTAAGTTAGCGTCTGCAAGAAGTTATATTCCAGTTGAGCTCACAAACGTAACTTTATCTCGTGACCCTTTTAAGAATTATCCAGTTCCAGTCAAGAAATCAAAGATTGATGAGAGAACTGATAAGATTGTCAAGGACATCATAAACGTAATTGTTCGCTTTGTTAAAGATGCAGGTGTAAGCCATGAACAGATTAAAGGAATATTGTTCTTGGGTAATACATTTACCAACATTCAGTTTAAGAAGGAATTACGTAGCTACTATAATCTTGATGATTGCAAGATGGTAAGTTACAAGGATTCAGACTTGTCATCATTGGTAAGTGCTTACACTTTCATAGATTGTAGTCAGTTCTCTGCTGCACAAAATGTGATGAGAGGTAATGCGGAAGCGGAACTTCGTCGTATCAAAATTGCGGAAGAGGAAGCTGCAGCCATGAAACGCGCTAAGGAAGAAGCTGACGCAAAGGCTGCAATCGAAAAAGAAGCAACAGAAGCAGAGCGTAAATTTAAGGATGCCATGGACATGGGATTTGATGCAGAACGCGAGCATGACTATGACAAAATGGAGGAGTTCTTTAACATTGCTCTTACCTTGCGTCCGGATGATGAAGAGGCAAAGCAAAAACACGAAGAGGCACTCCGTAAGAAAGCAGAATTGTCAGTTCAACAGAATCATTATAAAGATAAGATTCAACAGGCGAAGGCTGCATACGATGAGAACGACTACGAAACTGCAAAATTCAAAGCAGAGGAAGCTCTTAGTTTCATGTCGGACTCAAAAGAGGCATTACGTATTAAAGAGGATTCAATTCGTCGAATTAAGAGCCAGAAAGAACTTGAAAGATATCTTAATCGTGCCGATTTGTTTATTGCACAAAAAGCATATTCTGAGGCTATTCAAGAACTCCAAAAGGCTAAACTTCTCGATGTTGATTATAATGATATTATTGAGCGCGAGACTCGAATCAAAAAAGAACAACAAGCTACTAATAGCAGAGTAGAGGAACTCTCCAATCAACTTAATTCTGCATTGAATGAAGGTAGATATGATGATGCTATAAACACCTGCAATGAGCTCATAGATGTTGATTTTACCAACTCACGAAAGTGGAGCGCTCGTATTTCAGATATTAACATCAAGAAGGAGCGTGCGGTGGAGGACAGGAAGCGTTGGGAAAAACTCGTTAGAGATATTGATTCTGCACAATGGGAAGAGGACTGGAGGCGCATTATCACTCTTTGCAAAGAAGCACTTGGTATAAAGGACAATCCTGATATTCGCACAAAGTTAGAGAAAGCTGAGGCTAAGTTTAAGACAGAAAATGAACTTAAAATGCTTGATCAAACTATTGCGGAGATAAAAGATTTAATTCTAAGTTCTCATTATACTGAAGCTAAGAAAAAACTGACCCAACTTCAAAGTAGGAGCCTTGACTCTGTACATGACAAGGAAGTTCGCGACCTGTTTAAATTAATCTTTGACAAAGAAAACGAAGCAGACGGTTTTACCACGACTCATACGGGTGTTTCTCCAGACCAACCTATAAATGATCCGTTTTGGGACACTCCGTCTATAGAGCCTTATCCAATATCTAAATATAAAAAACAAAAAGCAAAATCTGGTGATGATTTCTTTGATTCCGTAGAAAGTAAAAGTAAGTCACAGCAGAAAAGAAAAGTTTCCAAACCAACTGGTAAGATAACAAATGATGATTTTAATTTTGACCACAAACTGTTATGAGAGATTTTGATAGAGGACAAACCGCAATATTTACGCAACAAAATTATTTCGATATAATTTTAGGATGGAGTGGTTGGAACGGTAATAAATATATTGACGATATTGACTTGTGCGTTTTTTACAAGAACGCAGACAATACTACAGGCGGTGTATTTAACCGTTCTTATAAGGGGAATAAAGAAACAGAAGGATTTTTAAATTGTTTCCCTTATGTTTGTTACATTGGGGAAGAACGTCCAAATAACAAATACAATGATGAGGAGATTGTACGAATCTCTAAAATAAATACATTAACAGAATTATATATTGTTGCTATTGATTATTTTGCAGCAGTAAATGAGCAAGAACCATTTTCATTACCTCTATTTTTGGATATTGAATATGAGGGTATGTTACCTTTTTTATCCATTAAGGTGAACCGTAAAGAGTCAGAAACAGGTCCAATTTGTCTCATTGCTTCTATTAAAAAAGATACAAATGATAATATTTTGGTTACAAATGAAACAAAATTTTACACAGTGAAAAAGGCCTTAGAATCAATCCCTGGATTTACGCAAATTTGTAATTGTTAAATATTTTATTAATATTAAATAAAAATTTATGGTAACATTAAAAAAGAAAATTACCCTCAGACGTAAGGGTGAGGCTGCTGACTTCACATTCAGTGGCAAGTTGAAGGTTAAACTCTTCTGGAGTTCTCCGACCGATCTCGATCTTTGCTTGTTCTTTAAGAAGAAGAATGGCGAAGTTGGTGGTATCTTCTCTAACGAGTACCGTGGACGCAAAAGCGATCTTGGCAATCTTAACGAATTCCCATTCATGCTTCACATGGGCGACAACAAGGAGCCTTCAGAAGGTGAGGAAGAGACAGAACAGATCAATGTTGCCAACCTCAACGAGATCGATGAAGCCTATGTATGCATCGTGAACTACGATGCTGCAGTAGAAGAAGAGGATGTAACTTATGCTGAAGAAGGTGGCCGTGTTGAGCTTCAGAGCGATTCTGGTGACTATCTCGAGGTTATTGCAGACTCCGCGGATCATGGTCCTATCTACTGTGTTTGCACAATCAAGAATAACGATGGTGTAAATTCTCTCAAGAAGAGTGGCGGTGATGAGGATCATCCTGAAGTTATGGATCTCAGTACTGCATTCGAGAAGATTCCTGGTTTCGAACTGATCTGTAATTCGTAATTATGGTGTCAATTAAGCATAAGGTGACTTTGAAGACTAAGGTAGCTCAGGAGGAAACTCCTGAAGCTATCGAAAGTCCTAAAGTTACTTTGAAGAGAAAACAGCCCAAAACACCTGTAGTTGCTGAGCCAAAGCCAGCTCATGCTCCAACTCAGCCAACAGCAGAGCCAAAGCAAGAGCCCAAGCCTGTATCTCCAACTCCTCAACCGGAGAAAAAGCCAAATACAGGAAAGGTGATTGGTGGTCTCATTGCAGCTGCTATTATTGCTGGTATCTTCTTCTTTATCAATAATAAGGAGAGTGAAAACGGCAATGATAACACTCAAACTGAAGCTATTGCTCAGAATACAGAGAATCAGGATAAGGGTAATAACGCTCTTGCAGCAGAAAATTCTAATGAATATGCTTCTGCTGAAAGCAAAGGTGTACCTGCAAACGGTTCAGAAGTGCCTGTTGATGAAAATACAGACAAATCTCCAGCAAACACAACTTCTTCAGCTAACCCTGCTAAGGCAAATGACAACCAGGTTGCAGAACAATCAACAAAGCAGAATCCTACAATTATTGCAGAGTCTGCTAAATCTACACTGTCTAAACCAGCGGCTACCCAGCCTACAAGGTCATCTTCAGCCACATCAGCACCTGTAAGTGGTGATGTTGAGGAAAATGCTCGACGTGTTATCCGTGGCGATTTTGGCAATGGTCAGGAGCGTAGGGATAAGTTGGGATCTTCATACTATGAGATTCAGGGCAAGGTTAATGAAATGTATCGTCAGGGTCTTGTACATTAACCAAAATTTCAAGGAACAGAAAAATGTCTTAGAAGGGGCGTTACTCATTATGAAAGTAATGCCCCTTTAATAAAAACCATATTAGGCAATGAATATTCGTATCACAATAATGGCATTAGGGATTCTTGCTTTTACCTCTTGCCATCATAGGGAAAGTAAAGAGAATTCTGTAGTAGAACCTACGCAAGCCCAACAAAAGCTACTTGATGCAGGTTGGACAAATGAAACACCTGATGAAGATATGAGTGAGGATTATGGTGTCAAACCTATTTATGGAATCCAAGACAACTATTTTGATATCGTTATGGGAAGCGGATGCAATGTGGCTGTAAAAATCATGGAATTAGGCACAGACAAATGTATCCGTTACGTCTATGTTGCAGAAAACACAACTACAACGGTTCAAGAAATACCGCAGGGAGTCTACTATTTAAAACTTGCTTATGGATATGATTGGATGGCAAAAGAAACGATTAATGGTAAGCAAGGAAAGTTTACACGTAATGTGTTGTATGAACGGAGCCAAGATACTTTTGACTTTGGAATAAAGAATTCAAGAGAAGAGATAAACTATCGTCTAGATATCAATGTCGTTGATAGTAAGTTGGAGAATAATTTCCAGACGATTACTATCGATGAAAAAGAGTTTATGAAATAAAATGAAAGTAATATAACAATGATTCTGTATATAATTCTTGCACTCATACTATGGTTTGTCGTACCTTTGTTTATAGAAGGACATGTAAGGAAAAAAACTGATAGAAAAGCGTGGTCAATGTTATCTCGTATTGTTGCTATAGCATTGGTTATATTGGCAATATATAGATTTTTTAATTATTAAATAACTCAGAAAATACAACTATTGTTATAATCTTTGAAGACTTGGTAAATACGGGTAGAATCATACGTACTGGTGATATGCATTATTATGATTGGATTCATTAAAAAGTACAATTATAAATTTGGGATTATATGAGAAATAGAACTCTATTTTTAATTTTTATACTTTGCTTGTTTTGTGCAAACAATTCTGCTTTTACGAAGTATGTTACAAATAATCTAAATTTGCGCTATGAGGCAAATACGCATTCGTATATTCTAACAGTAATACCACGAGGAACTGCAGTAACTATAGATGAAGATTGTGATTGTAAGTGGGTCCCTGTTGAATATAATGGGTATGTCGGATACATTTCTACAAAGTATCTCTCTAATACACCTGTTCGCAAAACTTACAAACACCGCATAGGCACCTCCGTACTAAAAGATCGCTATTCTTCATATAACCGAAGAGGTGGTTTACGATATTATACAAACTCATATGGCAACAGAGTTCAATCTCCAACCTATTACAACTCACGACCAGCAGGTGCAACTGCTCTTTGTAGGGATGGAACTTATAGTTTCAGTCAAAGTAGAAGAGGAACATGCTCGCATCATGGCGGAGTGGCAAGATGGTATTAATATAATATATGGATTGTTATAGACTAAAATATTCATGAATATAAGATACAATGGAACAAAAACATCACTACACAGGCTTGACCGATGCCCAGGTGCTCGAAAGCCGCAGAAAGAATGGTGCCAACGTGTTGACACCACCAGAGAAAGAACCTCTATGGAAACAGTTCTTGGAGAAGTTCGGCGACCCCCTCATCATCATTCTGATGATTGCCGGTGCGTTGTCGATAGGTATTTCATGCTACGAGTTCTTCGGACTCGGACAGAGTGCTGCCGTATTCTTTGAACCGGTAGGAATATTCGTTGCCATCCTTCTCGCAACGGGGCTTGCCTTCTATTTTGAGTTGCAGGCAGACAAGGAATTCACGATTCTTAATCAAGTGAACGACGACGAACCAGTAGAGGTGATTCGCAATAGCAACACTACGCAGATTCCTCGTAAGGATATTGTTGTTGGCGACATCGTGATTCTCAATACTGGCGAGGAAGTTCCTGCAGACAGCGAGTTGCTCGAAGCTACGTCGTTGCATATGGATGAGTCAACATTGACTGGTGAACCAATGTGTGGAAAAAGCGTCGATGAGAAAGATTTCGACAAGGCTGCTACCTATCCTAGAAACCATGTGATGAAGGGCACTAAGGTTATGGAGGGGCATGGCATCTGTCGTGTACTTGCTGTTGGCGACAAGACAGAACAAGGCAAGGTGTTCATGGCTGTACAGATTGACGACAGTGTGAAGACCCCGCTCAATGAGCAGCTCGATGGATTGAGTGACTGGATTACCAAAGTAAGCTATGGTTTTGCTGCACTTATTGTCATCGGACGTATCATTATGTACTTCGTGACAAATGGAACCGACTGTTTCGGTTCAATGGAGCAGGTCGCTCCGTTCATAGCATACGTTCTTCAGACATTGATGATTGCTGTAACGCTTGTGGTTGTGGCAGTGCCGGAGGGCTTGCCAATGGCTGTTACCTTGAGTTTGGCTTATAGTATGCGTCGTATGCTCAAGACCAACAACCTTGTAAGAAAGATGCATGCCTGTGAGACTATGGGAGCAACAACTGTCATCTGTACGGACAAGACGGGAACGCTGACGCAGAACTTGATGAGCGTGGACGAGATGAAGATGTATGGCGATACTCCAAAGGAGGTTCTGGATGAGGATATTGCCGTAAACTCTACTGCTTCCATTGATTTCTCAGACAAGAGCAAACCGCAGATTCTTGGCAACCCTACAGAAGGAGCTTTGCTTCTTTGGTTGAATAAGAAGGGCGTTGACTATCGTGCGATACGTGAGAGTGTAAAGACTGTTGCGGAGGTGCCATTCTCTACAGAACGCAAGTATATGGCAACCATAGTAGAGTCTGTAGCGTTGAAAGGCAAGAAGGTGCTTTATGTGAAGGGTGCTCCCGAGATAGTGTTCGGTCTTTGCAAAGAAACATCTGTAAGCAAAGAGGATGTTGAAAAGCAACTGACAGAATATCAGAATCGCGCAATGCGCACTCTTGGCTTCGCCTACCAGATATTGAACGATGGTGATAAAGCGATTGAAGACAACAAGATAGTCGCAGACAAGCTCTGCTTCATCGGAATTGCTGCCATCGCTGACCCAGTAAGATTGGATGTACCTTCTGCTGTTAAAGAATGCGTTGATGCCGGCATCAGCATTAAGATTGTAACTGGTGACACTCCTGGAACAGCCAAGGAAATTGCACGTCAGATTGGCCTTTGGAATGATACGGAGGACACAGAGCGTAACATCATTACCGGTCCTGAGTTTGCGGCATTGTCTGATGCGGACCTTCAGGAGCGCATTCTTGACTTGAAGATTATTTCTCGTGCTCGTCCTATGGACAAGAAACGTCTGGTGGAGACCTTACAGAAAAAGAATCAGGTTGTTGCCGTTACTGGTGATGGTACAAACGATGCGCCAGCTCTCCGAGCAGCCCACGTAGGTCTGTCAATGGGTGATGGAACGAGCGTTGCAAAGGAAGCTTCTGACATTACCATTATCGACAACTCGTTCAGCAGTATCGGAAAGGCTGTTATGTGGGGACGTTCGTTGTATCAGAATATCCAGCGTTTCCTCCTGTTTCAGCTGACCGTGAACGTTACAGCTTGTTTCCTCGTTCTCTGCGGTGCTTTCATGGGCACAGAATCTCCTCTTACCGTTACTCAGATGTTGTGGATAAACCTCATTATGGATACCTTCGCAGCTATGGCTCTTGCCTCACTGCCACCATCTGAGAGTGTGATGAAAGACAGACCTCGCGACCGCAATGCGTTTATCCTGAACAAGCCGATGCTTCGAGAGATTATAGGTGTAGGTGGTTTCTTCTTCCTGATGCTGCTCGGAATGCTTTATATCTTCCAGCACGCAGAGGTGAACCAGCTTACCGATCTGCTTCACCTGCAGTTGGGAGCCAAGGGACACGTGTCTACATACGAGCTGACATTGCTCTTCACGACCTTCGTAATGACCCACTTCTTCTATCTCTTCAATGCCCGAGCATTTGAGACTGGTCGCAGCGCTTTGCATTTCAAGGGATGCAATGGTTTGCTTACGATTGTGGCAATTATCCTTATAGGTCAGATTGCAATGGTTGAAATACCTGGTTTGCAGCAGTTCTTCAATGTTGAGGGATTGAAACTGATAGACTGGGTGATAATCATCATTGGTTCTTCATTCGTACTTTGGGTACGTGAAATCTGGCATCTGTTGACAAAGAAATAACATTTCTGATGGAACTACATAAGGAATATTGTGTGGTTTCATCCCTCTGAGCTACATCACGCTACAACTTCAAGATGGAACTACATAAAAATTTTGTGTGGTTCCATCTTTATTTTTTTAACTATGGATATCTACTAAAATCAAGTACGTAAAAAAATCTGCCATATCTTCCAGAATTGCTATATGGTGCTCATTATCAATATTATAAAGGCTGGAAGATATGGCTGAGAAGGGGGATATCTACCAGCATATCTACCAGCATATCTGCCAGCCTATCTTCCAGCCTGAACGGGCTATCTGCCAGCCTACTGCCCTACCCTCTTCACAAGATAGCGCGTGCAGGTTTCGCACTTGCGGCGGTGCATGCCTGGCATGTTAGCGAGCTTGCGACCGAAGGCGATGAGAGTGTTGGCTTTTAGGGAGGAACCGACCTTCTGCTTAATGACGTCGAAGATTTCGGCGGTGGAGAGCCACTCGGCGGCGGGGTCGAATGAGTCGGCGGCGACGGAGAAGCAGAGGCTGAAGTATTGGTCAGCGGGTTCCTGTATCTCGTAACGTCGATTCCAGAGCATTATCTGCTCGGTCTCTGCCTTGTCGAACCAGCTGCGGCGACCGTTGCGCAGGAGCTGCAGCGCCTGGGCGAAGAGCTGACGGTGGTCGGGCACGCGACTGGTGTCGATGGGCGCGGTTAGCTCGATGCCGATGAAACGGCGATTGCCCGAGGGGTCGGCGAGGATGTCGGTCATGTTGCTGGTGGCGATGAACGATGCTTTGCGAGGTAGTTCCTCGATGTGGGTGCCGAACGGGCGTTTCACTTTTACCGACGGCAGCTGAATGATGTTCTTCAGAAAGCCTTGCTGCACACGTGGCGAGATCTGGTTGAACTCGTCGAGGTTGATGAGCAGTTGCTGCGACATGGCGAGCATCACCTGGCGACGATCGGAAAGGGCAAGGCTGTCGGTGTAGCCCCACTTCAGAGCATCGGGCAGCAGGCGACGGCAGAACGTGCTTTTGTTGTAGCCTTGCGGCGAGATGAGCAGTGGTGCAACGCTGTTGCCGTAGAGTCGGGAGGATTGGTTTTGCCACTGGCTCACCATGGCGAGCAGCCACGTGGTAAACCACTCGCGCCATAGCGGTGTGTCGGTTGGCACGGTGAGGGCGAGGTCGCCGATGTGGTCGTGTCCGTCCCATACGCCTTCGCACTCGGCGAGGTAGTCGCCGACGGGGTCGTACTGGCGAACGTAGTCGGAGTCGATATAGTTGCGTATGTCGTTCTGACTCACCTCGATGCCTTCGCGCTGCACCTCAAGAATGATGCGTCGGCGCGTGCGCAAATCGAGTGGTTCGAAGCTGCCGACTGGACTATCGACGGGGCGATACTCGGTGCAGTTCATAACGGTGTTGTAGCGAAAGGCGTAGTGCGTGGTGAGGAAGTCGATCATGCGGTCGATTGGGCTTGGTGCGGTTGTTTCGTTTTTCATGGTTATTGGTGTTTTGTGTTGTTGTTATAATTCTCACGCTGCGACAACTTTATTGCCACGCTACGACAACTTTATTGCCACGCTACGGCAACACGGTTGGCACGCTACGGCAACATTATTGTTGTGCTACGGCAACATGGTTATCGCAGAGCGAGAATAATGGAAAAAGGGTAAAAAAAACTACAGAAAGTCGACCTCTTCTTTCGAGTTATCAAATACTACGTTCGTGTAATCGTACTGTGCGAAGAGCTGCTTTATCCACTCTTGCTGCTCGGGCACGAGCTTAGACTTTCCATAATGATAGCGATAGTACATACTTGTTCCGCCGAAGTATTTCCTCATCAGTAGGCGCAAGTTTGAGGCATCGCGTAGTTTCACGTCTTCAAACAGTTGCTTAAATCCTGATGCCAAGCGCACCATGCGCACTGGTTTGAAGTGATCGCACGAACCGTCTGCTCGCAGGGCTGTGGGAAAAATCGCATTACCCTGCGTGCGTGAGGAGTCAAGTGCGACGGACGAGCGAAAATGTATGCACTCGTTGCAGCGTTTGCAGTTGGAATTGAAGCAATAGGACCAGTTGTTTGGGATGTTGCTGCGCTTGATAGCAGCGTCGTTGATGTTTGTGTTTTCCATTGTACTTTGTTTTTTAGTTTATAGTGTTTCTAAAATTGCTTGCAAAGGTATAATATTGCGCAAGCGTTGTCAAGTTTTTTCAGAAAAAAGTTTTTTCGAGGATGGAAGATAGAAGGTCACGGATGGAAGAAAGGCTGGAAGATAACTCGTTTTTAAAGTTATCTTCCAGCCTTTAATATGCTGATAATGAACCGAATGTGGCAAAACTGGTAGATATGGAGGATTTTTTCGCGTATTGAGGTATAATGTAGGAGGCTACGGCATTCTTGCCAACTCAAAACCTATCTTCTGGCTGCGTGGGTATGGCAGGATGCCATACCCTCCTACATAAGTTTCAAAACTCACCATCTCAACATCTCAACACCTCACCACCTCAACATCATTTAATCTTGTCAAAGCCCTCGCCGAAGACACCCTGGCAGAATGTCTGCGAAACGACGGCATCGGGGTCGATTGCCTTGATTACGGCGAACACTTCCTGCGACTCGTACTTACGCGTGAGGACGATGAGCAGGTCGACATCTTTCTTGCTGTACCAGCCCTTACCCTCGATGAGCGTCACACCGCGACGCACGTCGGTGTTGATAGCGTCAGCAATCTCCTGATACTTCTTCGAGATGATGAGGAACTGCACCGTCTGGCGTGAGCCATTGATGACATAGTCGCAGACGATGGTGGCTACAAGCGTGAAGGCTACACCGTAGACGATGGTCTCGGTGCTGCGGAAGAGCAGGTAGGATGAGCAGATGATGGTGCAGTCGACAAATTGCATGGCGCGTCCGAAGCTCATGTTGAAGTACTTGTTGAGCAGCACGGTGATGATGTCGGTGCCACCAGTAGAGCCATTATGCGAGAAGACCAAACCCAAGCCTGCACCGCCCATCGCACCGCCTATGAGCACGTGCATGAACTTGTCTTCGCCTGCCGTGATGATTGGGTGAGCCTCGAAGAACGGCTGAAGCACACCGACGAAGAATAGCAGTATGCCCACGCCGGTTAAGGTGCGTATGATGAACTGTAGGTTCAGTGCCTTGAGGGCAATGAGCAGCAACGTACAGTTGATTACGGCAAGCGAAATCCATGTAGGAATCTCGGTTGCATAGAAAACAAGTGCTGCAATACCTGACGCACCACCCATAACGACTTTCTCGGGCAAGATGAACGCTGTGTAACCAACAGAATACGAAAGGATGCCGAGCATGATAAAAACAAGGTCCTTCATGTTACTCTTGGTGCGCGACTTCATCACCGTTGTTTTAGCTTCTCCCATAATTAGCAATTTTAAAAGAACAAAGCCATAGCCCCCAAGGGCGTATTGCCTACTTTTGGGCTATGGCTTTGAGCATTAGAGTATTTGATTTTAAAGTTTTATTTACACCTTATTACTTAGCGTAAGCTACCGAACGTGTCTCGCGGATGACTGTGATCTTCACCTGTCCCGGGTAGGTCATCTCGGTCTGAATCTTGTTGGCAATCTCGCCTGAGAGTTTCTCTGTCTCCTTGTCGTCCATCTTGTCGGCACCCACGATTACGCGGAGCTCGCGACCAGCCTGGATGGCGTATGTCTTTGTTACGCCTGGGTAAGACATAGCGATTGCCTCAAGGTCGTTGAGACGCTTGATGTAAGCCTCTACAATCTCGCGACGTGCACCTGGACGTGCACCCGAGATAGCGTCGCACACCTGTACGATCGGAGCGAGCAGTGTGTTCATCTCCATCTCGTCGTGGTGGGCACCGATAGCGTTGCAGATATCGGGTTTCTCCTTAAACTTCTCTGCTATCTTAGCGCCATAGAGTGCGTGCGGCAGTTCGCTCTCCTCGTCTGGCACCTTACCGATATCGTGGAGCAAGCCAGCGCGCTTTGCCTTCTTCGGGTTCAAGCCGAGCTCGGCAGCCATAACAGCACAGAGGTTGGCTGTCTCGCGAGCGTGCTGCAAGAGGTTCTGACCGTAAGACGAACGATACTTCATCTTGCCGACGATGCGGATAAGCTCCGGATGCAAGCCGTGGATGCCGAGGTCGATGGCTGTGCGCTTACCAGTCTCGATGATCTCGTTGTCGAGCTGCTTCTTCACCTTTGCCACTACCTCCTCGATGCGTGCCGGGTGGATACGTCCGTCGGCTACGAGCTGATGGAGGGCAAGGCGACACACCTCGCGACGAACGGGGTCGAACGCTGAGATGACGATTGCCTCCGGTGTGTCGTCTACCACGATTTCCACGCCAGTAGCTGCCTCAAGAGCGCGGATGTTGCGACCCTCGCGACCGATGATGCGACCCTTCACCTCGTCGTTGTCGATGTGGAACACCGACACGGAGTTCTCGATGGCGGTCTCGGTTGCTACGCGCTGTATGGTCTGGATGACGATTTTCTTTGCCTGTGTGTTGGCGTTGAGCTTAGCCTCGTCCATAATCTCGTTGATGTACGATGCGGCATCGGTGCGAGCCTCGTCCTTAAGGCTCTCTACGAGGCGGTTCTTAGCCTCCTCTGCGCTAAGACCAGAGAGTTCTTCGAGCTTCTCGCGCTCCTTGGTCTGCATTTTGTCGAGTTCGTCCTGCTTGATGGCGAGGAGTTTCTTCTCGTTGTCGATGCGCTGCTGAGACTGCTCTACCTCCTGCTTGCGACGTCCGAGTTCTTCCTGACGCTGGTTGAGCGATATCTCGCGCTGCTTCAGGCGGTTCTCGCTCTGCTGTATCTTCTGGTTGCGCTGCTGCACTTCCTTCTCCAGCTCCGACTTCTTGTTGAGGAACTTCTCCTTCACTTCGAGGAGTTTCTTCTCCTTCACTACTTCTGCCTCCTTATTGGCGGCTTCTACCATTTCATTATATTTTCCTTTTATCACGTAACGGAAAATAGAATAGCCTACAACGCCACCTGCTATAAGTGCCACTAAGGCTGTAATGAATATCTCCATTTTTTAAGTTATTATTTGTTAGTTATTATTTGTTAATGTTTATTTGCAGTTTGCGATGGTAAAGATACAATCTCAAGACGCGACGCTACACACCTTATTATATATGGTGGCACCTCAACATCTCAACATCCCAACGCCTCAACATCTCAACATCCCAGCACCTCTTCTATCTCCGAGGTGAGTTTTTTGATGATGTCGTCATACGGCTCGGTGTTGTTACGCGACTTCTCCATCTCGTAACGCAACGCTATCTCGATGAGTGCCATATAAAGGATTTCCTTGTCGTTCTTAGGACCTTTATATCGCTCGGCATAGGTGTTCATAGTCTTCGTTATCAGACTGGCGGCATCGCGGTAGAGCGGTTCGTCTTGCGGACGGATATTCACCGGCATGTCTGTGTCGTAGACGTGGAGCCTTATGCGTAGTTTCTCTGTTGATTGTTCAGCCATCGTGAAGTTGTTTTTAAGGCGCAAGAATGGTTATTCTTGTTTCTCGTTGACGAGCGTTATGCACTTATCAACATCGCGTATGAGTTTTGCAAGACGCTTCTGCGCCGACTGCATGTCACCATCGGTGATCTCAACCATTCGTGCCAATTTTAGACTTTCGTAGTCGTTGCGATGTTGCTGCAGCTGAGCCTCGAGCTTCGCAATACGTTCTTGCTGCTCTGCCACCTGACGACACAAGTCTTCGTTCTGCTTCGTTACACTCTGGTACTGCAGAATCATTTGCCTGACACGCGTCGCAAACTGGTTGATAGTTTTCGATTCAGCTTCCATATACAGCGTTTTGACTATTGGCGTATATTTACTACGCCACAAAATTATATTATTTTTACGAATATGGCAAAACTATTACGAGTTTTTTAATCTGACGAAACGTGTTTTACGCCAGAACATGCCACATTACTTCTTCTGTCCGTCGTCTGCGCCAGCCTTCGGCTCCTTCTTGGCAAGCATCACCACCTGGAACACAAAGTCGGTAATCCACTTCTGCGAGAAGCCCAAACGCTGGTCGTACTGGCGTATAGCCACAACTGCCTTCATCACGGCAGCATCGCTATAATCGTTCTTTGTGAAGATGTCAGCTACGGTTTTCTCGGTCATTTTGTAGATGGCGTTCTTAAAGAACGAGGGCAGGCGGAGCTTGAACTTCATAAGGTTGCCCATGAGCATCATAATGTCCTGTGTGAAGTTCTGGAACTGAATGAGATACACCTGCACATCCTGCAGCTTGCGGCAATTCTTGCGGATACTTGCATCCACTTCTTTAAAGAAGTTGTCGTCAACGCCGTATATGTCGCGCAGCATCTTGCGACATGCACTCTTCTCACCAACACCGAGTTTGTTATTCACTGTCGGAACGTGGAGCGTCGACTTGAACACACGCAGGTCGGGGAGCATTGCAAGGTTGGCAATACCTACGTTTGCAGCTATTGAGGCCTGGAAGTAAACACGCACAAGCTGCATGTAGTTTTCCATACCATTCGCTTTATCGTTATCAGCTTTCTTTCCGAATAGTTTTGAAAAAAATCCCATAAAATATTTAATTTATTTATTACATCAAATCAGCACACGTGTCAGTTTTACATCCACGATGCCAACTTAAACTATATTATGCAAAATTACAAATAAATTACATAACCGCCAAGTAATGCCGACTTTTTTCTTATTTTACGAATTAAGGTTTCAAAAATCAGCAGATAAAAGCATATTTTCTGACTTATTATTATTAACTTTGTGCACTTTATATTTATATCAATAGAATATTGTTGAACAATTAAAGCATTTAACAAATATGAAAGGTATCGTTTTAGCCGGCGGTTCGGGCACACGCCTCTACCCCATCACCAAAGGTATTAGTAAGCAGCTCATACCTATCTTCGACAAACCGATGATATACTATCCTATCTCAGTGCTCATGCTCGCTGATATAAAGGAGATCCTGATCATATCCACCCCCACCGACCTGCCAGCCTTCAAGCGTTTGCTTGGCGACGGTAGCGACTTCGGTGTACACTTCGAATATGCAGAGCAGCCCTACCCTGGCGGTTTGGCGCAAGCGTTCATCATCGGCGAGAAGTTTATCGGCGACGACAGCGCGTGTCTCGTGTTAGGCGACAACATATTCTACGGTGCGGGCTTCACCAAACTGCTGCGCGAAAGCGTGCAGAACGTCGAGCGCGACGGCAAGTCGACAGTATTCGGCTACTACGTGAACGACCCAGAACGCTACGGCGTGGCTGAGTTTGACGCAGAGGGCAACTGCCTCAGCATCGAGGAGAAGCCAGAACATCCGAAGAGCAACTACGCCGTGGTGGGACTCTACTTCTACCCGAACAGCGTGGTAGAGATAGCCAAGAACATCAAGCCAAGCGCACGTGGCGAACTTGAGATAACCACCGTCAACCAGGAATACCTGAAACGCGGCGAGCTGAAAGTGCAGACACTGCAGCGCGGATTTGCGTGGCTCGACACGGGCACACACGACTCGCTGTCGGAAGCAAGCACCTTCATCGAGGTGATTGAGAAACGCCAGGGACAGAAGGTGGCTTGTCTGGAAGAGATAGCATTCAAGAAGGGATGGATAACCAAGGAAAAGCTCGTAGAGGTGGCACAACCGATGGTGAAAAACGAATACGGCAAATACCTGCTGCGACTCGCTGAAGGCAAGTAACACTTAACACTAAGCGAAGCTCAAACAAATAAGCAAACGTAACAAACACGCTTTAGATACACAACGCAAAGAAAAGAAAATGGAAGAGAACATCAACCAAGGAACAAACAACGTACAACAAGAACTCGAGGAGAGCTCTTCATTCAACTTTAGAACCATCTTCACAGCACTGGTTCTGAATTGGCAATGGTTCGTACTCTCGATTATCATCTGTCTGAGCGCAGCTGCCATAAAGTTGCGCTACGCCACACCAATATACCAATCGTACGCAAAACTGCTCATCAAAGAAGATGAAGACAACGGACGACGTGGTAGCAGAAGCTATATCGCCAATTCGTCAACACTCGGCATAATGAGCAACTCTACTGGCATCGATAACGAGATGGAGATACTGAAATCGTCGACACTCGCTTGCGAAGCCGTAACCAAGTTGAAACTCTACACCGTGTACACACTGGAAGGACGCATCAAAGACCACCTTCTGTACAAAAACCAGCCCATCAACGTAGACCTTGACACTGCCCACATCGCAACATTGCAGATGCCTATCCAACTCACCATTGGCAAGGAGGGCGACAAGCTGCGTGTTGTGGGTTCGTACACCTATGTACCAGAGAACCCAGACAAACCATCGAAGTGGTACTCCATCGACCGCACTTTCGAGAGTCTGCCGGCAACTATCAACACAAGTGTGGGCGTAATAACACTCTCCAGCAACTCCGGTATCCAGCTGCCTGCCAACCGTAAGGAGTTCGTGACCATCTATCCGCCGAAGATGGTTGCAGGCAAGTATAGCGGTTCGCTCGATGTCAGCCAGTTGTCGAAGAACACATCTATCGCAGGTCTCACCCTTACCGACGAGATACCACAACGTGCCAACGACTACCTCAGACAGCTCGTCTTCAGCTACAACAAACAGGCTAATGATGACAAGAACGAGATAGCCATGTGTACAGAGCTGTTTATCAACTCGCGTCTGGAGAAGATAAACACCGAGCTGGGCGCAACAGAGGGCAATCTGGAGGCAACAAAGCGCCAGTATAAGATTGTAAGCCCGGAGGCGACTGGAGCCTTAGGCTACACGAACACCGACTCGTACACACAGAAGCTTGCCGATATGGACATGCAGATAGAGCTGCTCCGCAGCCTGCAGGAGTACATCAACGACCCAAGCAACAAGTATCAGACACTGCCGTCGAACGTGGGTCTGAGCGACGCAGCCGCCTCTACGCTCATCAACGACTACAACAAGATTGTGATGGAGCGCAACCGCTTGCTGCGCAGTGCCAACGAGAACAGCCCTACAATCACTCCGCTCACCGCACAGCTCGACGACCTCTCAGCAAGTATTCGCCGCGCAATGGCTCAGGTGCAGCGCAACGCAAAGATACAGCGCAACTCCATACTGCAAGAGTACAACCGCTATTCGAGCATGATCTACTCGACGCCCGAGCAGGAGCGCGTACTCACACAGATTGGACGCCAGCAGGAAGTGAAGTCGGGTCTGTACCTCATGCTTCTGCAGAAGCGCGAGGAGAACTCTATCTCGCTCGCTGCAACAGCCGATAAGGGCAAGCTCATCGACAACCCGGTATCTTTAGGAAAGATTAGTCCGAAGACATACATGGTTCTGCTCATTGCCTTAGTATTAGGCATTGCTATACCTGGCTGTATCCTGTTCCTCATCAACTTCTTCCGCTACAAGATAGAAGGACACGACGACGTGGCACGTCTCACCGAGCTGCCTATCATCGGCGACGTAGCCGTTGCCAGCGAGTCGGTAAAGACAAAGGCTGACATCGTGGTGCATGAGAACAAGAACAACGTCATGGAAGAGGTGTTCCGTTCGATACGCTCGAACATTCAGTTTATGCTGAAGGAGGAGGAGAAGGTAATCATGTTCACCTCTACCACCTCGGGCGAAGGAAAGACGTTCACGGCAGCGAACCTCGCAGTAAGCTTCGCGCTGCTGGGCAAGAAGGTGCTGGTCATGGGTCTTGACATCCGCAAGCCACGACTCACCACTCTCTTCGAACTGAACAAGGAGAAGATAGGCATAACAAACCTGCTCGTGCACGAAAATCCGACACGTGAGGAGATACTGGAGAACATCACCAATTCGGGAGTCAACCAGTACCTGGACATCATGCCTGCAGGTCCTATCCCACCAAACCCTGCAGAACTTGTGTCGCGCGAATCGCTCGACAAGGTGTTCGCAATACTGCGTAAGGAGTACGACTACATTATCGTCGATACGGCACCTGTGGGTCTCGTCACCGACACGGTGGTGATTGCACGTATAGCCGACCTTACTGTATATATGTGTCGTGCCGACTACACTCCGAAGTCGAGCTTCGAGCTGATCAACTCGCTGAGCAGTCAGAAGAAGTTGCCACAGATTTGCATCGTCATCAACGGCATCGATATGTCGAAGAAGAAGTACGGCTACTACTATGGCTACGGCAAGTATGGCAAGTACGGACGCTACGGCAGATACAGCGGTTACGGAAGCAAGTATGGTGGCTATGGCAGCAAGTATGGAGGCTATGGAAGTTACGGAAGCTATGGCAGCACATATACCTCTTATGGTGCTTACGGCAACTACAGCGACAGCAACTACGGCAACAAGAACGATGACTCTATAAAGCGTAAGAAGTAAAATGGTTATAGCAGTTGACTTCGACGGCACTATCGTGGAGCACAAATACCCTGCCATAGGCAGGGAGCTGCCTTTCGCCACGGAGACGTTGCGTATGCTGATACGCGACCGCCACAAACTGATATTGTGGAGCGTGAGGGAGGGTGCATTGCTCGACGAGGCTGTGGAATGGTGCAGGGAGCGGGGCGTGGAGTTCTATGCCGTGAACCGCGACTACCCGGAGGAGCGGAGGGAGCACGAGACGTTCTCGCGCAAGCTGAAGGCTGACCTCTTCATCGACGACCGCAACATAGGGGGTCTGCCCGACTGGGGCACTATCTACCAGATGGTGAGAGAGCGGAGCACGTGGGAGGAGGTGTTGGCGCAGCGCAACAGCAGCTTTGAACAGACGGAGGCTCCGAAGCGCAAGAAGAAGTGGGGCATCTTTTAAGCATACGGACTTATAAAAACGAAAAAAGGACCATGCCGGAATACCGACATGGTCTTTTTCGTTAAAAACCTCTATTAGATTATATTATTACTACTACATTATCTTTCTACTCCAGCACCAATACATGGCTTGTGCCATCCTGCGCTGTGAAGACGTTCAGACCAATCTTCATCAGATAGTCGCCGCTATACTGCTTGCCGTTGCAGTCCAAGTCTGACTGTTTGCCAGGCATGAGGTTTGTCTCCTTCACGGTGTACATCTTTGTGGCATCAAGACCCTGCAACTTCACGTTCTGCTGCGGTTCCTTGTAGCGCGGATGCAGGTCGTAAGCGAAGAGCACTGCACGCTGCTTGTCCTTGCTTACGTAGTTGATGGCGCAGTGGCTGCCTTCGTACGGCGAAACAAGACGATACTGATCGCCTTCGAGAATCATCGGCTTCATGCTGTTATAGTTCTTGACAGCCTGCTGCACAAACTTGTAGTCGTCGGCAGAAAGCGACTTGAGGTCGATGTCGAAGCCCAACTTGCATGAGCTGCATACGTCGGTGCGGAACTTTACGGATGTGTTCTTGTTCCAGTTGGTGACGTGCGAGCCCATTGTCTTTGCAGGGAAGAACTTCGAGAGACTCCACTGGATGTAGATGCGCTCGTACGGGTCGGTGTCGTCAGAACACCAGAACTCGGTGAAGTATTTGAGCATCTCGTAATCCATACGTCCGCCACCGCCAGAGCAGAGCATCATCGGCAGATTAGGATACTTGTCATGGATGCGTGTGAGAACATTGTAGATGCCACGAACGTGGTCGATGTAGAAGTTGCCCTGATTCTGCTTGTGGTATGGCGAGTAGATATTGGTTATCACGCTGTTGCAGTCCCACTTGAAGTAAGCCACTTCCGGGTTCTCGGTCATGATGCGGTCGACGATGCCGAACACATAATCCTGCACTTTAGGATTAGAGATGTCGAGCACGAGTTGGTTGCGATAGTAATATGTGTCGCGCTGCGGCTGTAAGATGACCCAATCAGGATGCTTCTCAAACAGTTCGCTCTTCGGGTTCACCATCTCCGGTTCAATCCATATACCGAACTTCACACCTGCTTTCTTTGCATCTCTAACGAGGCCCGGTATGCCCTCCGGCAACTTGCTCTTTGTAGCCTCCCAGTCGCCCAGTCCGGCGTGATCGTCCTTGCGCGGATACTTATTGGCGAACCATCCGTCGTCGAGCAGGAACATATCCACACCAAGGTCTTTGGCATCCTTCATCAGTTCGGCAAGACTCTGCTGGTTGAAGTCGAAGCCTGTATTCTCCCAATTGTTCAGGAGAGTGAGGCGGTCGCCCGTGCCCATGTTCACCTGATACTGACGAGCCCAGTCGTGCAAGTTGCGTGAAGCCTCGCCCATACCGTTGTCGCTCATCGCGAAGATGAACTCAGGAGTGGTAAACACCTCGCCTGCCTTCAGTTTATAGTCGGAAGCGTAAGGATTGATGGCAGGAATGACGCGCAGCGCGCCGACGTTGTCCACCTCAAAGGTGAAACGGAAGTTGCCGGGCCAGCCTATCGTTCCGAGCATCACCTTGCCCTCGTTCTCCTTAGCAGGCTCGTCGAAGCCCAACTCGAAGAAAGGCTCAGCATGCATAGCGGCGCGTGTGCCGAGTTTTGTGTCTATAATTTTTTTGCCCGTGCTCAACTGGGTTGTCTCGGGCTGACCTTCTTTAGCCCAGTCGCTGTGATAGTTAGTGAGATAATACTTTGAAGATTTGAAGTAGAGCATCGTAGAGCTATAGCGCCAGAGTGTGATGGCAGACTTCTCCTTGTGAGAGATCTCGCTCCATGCCTTTATCACATTCTCCTTCGGATAAGCCACATAGTGGAGCTTCACTGTCAACGGATACACCTTGTCCTGAAGCGTGATGACTGTCTCAGTGCCGCCCTTCACAGCCTTCTGCTCCAACGACTTATAATATAAATATGTAGACATATTGCCGTCGGCATGTGTAACGGCTACAGCCGGTTCGAAGAAGTCTTCAGCACCCGAAGTGGCGTACACCTCATGACCGCGCTGGCACACAGCGCCGTCAGAAGCTGCATAAACATCCCACTTAAGGTTCTCGTAGTCGGCAGGATTCTGCAACTTGTCGCCGAGATAGACCTGATAGAGTCGGCCTTTGGGCGACACTTTCATCACGAGGTCGGTCTTTTCGGTAGACACACGGATGATTTCTTGAGCGAATGTGATGGCAGAAGTCATGCACATTGCTGCGATTAGCATAATAGTTTTCTTCATTTTCGTATGGTTTTTTTATTAGAATTTAATGCTTGCGTTGAACTCTACAGTAAACGGGCGGAGATAGTTGCCGCTCATGTACTTGCCGGCATACTTGCCTGCTTCATCCTTTGTGATAAGTTCCGAACCGCTGATTGTGCCCTTGGCACCCTTCTCGTTGAAGATATTAATGACGCTGACACCGAGACTCAGATTCTTGTTCACATTCCAGTTGACACCACCGAATGTCTCCCAGTGACCGTTGAAGTAGAGTGCCTCCTGAAGGTTGGCGTATGTCTTGCCGAAGTAGCGGAAGCTGAGCCAAGCACTGAGGTTCTTCGTGATGTCGTATCTCGGATCAAGCTCAATGAGCACCTGCGGAATCTCTTTCACAATCTTGTTGTTGGCATTAACGCTCATAGTCTGACCGTCGCTGAACGTAACACTTGCATTGTAGTTCTTGTACACCGGCTTCTGATAGGTGAAGAGAGCGTGCATGTGGAAGTTCTTGAACGGGTTGATTTCGGCAGACGTTGTCCAACCCAATGTCTGGATGTTGTAGATGAGCAACACGGTCTTGCCCTCAGAGGTACCAGGCTTGGTGAGGTTCTGCTGGTCGATATTGTTCGACTTTGAGATGTATGTTACCATCGACGAGAGGTCGAGCCATGAGTTCTTGTAGAAGATACCACCGCGAACCAACGGAATGGTCACGCGCTTGTACTGCTCCTCCGTAGGACCGGTGCCGGCATATTCGCTGATGCGCGGGAAGCGTGTGGCGATGGTGGCGTCGGCAGTAAGACCGAACTGGTTTGTTACGTTGTAAGTCATCTGCAAAGTGGCAGCATAGTTGAGCTTGTTCTTCGTAACGTTGGCAGGAGCAATGCTATGCTCTGTGGCTACGATAGATCCGTCTGCAGCTGTAGAATACGTATTGAAGTTGCCGAGGTGGAAGCCACGGAAGCGTGACGCAGAAATCTGGTCTGCCGACATACGATAGTATTCGAGACGTCCGCCGTAGAACAACTTAAACTTAGGAGTGACGCGCCATTCGTCGGTGAAATAGAGAGCGAGTTTGTTCTCCGAACCCTTTGTATATTCAGGACTCAGCTCGTTGTAGCCGAAGGTTTCAGAGCGGTGTGCAGTCTGTGTCGGGTCGAGCGGATTGACGTACATCTGACTCAGCGTACGAGGATAAGCCTCAACGGTGCCTGCCCACTGGAACGAAGACGAATAGTAGTTGAGGTGGTAGTACCATTCGTTCAAACCAATCATCAGTTTGTGGTTGTTCAGCTGCTTGCTCATCTCGGTTGTAAGGAGGGCGTTGCTCACCTTGCCGAAGTGCAGCCAAGTACGGCGACCGTCGATGAGTCCGCTGTATGCTGAACCGTCAGAAAGCTGGTAGCCGTCAGCCTCAGCAACCTCAGAAATCGTGCTGCCGCCGTAGTCTACGCAGTTGGCGCGCGGAGCGTTCATATACTTTGCGTTCAACTTCCACAGCCAGCCGTTGTCAAACTGATACTTGCTCACCAAAGCCACCTCATTGGCACGGTTGTCATTGTCGTCTGTCATGTTCCAGGTCTCCATCTTGCCGGTCTTGGTGTTCAGATAGCTGAACGAACCATTACGCTGCACGTATGAATCCATACCTGGGTCGAAACCAGCAAGTTTCTTTATGCTGCCGTCGCCGGCGTAGATGAACGGGGCGGCATTGGCGAAGTTGCCGGGGTTCTTGCTATTCGAATACTTATATAATAAAGAAATGTGACCTTTGCCGCCGTTCAGTATGCGCGTAAGACCCAAATGGTAGATCTGCGTGCGGTCGGCGTAGTCGGTGAAGCGCAGTTTGAAGCTGCCCGGGTCGAAGTTCTGATACATTCCGGCGGTGTAGAGCCAGTTGTTTCCGATTCCGCCAGAGAGGTTGAGGTCGAAGTTCTGCATACCGAAGTGGTTAGCCTTATAATTGAGTTTGCCGCTGAACTTCTTCTCGCCCAACTCGCTGAAAGCCGACACAGCATAAGCGATGTTGCCGGTCTTGATGGCACTCTCCGACGGAGTCATAAGGTCGGTGCCTTTCAGCGAAGCGTCGCTGCGCCAGTGGGCAGAGAGTTTGTGCACGGACGACGAGTAAACGGCTGGCAATCCGTTCTCGTATACTGTTACGTCTTCGCTCGGCAAGCCAATCTGAATCTCGCGCGGTTTGTTAGCGTCAGAAGCGTTGAGCATCACGTTGCGCTCTTCCTTCTTCTGCGATTCCGAATCGTTTGTTGAATTATTGTCTGTATGCGTCTGTGCATACATGCCCGTAGAGGCAGAAGCCAAGAGGGCGAATGAGAATGTTTTAAGTTTTAGGTTCATATCCGTTGTGTTTATGTTTACGGTTGCAAAGTTACAAGATATATCGGCTGATTGTATGTGTGCGTAAAATGAAAGTAGACATAAGTTAAGGCATAAAAACTTATAACTTATTATATATCAGAACGTTTAAAGATTTAGTCTTTTTTATCAAAGTAAATGGTTTTATCTTAATAATATTAGCTAAATTTGCAGCATAAAAACTAAAAACCCACTATTATGCGCATCTTTTTATACCTATTATTCATTTTTTTGCCGCTGCAGACTACAGCCCAAACCAAGTTGGCTACAGCCGGTATCTCTGGCGAGCAAGACCTACTGGGCCTTCTCGACAGTTATATCGACAAGCGCGAAATGTACTCGGAGCAAAAGGAAAAGAAGATAGACCAACTGAAGCTAAAGTTGCGAACGGTGGAAGACATCCCGCAGCAACTCGCACTCCTGAACAGTATCTATCGAGAATACTATACATACCATTACGATTCGGCAATGGTATATGTGAACCGCGGCCTCGCTCTATCAGAGAGCGAGAACAACGCCTACTACACGACGCTCAACAAGATAAACCGTGCGGCGGTGTTGTCTACGGGTGGTTTCTACAGTCAGTCGGAGGAACTGCTTGATGATATAAAGAAGAGAGGTGTGCCTAAGCAGCTAAAACAATACTATTACTATACGCGCACGTGGCTGTACAACTATTGGGAAGCGTTCAGCAAGAAGTCGGAGTTCATGGACTATTACCATAAGAAGAAGTTCGAGAATCTGAAGCTCACGGTGGAAGCCACAAGCAGCAAGGATGTGGCTCTGCATGCCTATCTTAGCGGCGAAATTGCTTTCCTCACCAACCCCATGAGCAAGGCTCTGCTGCAATTCTACACAAAGGCTCTGCTGAACAGCCGGGTAGACAGCCGTGTGCATGCCTCGGCAGCATACTGCATAGCACGCTATTATCGCGAGTTGGGCGACATACAGCGATATGAAAAGTACATTATTGAAGCGGCTATCTCGGATATAACATGCCCTTTGAAGGAGAATCTTGCGCTGCAGGAGTTCTCGACATATCTGTATGAGAAGGACCCGAAGTATGCCGACCGTGCGGCACGCTACATCTACTGCTCTATGGAGGACGCCCGATTCTACAACAACCGACTGCGTATGCTCGAGATTTCGAGCATACTGCCTATCATTGCCACAGCCAATCAGGAGGCGTTGGCGCATAAGGAGCGCATCGTGAGAGGCGTGCTTGCGGTGGTTAGTTTTCTGTCGCTGATGTTGCTGGCAATGGCTATTTTCGGCTACAAGCAGAATAAATGGCTGGCGAGTAGCCGTAGAGAGGTGAAGACGCAGAACGGGCAGTTGAAGGAACTGAACGAACGCCTCATAGCGACGAACCATCGCCGCGAGACCTACATGCGCCTGTTCATGGACATCAGTGCGGTGTACATACGCAAGCTGATGGAGTACCGTAAACTGGTGAGCAGAAAAATAAAGGCCAACCAAACGGCTGACCTTCTTAAAACTATCAATAGTTATAAGCTCGCGGAGGAGGAGGCGACAACGTTCTACACACGTTTCGACCGCGCCTTCACGGAGCTGTACCCTGGTTTCGTTGACGAACTGAACAGTCTGCTGCTTCCGGAAGGAAGGATTGCGCAGCCGTCTCCTGACACCCTGACGACGGAGGCGCGCATCTATGCGCTGATGCGCTTGGGCGTGACGGAGAGTCAGGAGATAGCCACGCTTCTGTTCTACTCTACGCAGACGATATACAACTACAGGTCGGCGATGCGCACTCGGGCTGTTAACCGCGAGACGTTCGACGAGGATATCAACAGGCTGTGCCGTGTGGGGTAGAAAAAAAGCTTTTCCCGAAACGGGAGGGGATTACTTCAGCAGGAAGTCGTCGGGGTGCTGGAAGCCGTTGAGGTAGTCGCGGGCAGCCATGCGCTTCTTGCCGGCAGGCTGCAGCTCTACGATTTCGAGCCACTCGTCGACGGTGGCAACGAGGAGGCGGCGGTTTTCGGCTTTGAGTGTTCCTACTTCTACACCGGTTGGTTGGTCGCCGGTATTTGCTGCTTTATAGTCTGGTGCACTTGAGACAAGTGCACCCCCTGCTACAGACTCGCCGGTCTTTGCAGTCTTATAGATCTTAAGCACTTGGGTGGGAGCCTGAGCATCGCGCGGGGTGAGCAGGCACCATGCGCCGGGCACGGGCGAGAGTCCGCGCACGAAGTCGTAGATGCGCTTGGCTGTGAGCGAGAAGTCGATGGCGCAGGTTTCCTTGAATATCTTCGGGGCTGCGTGGTGAGCCTCGCTGTCCTGCTGCGGTTGCGAGGGCACGTCGCCGTCGGTAGAGAGGACGAGGTCGACGGTGTGGGTGCAGAGCTCGGCGCCGAGCTGCATGAGTCCGTCGTAGACGTACTCTACGTCGGCATCGTCGGGGATGGGGAACTGGCGCTGGGCGATGATGCGACCGGTGTCGATGTCGTGGTCGAGGAAGAAGGTGGTGACTCCGGTGAGGGTCTCGCCGTTGATGACTGCCCAGTTGATCGGGGCTGCACCACGATAGTCGGGGAGCAGGGCTGCATGGACGTTGAATGTGCCGAAGCGCGGCATGGCCCACACTACTTCGGGGAGCATGCGGAACGCGACAACGACCTGGAGGTCGGCATTGTAGCTGCGCAGCTGCTCAAGGAAGTGCTCGTCCTTCATCTTCAGGGGCTGCAGCACGGGCAGGCCGTGGGCAAGGGCGTACTCCTTGACGGGCGAGGGGCGCAGCACGGAGGCGTGGCGACCGACGGGTTTGTCGGGCTGCGTGACGACAGCCACTACGTTATAACCGTTTTCTACAAGTCGCTGGAGCGAGCCAATGGCAAACTCGGGTGTTCCCATGAACACTATGCGGAGGTTTTTCTTTTCCATTGTGTTTTGTTTTAATTTCTTTAAGCCGAACTAAGCCGGTATAGGGCGGCGGTTAAGCCGAACTAAGCCTGTCTAAGGCGGCGGTTAAGCCGAACTAAGCCTTCTTGGGCCTTCCTAAGCCCTCCGCGACGGGGAGGGTTGGGAGGGGCTTTTTACTTTTTTACTCTTTTATGGGTGCGTGGTATGGGCAAGATGCCCATACCTCCTACTTTTACTTTTTACTCTTTTACTTTTTTACTCTTAAAATACAAAGTTACGGTTTTTTCGGCAAATATCGGCTATGCTTATAATAAAGAGCGAGAAAATTGTCTTTAAACTTACGGCATAACAGGAAAAAGCAGTAACTTTGTAAAAGTAAAAGAGTAAAAAGGTAAAAAAGTAAAAGAGTAAAAGAGTAGAAAGGTAAAAATAAAATAGGAAATAGGAAATAACAATGACACAGAAAGAAGACATTCAGAATGCCGTGGACGTGATGCGTAAGGGCGGCGTGATACTCTACCCTACGGACACGGTATGGGGTATCGGTTGCGACGCGACGAACGCGGAGGCAGTGGCTAAGGTGTACAGGATAAAGCAGCGCGACGACTCGAAGGCTCTTATCTGTCTCGCCGACTCGGTAGACCGCGTGCAGCGTTATGTGCGCGACGTGCCGCCAGTGGCGTGGGACTTGATGGAGCTTGCGGAGAAGCCGACAACGGTGGTGCTCGACGGCGCTGTGAACCTCGCCCCGAACCTCATCGCGGAGGATGGCAGCATCGCTCTGCGCGTGACGAACGAGCCGTTCTCGAAGGAACTTTGCTATCGCTTCCAGAAGGCTATCGTGAGCACGAGTGCCAACATAAGCGGTGAGCCGACGGCTCAGAACTACCGCGACATCGCACCGGAGATACTGGAGGCGGTGGACTATGTGTGCTGGACTCGCCGCCAGGAGCACAAGCCGCACACTCCGAGCAGCATCATCAAACTGACTAAGGACGGACGGGTAACCATCATACGCAAGTAAATGGAAGAGACTGCGATTGAAAAGAAAGGCGCAACATTAGAAGAAAGGCTGTACGCTTGGCGCACGAAGCATCTTTCCGACCGTCAGGCGACTATCATCCTCGCCCTCTGCATCGGATTCTTTGCGTCGGTGGCTGCCTACGTGCTCCACTCGATAATTCACATCATACAGCATCTGCTGACATCGAGGTTTCATGCCGACACGTTCAACTGGCTCTACCTGATGTTCCCGGTTGTGGGCATATTCCTAACGTCGCTCTTCGTACGCTACGTGGTGAAGGACAACATATCGCATGGTATCACGCGAATACTCTACGCCATATCCTCGAAGCAGTCGCGACTGAAGGCGCACAACTGCTGGACGTCGGTGGTGGCATCGGCTATCACCATCGGCTTCGGCGGATCGGTGGGTGCCGAGGCTCCGATTGTGCTGACTGGTTCTGCCATAGGCTCGAACCTCGGCAGACTGTTCGGCATGGACAAGAAGAAGCTGATTCTGCTGGTGGGCTGCGGTGCTGCCGCTGCCATCGCCGGCATCTTCAAGGCTCCGATAGCCGGACTGGTGTTCACGCTTGAGGTGCTGATGGTAGACCTAAGTATGGCATCGCTGCTGCCTATACTCACGGCTGCGGTCACGGCAACGTGCTTCACATATATATTCATGGGAAGCGCGTCGCTGTTCAGTTTTCATCTGGACAGCATGTGGGGCGTGGAGCGTGTGCCGGCGTGCATCATACTCGGTATCGCCTGCGGACTGGTGAGCCTCTACTTCATACGCTCAATGTCGGTGTGCGAGGGCATGTTCGGCAAGTTGAAGCAACATCGCTGGGCTAAGTTGGCGTTGGGCGGTGTACTGCTCAGCTCGCTCATCTTCGTCTTCCCCGTGCTCTACGGCGAGGGATACTCGGCTATCAACGTACTGCTGAACGGCACGAGCGAAGCCGACTGGAACGAACTGCTGCACAACTCTATGTTCTCGGGCAACGGCAAGTGGCTCATACTGTTCATTGCGCTGGTCATACTGACAAAGACATTCGCCACGGCAGCCACAAACGGCGGTGGCGGTTGCGGTGGTACGTTCGCACCGTCGCTCTTCGTGGGAGCTTTCACGGGGTTCCTCTTCTCGCGTCTGTGGAACATGTATCAGGTGGGCATATATATACCTGAGAAGAACTACACGCTGCTCGGCATGGCTGGCGTGATGGCAGGCGTGATGCACGCCCCGCTTACGGGTATCTTTCTCATCGCCGAGATTACGAACGGCTACGACATGTTCATGCCACTGATGATTGTGAGTATCGTGTCGGTGATGACTATCAGCATCTTCGAGCCTCACAGCATCTACGCCATGCGTTTAGCACGCGAGGGTAAGTTGGTCACTCACCACACCGACCGCTCTGTGCTGACGCTGATGACGATGGACAGCGTGATAGAGCGCGACTTCACCGCCGTAACACCCGACATGCCATTAGGCAAGCTGGTGAACGCTATATCGAAGAGCCACACGTCGTTCATACCGGTGCTCGACAACGCAGGTTCGGTGCTTGGCGAGATTGACATCACGAAGATACGACACATCATGTTCCGCGCAGAACTCTACAACAAGCTCACCGTACAACAGTTGATGCTCCCCATCGCTGCGCAGGTTGGCGAGAGCGACTCAATGGAGGAGGTGATGCGCAAGTTCGACCTCAAAGGCACGCGCTACATGCCCGTGGTGAACGTATCAGGACATCTAACGGGATATATCTCGCGCTCAAGAGCGTATAGCATGTACCGAAAAATGGTAGCCGACTTCTCGGCGGAATAAAAACTCTCAACTCTAAACGCAATAAAGGGCAGGCTCTTTGTGGAGTCTGCCCTTTATTGCGTTTAGAACGGATAGCCGATTGCGAAGTGCAAGCTCTGGCTGTCCTTAAAACGGTCGAAATTGTAGAAGCCGTTTCTATATGGCAGGTGTAGACCTATGCCCCAATCGAGACGCAGCACGAAGAAGTCGAGGTCGTAGCGGATGCCGATGCCCGTGCCGAGTGCCATCTCCTTAAGTATATTCTTCGGTTTGAACACAGCACCCGGACGGTCGCTGTCGCTGCGTAGTGTCCACACGTTGCCTGCATCGAGGAATAGTGCGCCATAGAGATTTCCGAAGAGACGCGGACGATACTCGAGGTTGGCTTGCAGCTTCATGTCACCTGTCTGGTCGAGATACGAGAGGTAGGATGTCTTGGCATGATAGCGACCCGGACCAATGCTGCGCACGTTGAACGCACGGATGCTATTGGCACCACCTACGTAGAACTGCTCGCTGTAGGGCGCACTGATAGCGTTGCCGTATGCCCATACCACGCCCATATTAACGTGTCCGACGAGCTTACTATGTTCGGTCAGCTGCCACGTCTTGCTATAGTCGGTCTTCACCTTCAGGAACTGCGCATACGGGTTCTTGAACATCGTCTTCTCCTTGTCAGTCCACTTCTCGCCGAACGCCATATAACCGAGCGAGAGCAGGTTGGCAGCCTCGCTCAGCGTCACCTGCCAGTAGATCGGGTTATGAAGTCGGGCTGGCGACTGGTACGAGAACGAGTAGCGCATCTTAGGCACAAACTGGTCGCTCATCGCCACAAGCAGATACGGACTCTTGTTCACCAGTTCGGTGAAAGCAGGTGTCATGTGCTTCATGTATTCGTACTGAATGATGAGTGGCGAGAACTGATGATGCACAAGCACTCGTGAGTGGGTCTTGTACGTCAGTTCGCCCGAGACGATGTGGCGCTGGAAGAATCCCGAACGGTTAAGCACATCGAACGAACCCTTTATAAGCGTTGTCGGTGGGGCATAGCGTATGTAGACGTGCTTTCCCTTTGCACGGCGCAAACGGCGCAAACGACGCGTGAGACTATTCAAAAACATCAGTCGAGGCATCTCCACCGACACATCGGCACCATATTCGTATGAGTTGAACTTCGAACTTGATCCGTCGGCTTGGTGTCCTGTCTGCCACTCGTAGGAGCCTTTGAGGTTGACGGTAAGCTTCTCGCCACCACGGAAAGCGTTGCGCTTAACGAAACCGAGGTTCAGCCCGGGGCCCACACGTCCGGTTGTCTTACCTACGAGATTGCCTTCGAGATAGACATCGTAGGGCTTGTCAAACACGCAGTTGAGCGTGATATCAAGCGTGTCACACGTCTTGGATGTGTCGCGCGGAGCGAACGAGAGGTCTACACGCGAGAAGAGTCCCTTCGCGGTGAGCGTATTGATGGTTTGCTGATAAGCATCGTAGCTGTACATTCTGCCAGGGCGTATTCGCATATCGCGCGTAATCACACTACGACGCATCGGTTCGCGCTTGCCATTATAGACGATGGTATAGTTGCGACGGTGAGTGGTGTCGCGCAGTTGCTCCAACGCCGACTGCTTGCGCATCTCGAGATTGACGTGACCGATGTACCACTTGCGTCCCACTTCGTCAGGAAGGCTGTCGGCATAATGCAGACGCACGCTCACCTCGCCAGGTTCGGCAATGGTGTCGGCGAGGTATGTAGCATAGCTCGGCTGATAATAGAAGAAACCCTTGTTACGCAGGAGCGTAGAGATACGAGTGCGCTCGGCTTCGAGCACCGTCACATCGAACGGTGCGTCTTTCTTTACGAGCGATTTTGAAGCATTCTCCTCAATTATCTTTTGCGCTTCTTCGGGGAAGTTGGTGTACGTGAGCGTGTCGATAGTGTAGAGGTCGCCGAAGTTGACGTTGTACTTCACCTTTGCCGTTCGCGAGCTGTCGGATGTCAGCACGTCGTAGTTGACGTATCCACTGAAATAGCCACGCGCTCGCAGCAGCTCCTTCACCACTTGCGAGTGCAGCGCAGGATTGACAGCACTAAGCAGCACTGGTGGTTTGCCGAACGTTGTACGTATCCACTTGCCCAAACCGCCGCGCGAATGCTGAAACGCATTGTATATCCACAAACGGTAAGGAGGCATACGGTGGTACGGACTATCGAAGAGTGCACCGTTAGGAGTAGTGGCGAGTGCCGCCTCCACTTCCTCCTGTGTAGAGTAGAAGTGGTCGCAAGCCACATAGTTCTCGTATTCGGTCTTGCGTAAGCCCGTGAACAGCTTGTCATCCTCGGGTACAGAACTTGTCGACGAGCAACCGACAAGCACCATGACACATATTATTATATATAACGTATTCTTCATATATCTTTACTTTTTAACACTGGTAGTGTCAGTATTCTGCACAGCCGTTGTATCCTTCTTCTGCTGCAACGAGGTTTTATTGCCGTTTTGCAGCATCATATAGTCGGCGTTGTCAATGCGCTTGAGACGGAATATATCCTTCAAGCTCTGCAACTTGCGACGCCAGATGAAACCGCCACCGAACTGACCGACGTAACCCTCAAGCCAGTCGTACGTAGCACGGTCATAGAAAAGTTTCAGATACTTATTCGACTTTGGCGAGAGACGATACTCTAATGCCACATTGTCGAAGAACGTGTCGTTCTGATTCTCTATCTCGGCACCACTCGACACCTTTCCACCAATCACGATGCGCAGACGGTTGTTGAGGAAGCGCTTCGAGAACTTGAACGAGTAGTCGGTGTGCACCGCACCAGAGCCAAGCTGCGTGTTGTCCATGCCGAACGAGAGGTCGAGCGTACGCAGTGCGCTGCCCGAGATGGCACTGATTTGCGAACTGAGGAACGAGCTGAGCGCACTGTTCATATTGAACGAGCCCATACTGTTGTCGGAGAGATACATACCAGTGGTGAGCATAGTCACAGCGAGCTTGCCACGGTTCTCCACCGACTGCGTCATTAGCTCGTTGTGTATCTCCTGGTCGTCGGGGGCATCGATGGTGAACTGTAAGCCCATATCGTTGAGTGTCTTCGTTATCTCTACACCACACTCGAACGTCACGCTACGACCTACGCCAGCCTCATTGGTGACGGTAGTCTTGTTCTCCTCCGTCGCCGTGATGTTCAGACGCGGGTTCATAGCATCGCCCATAAACTCAACGTAGCTACCATCCTTTATCGTGAAAGTCTTCAGTGGGATAACGGGCAACGAATACTTCATCTCGCCCTGTCCTATCGTGTAGCGACCGTAGAGTCCGAGTCCGTCCACTTCGGTGTATTTCATGCGCAGCTCGCCTCCGCCTACAATGTCCACATAGTTCGACTTTGTAGCGTTCAGGGCGCAGAGCACGTGCGCACCCTCGTCGATGCTAACCGTGAGGTCCATCGTCAAGCCGCTAAGCGGTGGACGCTCCACCTTCACGTCATCAGGATTTTTGAAGTTGACAAACTTCACAAGTCCGTCGAGTTGGTTGTCGGTGGTGAGCGGAGAGTCGCGCAGTATGTATGTGATGTCCGACGAACCGAGCACGTCAAGACGACCACGGAAGCGCAAGGCATCAAGCGGACCATCGGCAAGACCGAGGAAGTTGACATACGCCTTGCCGAAGGCTTCTGAGCGTGCCTTCTCCTTCGAGTCGATGAGTAGGTAGTTGTTTGCACGCATACGCATATACATCGTCATGTTCGACATATTGCTGAAGTCGACATTGCCGTAGAGCGTCAGTGGATTACCATTGCGTGCGAAGAGTTGGAAGTTCTCAAACTTCATCTTGCTATCGGTTATCGTCACTGGGTCTTCGCACAAGCGCATCTTCACGCCGTAAGGCTCGCTCGCTATATACGCCGACTCGAACATCAGCTCGCCATCTACGTCGAGGCGGTCGAGTTGTCCGTCCACTTTTACACGTCCGACGGCATATCCACCAAAATTGAGTAGGCGGTCGGGGATGAAGCCGTTGAGCATCAACAATGGTGTGCGTTGCAACTCAATGTCGGCATTAAGATGTCCGAAACCACTTGTGATGTACGTACCGCTTAGCGTGCACACCTCCTGGTCGTCTATCGATAGCGTGCCGTCAACACAATGCTCATTACCTTCGTCGCGTGGCATATAGATAAACTCGCTCGCCACATTACCAATCTTACAACCATCGTAAGACAAATTGTCAACACGCACAGATGATGACACCGACATATCGCTTTCGCTATTGATGTAGTGAAAGTCGCCATTCATCACACCCGACACGTTCGGTGCATACGGTATAACGGATAGTACTTTAGCGAGGTCGAAGCGAGTGAGTCCGATAGTGAGGTCTTGCAAGGCTTCGGTGCTATCGTTGCTAAACACCTTCACACCCATACCGTCATCAGCCAGCAACCTCATATCAGCCGAAATGCGGTCGTCGTCGGCAAAGAACAGGTAGTTGCCCTTGTTCACCTTAAACTTCTTGTAGCCAAACACGGGGTCGATACCGCCGAGCGACACTCGTATACCGTTCTGCTCCATGTCTGCTTTCACACCAAGAGCCACACCAAGACGGTTGCGATCGTCGTAGATGCGTGTGCCGAAGAAGAGCGACTGTTGATAGAATGCGCCACGGAAAAGGGCGTTGAACACGTATTGCTTGTTATAGCGGTTGTTGCGTATCTGTCCATCGAAGAGCGTCTTCGTCGAGTCAGAACTGATGTTGACGCGTATTGTATCGAGTTGTATGCCTGCAGTCACGAGCGAGTCGATGCGCACATTACCATTGATGCCATGCACGGGCGACGTGTTCATATTAATATAAGCATCGCGGAACTCGTAGCCGAAACGTCGAGCAGTGCGCGAGAGGATGTTCTCCTTGCCGGCATTGAAGTAGACAGAAAGGTCGGGCAGGCGTTCGCGCAGACGCAACTGGTCGATGTAGCGTTCCTTGCGCTGCTTCTCAGCCTCTATGTTCACCTCATTGAAGTTGTCGAGTATGTGCTCCACTGAACCAGCACCATCAACACGCAACACGAAGTCGCCACACGCCACATTGGCATGTGTTGAGTCGCTACGTGTGAATATGTCTATCAGAATGTTTTCAGGTCGATATGTAGCAGCCGAGTCGCGCAGCACGATATTGCCGACAACGCCCTGCATACTGTGCGTCGCCTCCAAATCCGACTTCACGTCCAAATGTGCTGTCATCGACGTTTTGAGTGGTCGCTCGGTAAGACCGAGTTTGTAGAAGTCTGCGTAGAGCAGATTGCATATTACGTTGGCATCTATGCGACGATTGTCGAGGAGCGTACGTAGGTCGATAATGCCATTGAGCAGCGGTGTACGACTATCGAGCAGTGCCCTTCCCACACCGTTGTGCACCTCTGCCTTTAGGTTTATGTTCGAGAGGTCATAATCGGTGTATTTGAAATTATTCACCTTCACACGCGCATCGAGACGTGTCTTTGACGAAAGAAAATCGAAGCCTGCACCATCAGCCACGAGCTCACCGCTGAACGGATGCAACCCCATACCCGGCAAGAAGTTCTGAAGTGGCAATGCGTGTGCTTCCATATTGGCACGATAAGCCAATGAACGCATATTGAACGCGCCCCTACCGCGTAGCGAACCACCGCCTTGAGTAGCAACGAAATCGGTAGCGTACTGCGGTCCGTTCACTCGGCAGTTGCCTTTGAACGTTATGCCATTGGGTATGCACACTGACGAATTAGCATTCAAGCCCATCATAGGCAGCAGGAAGCTGATGTTGTCGGCACGTGCGTCGAGGTTTATGTTGGCTGTAAGATGGTCTACGTCGGTTAGATTGCCAGCCTTGCCTTCGGCTTTTATGTTGAACGCCGTTGGCAGTTTGGCAGACACCTCACGAATGTTGAGGTTCTGCATATTGCCGTTGATGTCGGCATGAAGGGAGAGCGGTTGCTCGGGCAGACGCAGGATAAACTGCAGAGGCATCATACCGAGCACTTGCAGTATGTCCGACTTACCTACGGAAGCATCAAGATACAGACGCATCACACCAGGGTTGGTGTCGGCAAAGGTAGAGAAGTCCATATCGGCACTCGCTTTAAGCCACGACACGGGCGTGGTAAGGCGGAAGTCGGGCAGCGAGATGTGTGCCGTGTCAAGGCTCACATGTCCCTTAGCACTGGTCACACTTATGCCGCTCTGCTCACGAAAGGCGCAACGGTTGAGTGCAAGCTGAAGCTGAGTACCTTCTTGTGCAAAACGCAACGAGTCGATGCGCAACGACACACCTTTAAGCCCGATGTGGTTGACATCAAGCCCTTTCTGTCGCAGGGCAAAGTTGTTGTCGTATGTCACAAAGCCGTCACGCCAGTCGAACGTGCCAACCTTGTAAACGCCCGTACCAAGATTGATGTCGCCATCTGCGGCACTGACATCAGCGAGTCCGACACCAATAGCAAGGGTATCGCCGGGCATGTGTATCTTGACGGCTGAACGCTTCACCGACAAGTGGGTGAAGGCTATCTGCCAGTTGTTTTCGGTTTCGGTTGTGTCTTCTGGTACAGTGTCGCTGAGCGCAATATCAAGATTTGCATCGGTGAGAAGCACGGGTCCAAGGTCTACTGTCTCCTTAGTAAGTGCCACCTTACTCGGTTCTACCTTTAAACGCCCTACTCCACCTTTCACTCGTGCAGCAGGCACGAGTTGCGCTGTATTGATATTCACGCGGCGGAAATCCAAGTCGGTAACTTCCACATTGCCTGCAAATAGCGGCATGAGTTTCACACCTACAATCAGTTCGTCGGCAGCAGCGATTGTATCAATATTATTATGCAGCGAGTCGTTAGGCTGCGTAGCAAGAAGCCCTTGCACGCTTAGGTCGAGTGGAAAGCTAAGGCGCACACGCTCCACCGACACACTCATGCCGGTAGACTCAGAAGCATAAGCAGCAGCCTTCTTTACCACCCAGTTTTGCACGGGCGGTATGTAGAGCAGCACAGCCAACAGCACGAGGAGCACTATCGGCGTGGCAAGAACGGCTGCCGCAACCTTTAAACTTCGTTTATATATAGGCTTCATCTTCGTATATTTTATATTGCAGTTCGTAATGTTCGGGGAATTTAGGAGGGTATGGCATCTTGCCATACCTACGCAGCCTTCTGATTAAGCAGACTTTTAGGAAGGGAAAAAGGGTAAGCCTTCTTTAGGCGTTTAAGCCGAACCAGGCCTCTTGGATGGTGGCGTTTAAGCCGAACTAAGCCTCTTTATGCCTTCTAAGCCCTCCCCGACGGGGAGGGTTGGGAGGGGCTTTTTACTTTTTTACTCTTTTACTCTTTTACTTTTAAAAGTTGCCAAAGTCTGTCTGCCGGCACTTCCGCCTCAACGCAAATTGGCTCTTTCGATACGGGGTGTACAAACTCTACGCGGCGTGAGTGGAGCGAGATGCTTCCGTCGGGGTTGCTGCGTGGTGCTCCATACTTCAGGTCGCCCTTTATGGGGCATCCCATGTGCGCCAGTTGGCAGCGTATCTGGTGATGTCTACCCGTGAGTAGTGTAATCTCAAGCAGCATATAGTTGTCCGACACGGAGTGCACCTTATACTTCAGAACTGCATTCTTCGCTCCAGGCACCTCCTTGGCGTGGGCGTAGCTTTTGTTTTGGCGTTCGTTGCGTGTGAGCCAGTCGGTTAGCGTTCCCTCTGGGGCAATATCACTGCGCTTCGTTATAGCCCAATACGTTTTGTGGACATCGCCAGTGCGGAACATATCGTTCAGTCGCGAGAGTGCTTTAGAGGTCTTGGCGAAGACAACAAGTCCGCTCACGGGGCGGTCAAGACGATGCACAACACCGAGGAACACGTTGCCAGGTTTGTTGTACTTCTCTTTGATATACTCCTTCACGATGTCGCTGAGCGGTTTATCGCCGGTTTTGTCGCCTTGAACGATTTCGCCGCTACACTTGTTGACTATGATTATGTGGTTGTCTTCGTAGACTACTTTCATTGTTTGCCAGTTAATAAAAACACAAAGAGGGTGTATCAAAATAGAAGTTATGGAAGTTGGGGCTCCCGATAATTTCAGTTTTTGAAACACCCTCATTATCGTAAAAAATCTGCTTGTAGACAGAATTACATGTTCATGCCACCATCTACCTGAATAACCTGTCCGCTTACGTATGAAGACATATCAGAAGCGAGGAATACGCATACGTTTGCGATGTCTTCTGTCTGACCTCCGCGACGCAATGGAATCTTCTTCATCCAGTCCTTGCGTACGTCCTCTGGAAGCTGTGCTGTCATAGGTGTCTCGATGAAACCAGGAGCGATAGCGTTAGCACGCACGCCCTTCGGACCAAGCTCCTGAGCGATTGACTTTGCCAAGCCAATCATACCAGCCTTAGAAGCCGAGTAGTTGCACTGGCCAGCATTGCCATGAACGCCTACGACTGACGACATATTGATGATTGAACCGCTACGCTGACGAAGCATGATCGGCGCACAAGCGTGGATGAAGTTGAACGCTGACTTGAGGTTTACGTTGAGCACTGCGTCCCACTGAGCCTCAGACATACGGAGCATCAGTCCGTCCTTTGTGATACCAGCGTTGTTCACCAACACGTCGATAGAACCGAAGTCGGCATGTATCTGCTTTACAACTTTCTCTGTCTCCTCAAAATCGGCAGCATTGCCTGCGTATGCACGACAAGTAACGCCCAAAGCCTCAATCTCCTTACGTGTAGCCTCAAGTCCGGCAGCCATGTCGTCGTTGAGCACGAGGTCGGTGAATGCGATGTTTGCGCCTTCAGAGGCGAACTTCATAGCGACAGCCTTTCCGATGCCGCGGGCTGCTCCCGTGACGAGGGCAGTCTTACCTGTAAGTAATCCCATTTCTTAAATTATTAAATATATAAACGTTTCTAATTGTTCAATTTCTTTCCGAGCGCACCATACACCACCTTTGCCACGAGTGGCTTGCTGGCTTCCTCGGTGAGTCCGTGACCGATGCGTCCGTAGATGAACGGCACCTCAAGACCCTTTATACAATAGTGAGTGATATCAGCTACGAGGTTTACGTCGTCGATATCAAACTCGCCATCCGCCTTGCCCTCCTGATAAACCTTACGAAAGAGATCTATCTCATAGTCGTCAAACTTTTTGCGCACCTTCTCCACCATCCAAATATTGCGGAAGAACTCGGCACGCAGATTGCCATTGCGCACTACCGTCTCTCTAATCATGATCAGATGGGTGTAGATAAGCTCTATCACCTTGTCCAACGGACGCATCTTCATAGCAGCCACCTCGTCGAGTTTGTCGCTCAAGCGCTCCAATTCCGACTCTATCACAGCCGAATACACCTCCTCCTTGCTATTGAAATAGGTGTACAACGTGCGACGACCTTTGCCCGATGCCACGGCGATGTCGTTCATCGTGGTGTTCGCTACGCCGTTCTTTGCAAACAGCTGTCGCGCAATATCTATGAGTTTCTGACGTGTCTTGGATATTGACATATTGAGATTACCCCTTTCCTGTTTATTTTAAACGAATAAGCAGAGCGTTGCAGCACTCTTTAATGGACGAGAGTTGCATTTGCACACACTCTCTAACAATGTGCAAAAGTACTGCAATATTTTCAAAAAAGCAAATAAATGGGCGTTAATATGCTCACTTATACCGCATTTCTTCATTTATATCCACATCCGCGTCGGTCGATGCAGACATCCGCGTCGGTCGATGCAGACATCCGCGTCGGTCGATGCAGACATCCGCGCCGGTCGATGCAGACATCTGCGTCGGTCGATGCAGACCGCCCAAAACCTACAACAACACTATTGTACGTCAGACTTAAAATAAAAGAAGTTATACTTTGAAGGTTTAAAAGATTTTCATATCTTTGCATAAGAAAGGCTGCATCTCGGCAATTCAAGCAAACTTGATTGCACCCGATTTGCACTTTCTTTGCATAAAAACAACTAAAACCTATATCATAATATGACGCTAAACAAACACACCACCATACTCAGTATGGCTTTCGCCGCAATCATGTCGTTTGGCACTATGCAAACCGACGCACAATCGCTCTCGCCGTCAACCAAATGGCAGTGGAATAAGGGTAAAATCGTGATTGAGTCGCCCGAACGACCTGCCGGACAGAAGGACGTGCTACAGTTAGCTCTGCCGAAGATGAAGACTGTACGTGTGGGCTTCGTCGGTCTGGGTATGCGCGGACCAAGTGCTGTGGCTGACTTCGCACTCATCCCTGGCGTAGAAATTGTAGCACTATGCGACTATGAACACGACCGTGCCGAGCGACAGAACGCAACACTACGCAAACACGGACTGCCTCCTGCTGCTGTATATTCGGGCGAAAAGGGATACGAGGACTTATGCAGACGCAACGATATCGACCTCGTGTACATCGCTACCGACTGGGACCACCACGCCATTGTAGCAAAGTGCGCTCTCGAAAACGGCAAGAATGTGGCTGACGAAGTGCCATCGGCTATGAATCTGGAAGAATGTTGGAAACTGGTAAATCTCGCCGAGCAGAAACAACTCAACTGCATGATTCTTGAAAACTGCTGCTACGACTGGTTCGAAATGCGAACGCTGAACATGGCGCAACATGGTGTATTCGGTGAGATAATACGTGCACAAGGAGCATACATCCACAATCTCGACGAGTTCTGGGACTATTATTGGAAAAACCCAAACGGTTCCGACCCCGAACAATTAGGATGGCGACTAAAATACAATCGCGAAAATCGTGGCGACATATACGCTACGCATGGCTTAGGACCAGTAGCGCAGGCACTCGACATCCATCGTGGCGACCGCATGGCACTGCTCGTGGCAATGGACACAAAAAGCGTACACGGAAAGGAGTTGGTGGAGGCGAAAACGGGTAAGCCGTGCAACGACTTCCGAAACGGCGACCACACAACAACACTTATCCGCACCGCAAACCAAAAGGTTATAGAGCTGCAACACGATGTGATGAACCCTCAACCCTACAATCGACTCTATCAGCTAACCGGTTCACGTGGCTTCGCCAACAAATACCCCATCGAAGGATACGCTTTGGACAGCAAGCAGCTCACTGCAAGCGGTGTGCAACCACAGGTGGACAACCTCTCTACACATAGCTTCATGCCAGAAGCCGAAAGAAAAGCACTCGAAGAGAAGTACGAACACCCAATTCTGAAGAAGTTCGGTAAACTGGCAAAACAGGTTGGAGGACATGGCGGCATGGACTTCATTATGACTGCACGTCTCGTCTACTGCCTGCAAAACGGACTGCCGCTCGACATGGACGTGTACGACTTGGCAGAGTGGTGCGCCATCGCCGAACTCAGCGCATTGTCAATGGACAACGACTGCGCTCCAGTCACCTTCCCCGACTTCACTCGCGGACTATGGAACAAGTACCAAGGCTACCGCCACGCCTATGCTTCGCCTGAGGAAGAGGCAGCAGCAGAAGCAATCGCCCAAGCCTTCACAAAGGCATCTAAAGAGGCAACAGCTAAGTTGAAGCTATGGCAGCTCTACGACAATGTGCAGAATGCCAAGAGCGATGCAATGAAGCAGAAGGCACAAACAGCCCTCAACAAAGCTATAGCCAAGGCAAGAGCAATCGTAGCCAAACAACTGTAACACCCCTCAACACCCCTCCCCCCTTTTTACCCGAATAACAATACTTAATCCATCGCCTGCTATATGATAACTTTTCCCGAAAGTTTTTGGATTTTATTCGTGATAATAATCTTCTGCCTTATAATAAAGGAGGCGAAGAATGGGGGCTCACATTCATTAAATCCAGAAAAAGCTAAACAAGAACTCGAAGACGCCAAGGAATTACTTGCGTTTACAAGGCATAAATCATGGCTTATACGTGTTGCCGACCGCGAATCGCGACGTATGGAGAAGCGCCTTGAATATCTGTACCGTCTACGCAAAAAGGCTGTAAAACGCTTTGGCGAGGAATCTGAACAAGTAGTACGTATAGACAAATGGTTAATGGAGGTGCGGCGATACATGCTTGAATTTTCAAGAGTATCGACATATGCTGACAAATTAGGGACTGGGATTTGAATGTATTTCGAATATTTTTCGTATATTTGTGATAGTATGAAGTATTTTATTTGACTATCAACGAATTACATTCAACTCGCATGAGAACGGGCAACAGATAAGAAAATGCCGGACTGTTCAGAATCACTATATTCCTCATGCTTTCAAATAACTCTTTGTTTCGATGCAAAGATAGCATTTTTTCTGAGAATACCGGAGTTTTCCGGGTACAAATTCATGATGAACCAATGAAATAACCTGTATCGGACATGACAGGCATACCGAAGCCGAGTTCCCCTAACTCACAGGCAAAGGTACCCCGTGTCCTGCTCGTACAAGCAAGGTCAAGCCCTCCGGGTGTCGTGGAAAAATCATCCTCGCCCGGAGGGCTTGCGGTATTTTTCCCGCCAACCTTGCATGTACGGGACACGGCCTTTCATAGCCTGTAGTTACGGGAACTCCGGCCCCGAAAAGCCGGACTAACAAAAAAATATAATTGTCATGCTACAACAGGCAACAAAGGAAAAGTACGGTATCGAGACACTCAGAGAACGGAATGTTTCATACGACCATGAACATGGACTGACACAGAAAGATGTGGATATGGCCAACAATCATGTGCAGCTTATCGAGCGGACACGCTCTGAAGTCACACCGCAAATCGGCGACAGGCTGGTATATGTAACCGAACACGGGGATTATTACGGGAACGCTCTTATTGATGGCAAAAGTACAAAGGAAGGATACCTATCCATATGCGAACAGCCCTATGTTCCTTTCGTGTGGGAAGAAGGCGGGAGCATCCGTCTGAGTGTCAGCGGCGGAGCGTTCCACTCCGTAAATCCGAAGGACATGAAATTCCTGAAATGGACGGAAGGAGCGTTCAAGGACTGGGGACACTGCGGCGCATGCGCCAACGGTTCGGTGACGTTCATTGCCAAAGTGCCTTTATGGTTCTATGCCGAACCCAATTCCAGGTATGGAGATTTCACGACAGAGACCTACCGGAAGTTTTACCTGAACAAAAGGGATGAATCGGAAAGCGGCAATCTCTATCAAGGCTTTGACATCGCTTTCCGGGATGAAGCCGAGTTCCGGCAGTTCCTGAAGGACTACGAAGGAACGGTGTTCAAGGGAAATTGGGAAAATCAAATCGTGTTATGGTGTTTCCGTCGGGAATATGTGTTCCTACCTTCCGCCGAATGGAAAACGGTTGATGCCCCTGCCGAAGAACGGAGGCTCAACTTCCACCCCGAACAGGTCAAGATAGTCAAGGACATGGAAAAGCACATCACGTACTTCTATCGAATCAAACCAGATAATTTCTAACACTTAAAATCCAACAGATATGCAAACGACAGTAACCAAGGCCGGTAACGCTCCCGACCTGCTTTCCGGTATCCTGAGCGTACAAGTGAGAAACGGGGACAAGATTACGGAGCAAGACCGTGCCTATTGCCAGCACCAGCAGGACATGCTCTACAAGACACTCGACCAGATTGACCGTTGGTACGCCGTCTTCAAGGAGGAGGCAGAACAGTATCAAGCCGAGCGCAAGTTCCATTACGAGGAGAACGGCAAGGTGTCCATGCGGGATTTCTATACTTACCATAACGACAGGGACGACTATTCTCACAACGAGTTCAAGCCGTTCGACTTGATCAATGACCTGGTGGATAAGAACCGCAACGCCAACGCGAACTTTGCGGGCCGCATCATTTCTTATTTCAACAGGACTTACAAAGTGTCGGTTCCTGAGTATAAA
>OODA01000167.1_pt1 | contig 54444 bp, 49 predicted proteins | sample 1671341 | NCBI WGS metagenome assembly OODA01 (sample SAMN06348147, study PRJEB24527) | human gut metagenome | biome: human gut; feature: ankylosing spondylitis patient; material: feces | host: Homo sapiens | place: China | collected 2015-10 | reverse complement strand
AGATACAGAAAAACGGAGAACTTCCTTTCAATCAGAGACTTATCAGATTTCATCCGAAATCATCTCAAAAAAAGTTGCTTTTTGCTGAACGAAATCAAAAATTTAACAGGCATAATTCGCTTATTTACAATAAAATTCGTATTTTTGCAGCGTGAATCCGTATCTCTTACGTAGAGATTCAGAAGAACGAGACGATTTAAGAACTTAAAAGGTGGCTTTCAAGCAAGCAGAATGGTATATGATATATAATTTGCTTCAAGCAGCTCGGTTTGCATTTCGTATGCAGCAGGCAGAAAGACATAATAGTATTGAAGATTAGTGGAAGTGAGTCTATTGGTTTTTCAATGCTGTGATAATATCACAACCCTCATAACTCGGGAAGCTACCTCTTCTCAGGGGAAGCAGAGCTGTATCCGGCAGTTAAAACCCTTTCACAAATTTAAACACTCCCTCTACGCTCCCTTCCCGCACAACCAGTCGAACCTTTGTTGGAATCTGTCCCCATGCGGTCCCCATTCCACCCCCGGCGGTCCCATCCCGCACAACATGGCGTAGACCTTTGATGGTCCGCCAACCTTATAGCGTAGCGGTTCCGAGCACCGGAGGGCGGTTACATCCTCTCGTTCCTGAGGTTTCTGTCCCCTAGAAGGGGAACCGAAGGGGTCGTAAAGACTATTGAAGAGAGGCTTGGTGAGAAAGGTGGAGCTCCCTTTGGCTAAAGGGAGACGGAGGGATTCGAAAAAATGTATGATTATGGCAAACGAAAATAGCAAAATACAGGCAACCACTGATAAATCTCAGATAGTACTCTATCAACCAGACGAAAGTATTAGGTTGGAGGTGAAACTGGATCAAGATACGGTTCGGCTCAATCGTCAACAAATGGCGCAGTTATTTGGTCGTGATATCAAGACTATAGGTAAGCATATCAACAATGCTCTTCATGAAGAGCTAGCTTCTGACCCAACAGGCGCAAATTTTGCGACAATTGAAAATAGTAAAAATCCAACTGTCGCAAAGACAGCCTCTATCACTGTGGTCATTCATTAAATGCCAATGGCGGTCATAAGATTTCCGCTATAACCCTGATGGGTACTTCTCCAGAGGTAATCCTCTCAAAAGTAGAATAAACAATATTCCTCATTCGAGCAATGACAAGTGCAGAGCGATACTGCAATGAGGAACAAAATATAACTTTTTCCAAAAGATAGAAAAGGTGTAACTACTTGTAATATAGTAGGGACGCAGTATTGGTGATATACTTTAATCTGGGGGAGATTAGAGCAAGAATCAAAAACTCCCCCAAAAAATTTGGTAGTTTCACCGAAAACCCTTATATTTGCACAATGAACAGAGAAATGGAGTATAAGCTCCATTAAAAACAATAAAATTACGCTGTTATGATTAGTAAAAATGTACAAAATATGATTCCAAAGATACAAGATTTCTTTGGTAGCCAGCCAATAACAAAGGCTTGGCTCTTTGGTTCATGCTCACGAGGTGAAGAAACTACTGATAGTGACATAGACATTCTTGTAGAGTATGATCGTCAGCATAATCGAATTTCTCTGATGAAAATAGCAGGTATTATGTTGAATTTGGAAGACTTGCTTCATCGCAAGGTGGATATAGTAGAGGCTAATCGTCTCCTCCCTTTTGCTCAAGAAACAGCCAACCAAGATAAATTCTTGATTTATGAGAGAAAAAGTTAGAGATAGGGGAAGGTTAGAGCATATTCTTGAAGCGATAGAAAGTATAGAGGAGTTTCATGCTCAATATACTTTTGAAGATATCAAGAAGAATAAGCTCATCTTTTATGGCTTTACCAAATTGGTGGAAGTAATAGGCGAGGCTGTCTATATGCTTTCAACAGAATTTCGTGAATCTCATTCTGATGTAAATTGGCGTCAGATAGAACGGATGCGACATGTCCTTGTGCATGGCTATTATACAATAGATCCCGAAAGCCTTTGGGACACAATAGAAGTTGACATTCCTGAGTTGAAACCTTGGATAGTTAAGTATCTGTCGGAGTAATTAAAAAAACTTATATTTTTCGCCGTCCCCATGCGGTCCCATTCCGCACAACCTGGCGAGACCTTTGATTGGTCCGCCAACCCTAAAGCGTAGCGGTTCTGAGCATCGGAGGGCGGTTACATCCTTCCTTTCTGAGAAGGGAAGGCTTGGTTAGGATGTGGAGCTCCCTTTGGCTAAAGGGTTTCTGTCCCCCCGCAAACGGGGGAAATGAAGGGGGGTAAAGACCATTGAACGGAGGGATTCGAGCAACGACAAGCACAGAGCGATACTGCAATGGGGGACAAAAATAACTTTTTTCAAAAACTTATATGTGTAACTACTTGTAATATAGTGGGGACGCTGTAATGGTGATATACAGTCTTATGGGTAATGCCCATTAAAACTAAGAGTAATTATGTATCAAAGTTTCGTTTGTGAATATTCTCTTGCGAATCTTTTGTTAAAATATACAATATGGATGATTTAAAAACACGTGTTCTTTGTGTAGATATGCCACAAGGTGTAATTAATTACCTTACAAAGGAACTATTAGATGTTTATGATTATAAGGTAGAACCTTCTTTAGATGCAAGAAATCTTGATTGTTCTTGGGATAGATTGCCAATAGCGATGCCATTTAATATTCCACGGAATCTTCATGAATATTCTATGATTATTCAAGATTTATCCTCAAATTCAAAGATAATACCTTATGATATATCAAAACACAAGGGAAAGAAGGCTATATCAGATGCAAACGATATATATAAGTGCTTATGTTTGAGTAAACCACAGAATGTGTTTGACCCATTGCCTTTTGCCTGCCGTTTAATAGGAAATGGTTTGAATGCGAAAAAAGGAAAAATGATTAAAGTGTTTTTCCAATCTGCAAAATATTACGTTGATTATAGTTGCATTAAAACTGACGGATATATTAAAAGCGTAGGTCGTTTTTCAAATTATGAATGTGTTGAGAATTTTACTAAAAACGTCTTGACTGGCAATAGAGTTAAATTGAATGATGAATATATGCTAGCATATGCTTTGTTCTCTGGAATCGAGGAACAATTATCATATTCTCAAACATTTAAACATCCAACCTTTAATCAACCTGGTTCATATAAAGAAAACTTGATGAAAATTTTATTCCTCTTTTATTCAATGAGCAAGATGAAATCATTTCTTATGCTTATTATAATAAGAGGAATAGTTCTGTAACATTTATGTTGCCTCAGATAGATGATAAGAAAGTTTTGTTGGAAAGGTTGTTTACAGAATGTCTTTATAAGCATTTTTCGGAATTGTTCCCTTTGCAAACGAAGAACCCTTGGTTGGAAAATGATAATTATGTGCTACCTGAGATTATTCAGTTAAATAGAGAAAAGGAGGAAGCTCTAAAGCAATATGAAGACATCGTCAAACAGAAGGATAAGTCTATTGTAAAGATAAAAAAGAAACACAATTTTCTTTATTCTATGTTGACAGAAACTGGAGAAAATTTAGTTAATAATGTGAAGATTTTCTTGGAGTGGTTGGACTTTAGAAATGTAAAGTCTATGGATGCTACAGTCAAGGAAGGCGAGGATTTTGAGGAAGACTTGCAAGTCCTGCTGGATAATAATGAACTCTTAATCATAGAGGTAAAAGGTCTTCATGGTACTTCTAAAGATAATGAATGCGCACAGATTTCAAAGATAGAGACTCGCCGTGTGCATGAAGGAAAATATAGCAAGGTACACTCCTTGTATATAGTAAATAATGAACGAGGCAAAGAACCTCTTAAGCGACAGATGCCTCCTTTCACTGCTCATCAGATAAAAGATGCAGAATATTCGTATAGGGCGATGGCTTATACGTATCAGTTGTTTAATCTATATTTTGAGATACAAAATAGTGTTATAACAAAGGAAGAGGCGAGGAAAGCCTTGCTTGTTCCTGGTATTGTTAATTTTCATTCAAATTTCAAAGTCTTGGGAAAACCATATAATTATTTCAATGATATGACCGTTGCTTGTGTAGAAATTCATGAAACAAACATATCTGTAGGGGATTCCATTTACTTTGAGGATGTGAATAAGAGATTTCATTCAACAAAAATACTCTGTATTCAAGTTGAACATAAGAATTTTGATTCGATTAATGAAGGAAAGGTCGGAATTGAGTTAGAGTCGAAAGTTGTTCGTAATGCAGTTCTATATATAAAAAAATAAGAAATTATGTGCATAGATAAATCATATTTTTTAAAGGCGAGAGAACTATTCAAGGAGTATGGCTATACAGAATTGAACACCCAATACGATGATTGTTTGGCATTTTTGCTGGATGGAATGTATCCTTGTGTAGAATTGATTTCCAGTGAAAGTGGCGAAAAACATGCGGAAAGTCTTAAAAAGGACTATAAAGAAATGGATTATGCTGTGAAAATTTTCAGCAATAGTTCTATCGACGAATTGGAAAAATACTTGTTTAATGGCTTTTTTAAGGTGAAAGCTGCAAACAGAAGAATTTCAAGAATGTATGAGGAATATACTTCTTCTGTTATGAAGCCTTATGGAAAGCAAGGTAGTGATTATGAATATATTGATGTTTCTTATACCGTAGAGCATGGTATGGAGAAAACAGAGTCAAAAACTGGTGGCATTGTAGATTCTATTTATGATAATATGAAGGGTGATGAGCCAAAACTTATTATAGTAGAGGCTGCTGCTGGTTATGGTAAGACATCTACGGCTTATGAGGTTCTTCACAAATATGCAAATATCGAAATGGACATCCGACCAATCTTTATGAAACTGGAGAAAGATAGAAGTGCCAATACTTTCCGCTATCTTTTGTTGTCCCATATAGATAGAGACTTCGATATTCAGCTGAAAAATGATATTGTAATAAAGAATATCAAGAACGGCAGAATTCCACTTATAATAGATGGATTTGACGAATTGTTGAGCAAGGATTTGGATGAGGGAAAACAAGATACTGCTTTTGGAGAAGTTGAGACGATGTTGTCTACTATAGCTGACTTACTTACGAATAGAGCGAAAGTGGTTCTTACAAGTCGTAAGACGGCAATCTTCTCAGGACCAAGTTTTGCAGAGTGGTATAACAATCAAAAAGAAGCGCATTCAACTTTCTCGTTGATTCGTTATCAGTTGGATTCTCCTACAATAGAACAATGGTTGCCAAATGGACGAAAACAAAAATTACCATTTGCAGATTCTTCCAGCGTATCTAATCCAGTTTTGTTGAGTTATTTGAGATATTGTGATGATAAAGATTTTAAAAAGTCGGTTAAAACCCCAGATGAATTAATTGATAATTTCTTTTCTTTCATGTTGCGAAGAGAGATGGAAAGGCAAAACTTACCTTTGTCTCCTTCAGAACAAAGAAAAATTTTCAGTCATTTGGCTTGTATCTTTGGTGGCTATGGCATAACGGCTGATGCAAGAAGCCGAGTTAAGGAGCAGATAGGAGAAATAGCCTATGACGTTATTGCAAATTATGCAAGCTCGTCTCAGGACATAGACAATATAACAAACTCTTTGACTAATCATGCTTTGTTAGATAGAAAGGGCTGTTCTAATGTAGGCTTTATAAATGATTTTATATTTGGGTTGTTGTTAAAAGATTCCATCATTGAAGATGGAACAAATCCAATGTATCATGAGTTTCATCAATCTACACCAAATTCTTATTTAGCCAAAGCCATACTTGCTTCTTCTATTTTAGGAGAAGAGACAAAAAGTTCTTTTTGGGAATGTTTGAAGAAAGAATGTAAGCTATATTCTGAGGGGCAATTTTGGGCAGATATTCTTTTAAAGGGTGAGACAAAACATGAACTATCGAGTCTCTATATCTCGGATTGTACCTTAGCAAAAAAATTCATAGGAAATTCAGAAGAACCTTTGAAGCAATGTACCTTTGCAAATGTGAAATTTAGTAATTGTGTATTTGATGAAGCTGGGTTGCATCGATGCTATTTTATTTCTTGCACTTTTGATAATTGTCAGAGTATCAATGAAGATCTTGCTTTAATCTTTATGGATTGTGATTTTTATAATTGCGATTCATGGATCAAGGGCTATCCTCAAGACGATGCTACAGAAGATATTTGTTTACCAGATAATGAAAAAGAAGAAAGTTTGGAAGTAAAGATACTCCGAAAATATCTTAAGGTTGATAATAGAAATAGACGTTTGAAAATGATATCCAAAGTGAGAGAGGAATTCTTGGATAATTCAAAAGAGTTTCATAAGTGTTTTGAACGTCTTGTTAGTAAAAAGTTACTTTGTTGTAATGGAGATAAGTCTTTCTTGACAGATGAGGGCTTTACGTATATAACAAGCAAATTGTAATAGATTTTATGAATAATATTGATTTTTCCTTATTTGAGAAACGGATAGTCGATCAGTTAAAAGGATACTTGAACCATTCTGGTGTGTTTTATCGTATATTTTCTCGTTCAAAAAGTATTCAATCAATCAAGAAGAAATTAGAAATTAAAAAGGATAAATATTCTATAAATGGCAGCAAAATGCAAGATTTGATAGGAATACGAGTTGTTTTCTATTTTCTTGATGATATTCATATCTTTGCTGAATATTTGCGTAAAAAAGAATTTTATGTGGATGAATCAAACAGTGAGCGTGATTTGGCAAAAACTGAAATCAAAAATATAGATTTAGTCAATACAGTATTTATGCCGACTCGGCTAAATTTTATATGTAGAATACCAGAAAATTTGGTTGTGGATTTACAGCAGCAACTAATGCAAGTAACAGAATTTGATGCTCGATTGATAGATATGACTTATGAAATCCAATTGCGTTCTGTTTTGTCGGAGGGATGGCATGAGGTGGAACATGATTTAAGATATAAATGCAAAGATGAGCCATGGTGGAGCTATTGTAAAGAAGAATCTCGTTTCTTGAATGGAATATTTGCAACATTAGAGACAAGTGAACGTAGTATGAAAGAACTTTTTTCTAATATTGCTTATAAGAATTATAAGAATAAGGATTGGGCTGCAATGATGAGAAACCATTTTTGTCTGCGCTTTGTCGATTCATCATTAGAAGAATGGGTAATAAATCTGTTTAATAATAATAATGATATAGCCAAGGCATATTATCGGTTTGATAGAAGTGCATTGATAAAGGTACTGTGTCAATCACCTATAACTTTTAAGTTAAGAATGATGCACGTTGTTTTCTTGATTAACAGAATGTCAAACATCTCCGATGAGATTACTGCTAAAGAAAAGCCAACAATGAAAGAAATATTAGATAAAGTGATGGATTTGAAACAGTAGATATTATGTCAACTCAATCATCAGACAAAAACAAGCGAATAGCGAAAAATACTTTGCTTGTTTACTTCCATATGCTCTTTATGATCGAACCTTATGCAAGTATGTATTGCCAACAATTTGATGATTTCAAAAATGTTGCAGATTTCTTGGAATTTGCAGCAAAGTTAATGAGGAGACAATAATATATATAAATAGTCTTTTCTTTTTGCTGATTCATGTAAATAAGGCTTAAGGTTATGTTATAGAAAATCCTGCATCAAGACGGTCCCATCCCGCAAAATCTGGCGCAGACCTTTGATGGTCCGCCAACCTTAGAGCGTAGCGGTTCCGAGCACCGGAGGGCGGTTACATCCCCGCTTCCTGAGGAAGAGGGGCTTGGGGAGAAAGTGGAGCTCTCCTTGCAGGAGAGACGGAGAGGTAGAAAAAAGCTTTTTTTAATGCTAAAGAAGGTTTCTGTCCCCTGTAAGGGGAATCGAAAGGGTCGTAAAGACTATTGAAGGATGATTTTAGAAAAGCTGATATCTGCCAAAGGTTCCCTGAGCCTTATGCCAGTATGTATTGCCAGCAGTTTGACAACTTTAAAAATGTTGCTGATTTCTTTGAATTTGCAGCAAAGTTAATGAGGAGATAACATTTCCGTAATACTCCATTCTATATCAATGTTGATTTGTATAAGAATAGGGAGTTGTAAACAGCCCACCCCAGGCGGTCCCATCCCGCACAACCTGGCGTGAGACCTTTGATGGTCCGCCAACCTTAGAGCGTAGCGGTCCCGAGACCGAGTAGGGCGGTTACATCCCCGCTTCCTGAGGTTTCTGTCCCCTAGAAGGGGAACCGAAGGGGTCGTAAAGACTATTGAAGAGGGGCTTGGGGAGAAAGTGGAGCTCTCCTTGCAGGAGAGACGGAGAGGTAGAAAAAAGCTTTTTTTAATGCTAAAGAAGGTTTCTGTCCCCTGTAAGGGGAATCGAAAGGGTCGTAAAGACTATTGAAGGATGATTTTAGAAAAAAATATGATAGAAGTAGATAATACCACCGCCAGAAACCTAGCCGCCCTATAATTTACTCAAGTTTCGCGAGTAAGCCCTACACGCCCTGAAAGGGCAGAAGCTCCTAGCCCAGGGCATCGCCCTGGGTGTTTATGGACGCAAACCTGTCGCCCTGTAAGGGCAAAAGCTTTCAAATACCTGGCAATATACAAAGCTTTTGCCCTTACAGGGCGCCTTGCTGATTGCCATTATACCCAGGGCGATGCCCTGGGCTAGGAGCTTTTGGGCCTTCAGCCCGTACTTGAACCACATGCGAAACTTCAGTAATTTAAAAAAGAGAAGAAAAAACTATTCCAGGCTAAAATGAACCAATTTGAACCATTTTTCTGAATCTCTACTTAAGAGATACAGAAAAACGGAGAACTTCCTTTCAATCAGAGACTTATCAGATTTCATCCAAAATCAACTCAAAAAAAAGTTGCTTTTTGCTGAACGAAATCAAAAGGCATAATTCGCTTATTTACAATAAAATTCGTATTTTTGCTGCGTGAATCCGTATCTCTTACGTAGAGATTCAGAAGAACGAGACGATTTAAGAACTTAAAAGGTGGCTTTCAAGCAAGCAGAATGGTATATGATATATAATTTGCTTCAAGCAGCTCGGTTTGCATTTCGTATGCAGCAGGCAGAAAGACATAATAGTATTGAAGATTAGTGGAAGTGAGTCTATTGGTTTTTCAATGCTGTGATACATATCACAACCCTCATAACTCGGGAAGAGTCATCTTCTCAGGAGAAGCGGAGCTATATCCGGCAGTTGGAACCATTTAACATATTTAATAAAAAAACTCCCCATCTGTTATCAGATGAGGAGCATTTTCTAGAGATGGAAGTCGATTTCCTTCAGCCATTCCTTGACATTAAAGCAAGGACAGCTCTTGCGAACCCAGGGGAGGTCGCGATGGCCTAGGATCTCGGCATCGGGATAGTCGAGGGAGAGACCGTAGAGGAGGTCTTCCAGAGAATCCTTCTGGGCTGGAGTGCGAGTGTCGGCAGGCTTGCCTTTCTCGTCGAGACCACCCTCGTAGCAGATTCCGATGCTGTGGGCGTTGTAGTGGCGGGCATGAGCCCCCACCTCGTTTTCTGGACGGCAGGGATAGACCATGCCATCCTTCGTAATGTAATAGTGGTAACCGATGGAGTGGAAACCACGGGCCTTGTGGCAGGCTTCCAAGGCTTCAACTGGGAAGTCCTGGTTAACACGTGTGGCACTGCAATGTACCACAATCAGATCGATTTTTCTTGGATTCTTCATTGCTTTCTTTGGATTATTAAGAATTAATGTTTAATTTTGCACACGAATCTCTCGAATGACACGAATATGTCCTTTGAACAGATATTTAACTGAACACGAATTTCTCGGATGACACGAATATGTCCTTTGAACAGATATGATTCGTTCGATTCGTGTAATTCGTGTTAAAAAATATAGAGATTATGATATACCGTAGTAAAGAATCATATAACATCACTGGGGCTGCAATGCATGTGTATAATGTATTGGGTTCAGGATTCCTTGAAGCCGTTTATCAGGAAGCCTTGGCTATTGAATTTGCTAAGCGAGGCATCCCCTTTGAACGTGAGAAAGAACTTAAAGTCTTCTATGAAGGACATGAATTAAAGCAGACTTATCGAGCTGATTTTGTCTGTTATGGTGATATTATTATTGAACTGAAAGCTGTTTCAGAACTCAATGATTCTCATCGAAGTCAAGTATATAATTATCTCAAAGCTACAGGATTTAAACTCGGTATTCTCTATAATTTTGGCCACTCTGACGGATTGGAATACGAACGCAAAGTGTTTTGATTTAACTGAACACGAATTTCTCGAATGACACGAATATGTCCTTTGAACAGATATTTAACTGAACACGAATTTCTCGAATGACACGAATATGTCCTTTGAACAGATATTTAACTGAACACGAATTTCTCGAATGACACGAATATGTCCTTTGAACAGATATTTAACTGAACACGAATTTCTCGAATGACACGAATATGTCCTTTGAACAGATATTTAACTGAACACGAATTTCTCGGATGACACGAATATGTCCTTTGAACAGATATGATTCGTTCGATTCGTGTAATTCGTGTTCAGACGCTATCACTTGCAGCTCTGCATGCAGAAGGTGCTGAGGACGGCGGTGAGGACAGTGATGACGAAATTGATGACGGATTTCCAGTTTACTTTCATGATGATTAGTGATTAATGATTAATGATTAGTGTGGGAAACCAAGAAGGAAGCGGGCAGGATGAGCAAGCATCCGTTCAGGGCGATGAATTGACAATGTTGAATGTTGAGTGATGAACTCATTCCTGATGTGCCCTCGGATTACTCCGGACTGCATCCTGCCGATGCGCTTTCTCTTGTTTCAGATGCCAGGAGGCTAGGTTTACTACAAGCTTACATTATCGTCTCCAGTGGTTCCGCTACCACCCTGGTCGGTGTTGTCACCTCCTGTGGTTCCGCTACCACCCTGGCTGGTGTTGTCACCACCAGTGGTATCCTTCCCGGTATCCGGGTTGGTATCCGTGGTGGTGCCATCCCCTAACAGAGCAGTGGCCTTCTTCAGCGTAGCATCGAGGTTGATGGTCTTGGCGCTGAACTCACCGGTGCCACGAGCACGGAGACGGAATCCGTCGATGTTCTTGGCAATGGTGAACTCCTTCTCCGAGGCAGCTCCCTCCTTGTTGCGGATGCCGATGGAGAAGATGGCGAGATCGTCGATCTTCACAGCGATACCCTGCAAGGTGAGTTCCTTGATGCACGATACCATATCGGTAATCATGCCCTTGATGGCTCCCTTGGAGAAAGGAGTGTTGTGGCTAGCCATGTGTTCGGCCAGGCCGTCGATGTCTACCGTCTGCGTGATGACTGGATAGGCGTAGTACTTGCCGTATGCCTCTGGCATCTTGGCGTTCTGATTTAGTTTTAGTACGTAAAGCAACATAGTTTTTAAATGTTAAGTGTTTTTGTTTTTCCACACGGATCTCACGGATCTCACAGATTTTTACTCCTTCGGAGTTTTTCCATTGAGACCAAATGAGAATAACCGTTGCTTGCAACGAAAAAGAATCCGTGAGATCTGTGAGATCCGTGTGGGACTTCTCTTTCTGAATCACAATGCAAAGATACAACATTTCTCATTCCCAACTCACCGATGCTCAATGTTGCTCCACGATACTCACCGATTATCACTGATAAATATCAGGGCTCTCCCAAATGGAAGAAAATATAGGATACTTGCAGGGGATTGAACTCCTTGCTGTTCTTGGTGTATCCACTCTTCAGCAGCTGCTCATAGAGCTGGGTGCATCTTACTATCCATCTCATCAGATGAGATCTAGCCACGTCCGGGTCGGAATCCGGAAAATAGAGCAGGGCTAACTCCTGCTTGGTGTAACTTCGTAAATCCATAGACTTAATTATTAATGTTGAATGTTGATTTTTGAACACGAATCTCTCGAATCTCCCGAATCTTTCATTCTGAGTTGATTTTTGAACACGAATCTCACGAATCTCACGAATCTTTCATTCTGAGTTGATTTTTGAACACGAATCTCACGAATCTCACGAATCTTTCGTTCTCAAGCAACTTATTCGTTTAATTCGTGTAATTCGTGTTCAGAAAAACCAATAAGAATTTCGTGTTCAGAAAAACCAATAAGAAATTCATGTTCAGAAAAACCAATAAGTAATTTACATGCAAAGAATATCTATTAGGGTTATGCTCCATAAGTATGATACTTAGCTATCGTAACCAAGATACTTAATCCTCCACGGTATCGTTAGGATCGAACACGGCATCGCTGTTGATTTCGCAACCCTCCTTCTCGATCACGGCCCAGCCGTTGCCGTGCTCCTTGTGAATCTTCTTGAATCCCAGACGAGACATCACGGCACCGATGTTGTGAGAGTTCAGGTTCTGGCGCAGGGCAGGGTTGACACCAATCTTCTCCAGAATCTCCGAGGTGTAGCGGAACTTGATGTACTCCAGTGGCGTCTCCGGCAATGGCACCTTGTAATACTTCAGTATCTGCTCCTCGGCATAGTTGGCAACCATGAAGAGGCGGTTGTGGAGGCGCATCAGCTCGATGTCATCGCGAGTTAGCCAGAATGTCCAGTCCAGAGGCGAGTTCTTCTTGCGCTTCATCACCTCCTGACCCAGAGCCAATGCCTCGGCATAGACGTGGTCGTAGTCTATCGGGTAGTCTATCGGACTCTCGATGCTGTCCACTATCCAGGGAGAGTAACGGCGGTTCTCCTCGTCGGTGATAAACTGCTGGCTGTTGGTGGTTCCGCAGAGCGAGGCACGATGGGGCAGTTCGGTGCGATACTTGTCGTAGGGACGGCGGATGGAGAAAGTGAGCTTCGTGAGATTGCTCTTGAAGGCACTCAGGTTCTTGCCGAAAACCGTCTCGAATTCGTCGAGGCATATCGTCGCCTTGCTGCTGAAAGCCTCCATGAAGTCCTTGTCGGTATAGTTGCCCGTGGAATCGTTGAGGAAATACTGGCGCAGCGACGGCGGAAGGAGATAGGCTAGGAACGTGGTCTTCAAGATGCCACCCTTTCCCACGAGGATGAGGATGAACTGGTTCACCACCTTCTGTATCACCCATGCCACCACCATCGCCACCAGCCACTTCTTGAAGAAATAGCGGAAGAGCTTCTGGTTGTGCTCATAGCCCGGCTTCTCCACCACATGGATGCGGTCGGCGAGCTGGTCGATATAGTCGGGGTCCTTGTTGCGGTCCCATACCGGCAGACTCCGGAGATATTCCTCCAAGGGATCGTAGGGGGGACAGAAATCACTGTTGATGACGCAGTGCAGCACCTTCTCGGAAAGATGCAGCCCAGCCTCGTCCATCTCCGCCCAGAGCGAGTTCTCGATGTTGTCGTCGATGCGGGTGAAGTGAGGATACTTGCCGCTGAGGACCATGCGGCTTCTCAACTCGAAGAAGCCCGTCACGATGTTGTGCTGAAACTCGTAGTGGGTATCCAGCCATTGCTTGATGGTCTTCACCCTCGGCTTGCCGCTGTATGCTTCGCCGGGACGGTAGAAGTGCCAGGTACCCAAGAGGTCGGTATGCTTGTAGCACGATTTCATCACGCTGGCGGTGTCGGCATAGATGGTACCAAACTCCTTGTCGGCATACTTCATCGCCTCGTCCTTGTCGATGCCATATCTCACGCAGACCTTGCCGAAGTGGCAGACATACTCGTTGTGCCTGCCAGGTTCAAAGTTGTAGCCCCATTGCTTCAGGAGCTCCTTGATGTGCGGTGCAGCCTCTTCGATGGTGATGGCAGCCATCTGCTTCCCGCCCTGCTGTTCTCTCTTCGCCTTTCGGTTGGCAGCACGTTTGATCGATTTCGCCTCCATCGCCTTCTGGGTATAAAACTTCTTCAGGTCGCCATTATCCAGCGAGAAAGGCACAGACTGCCAGTTGAAGAAAGCTTCAAGGTCGTAGGCAAGTCCGGCGCATCGGGTGATGTCAGCGCAAGCCTTGTCGCACTCCAGTCCCAGCAGATGCTCGTAATAGCTCTGCGCCTTCTCCAGCATCAGGTGGAAGAGGTCGAGGATGGCGATGTCCTCGTTGTCAGAAGGCGAATACTTGCAGAATATATGGAAACCCCTGCCACTGATGCTGCGATGCACCACCATGGTATGCTCATCCTTCACGATGAGTTGCTTGATGTGCTCCATCTGGTCGCCTGGCACGGTGTCGAACTCCACCATCAGCTTGAGGGTAGGTTTCAAGAAATTAGTCAACTTTCTGCCATATCCGTCCATCTGGGCAGAGATGGTGATGGCAGGGCATTTCGGCTTCAGCTCGTCGGCGAAGCTCTTGCTGACCTGCAGACGCTGTCGATAGAGCAGCGTGAGGTTTTTGACGATAGGATCTTCGGTGATGAATTTTTTCACCGATTCCCATGAAGCGACGGGATGGTTTTCCGACGACTGGATGCTCTGGACATAAGAAGGCAAAGCCTCCTGATCCTCTGGTTTTATTAATGATGTTGCCATACTGTGATGATTTTTAAGTTTGATTGTAATTGTTTACACTTTGTCTCATGAGGCTGAACATCAGGCTGAATACTGAACTCTGAACACTGAAATAGGGGTAAAAACAGCGTTTTAGGGATGTTTTAAATCCGCTATAACCTATTGATACATATTTCTTTATATTCTTTAGCATACGCTGCTTATAAAAAGAGTGAAACGCTAAAGTTCAGCTTCAGCCCTCGTTCTTGAAAGCTGCTGCAAAGATATGAAAAAAGGTTGAAACCGCCGGGAATCCTGTACCTACATATATAGGTACAAAAATGCGGTAATTTATGATAGCTTAACAGAAGAGATTGAAATTTTTAAATATATTAAGAAATGAAACGATTTACAAAAACACCAAAGGCACTGAACGCTTTGACGGATACCATCCTCGGCGACAGTACCAATGTGGTACGCACCCTCAAGGAAGCTGGCCACATGAATGAGAATTCAGTCAAGCATGTCTAAGAGGGTTATGCCCGTAACACCCAGTCCTACTGTCTGCTTCGTTCTTCGCTGAAGAAGTTTCTCAGCACCAGAGACAAGATGATGCAGATAATGGACTATCTGGACAACATGGAAGAGGAGTATCACGAGGTCTATCCCAACGATCCCTGCCCGATGGAAGGCGGCTACAAGGCGTGCTTCCAAAGACTCGTGATGGAATCCATAGGAGCAGAGTGGGATTTACCACCTGAGAACGAATAGTTCCAAGAAATCAGTGTTAATCTGGGGGAGATTAGAGCAAGAATCAAAAACTCCCCCAAAAATTTGGTAGTTTCGAGGAAATATCCTATCTTTGCAGAAAATTAGAACTCATAAAATGTTGCAACATGAATATCCGAGTGATTATAGATAAGTTAGGTCCTATCCAGAATTCTGAGATAGAGTTTAAGCCTTTCCTGGTTTATACTGGTGAATCAGGACTGGGTAAGAGTTATACGGCATTATTGTGGTATAACCTTCTTACTGCTATGACTTCTGAGAGACTTTCTGAATTTATCAGAATGAAGTCTAACGGAAGCCAAAAGGACGAACTCACTCTTAAATTTAAGGATTTCAGAACATGGCTTAACCAAAATACTAGTGCATACTTGGGATATTTATTGGGTAATACTAATTTTGATTGTGCGGTCAATTATGTGTTCGAAGGGATTGATGATGAGATGGGGCTTTTATTGAGACGGCAGAATTATGATTTAGTCAATGGTTTTTGCCGCTATGCAGTTAATGAAGCTTCTATGATATTCCCTGAGGATATGGATAGTAAGGTTATGATGAGTATTATTCTTTCCTCATATTTAACAGATAAGTGTTTGGGAATTGCATTAATTCAGCCTTTGATCCTCCCTCCTGCTAGAGCAGCCTTTATGGGTGCTAATACAACATCTCCTATAGGAATGTATCGTGACTTTTTACAACAGTTGGATGATCTCAAAACTCCTTCTCGCATTGCAGTAGCAGATAATCAATTCTATGCAAACTATATCGCTAAGTTGGTAGATGGCAAGATAGTGTTGGAGAATGGTAGCGTGTTCTTGCAGTTTGCATCTGGTGAATTGATACCAGTAAGTGCTGCAGCATCTTCTGTCAAGGAGTTGATGCCATTCTTGTTGATGCTTCAAAATGGCAAGAATCGCCAGTATAACAGCTTGCTGTTTGAGGAACCAGAGGCTCATGTTCATCCGAAGAAGCAATTCTTGGTGATGGATATGCTAGCAAGATGTTGCAACAAGGGCATGCTCATCCAGATGACTACCCATAGCGACTATATGTTGGGACGAATGAACCAGTTGCTGCTTTTAGGCAAAATCAAGCAAGCTTCGGAGGCTTCTTTCGGGCAATTCTGTGAAGCTCATCTGCACAATAAGAATTTGTATCTCACAGACCATCAGGTGGGAGCCTATTACTTTAAGCGTGAAGAGGGTAAGGTTGTCATCGAGAAGCAAGATTTGGCAGAAGGCTTGCCATTTAGTTCTTTCGAACAGACAGTGAAAGACCAGATGGACTTGTCGGCTGACATCTCAGAAGTAGCTGAGCAACTTGGCATAGTATCTAATCTATAAAAAGTGAGTGATATGGATGCAACGATAGAAGAGTTTGGCAAGCTTTACCCAGCTTATGCTACCTTGTATTTCAAGGATGAGTGCGAGATAGTAGAAACGGCTCCCAAATCAGACTTGGACTTTAGACGACTTGTCGTTTCTGGTGGAGAAGGTTATGCTTTTCCGCGAGAGCTGGCAGGTGATTCGGTCTCCTTTTATAGTAAGGCTGGTTGTCTGGAACCCATGCTTCTCAATAGTGATGGTATCTTCTTTGCGGAGGTTGATGGCAGGAAATGCTTGTTTGTTTGCGAACTGAAGAGCTCCTTTGGCGTTGCTCAAATCAGCCATGCCAAGGAACAGATTGTGGGAACATTATTGCGCTTGCAGGCTCAGCTTAGCATTCTACAGTCTCTTCCTGAATGGGAATACCATGGAGTGATTGTATCCTACGAACCCACAGGTAGCCAATTGGTCGTAGCAAGCAAGTTGACGAGTCGTGATGCCAGCTTCTCTAGATATTTGTGTGCGAAGAAGCACAAGCTGATTTCATCTTCTATCGCCAATAAGTATTATGCGCCTTTGGCATTGCCAGACGTTAATATCCATTATGTTGCTGTTCCTGATAGGCAGAATGAGTATCTTCACCGAAAACCCTTATATTTGCACTGAATTAAAAAATAGGAGGTTTTATGGAAATATTGGATAAAAAATTTTGGGAGAAGCGTGATGCTGCGATGAAAAGATTCATGGCATCAAAGGAAAGAAAAAGAAAGCGTATGGCAGAGTTAGAGCAGATGCTCCGTCAGGATTATTTAGCTCGTACAGGAGAAGAGCCAAAGTTTGTAAATGTTTGGTGACATGAAACAGCTATCCAAAACTTAGAAGGAGTAGATAATTACGCAGCAATGATTCTAAGAAAAGATAATCCGCATTTTGTAGATTACGTATCAGAATTCAACAATACTGTTAATATGTTTATGTTGAAACCCGAACATTAGCCAGGCGGTCCCCATGCACCCACTTTAGCAAGATAATAGCAAACTATACCCAGGCGGTCCCATCCCGCACAATCTGGCGAGACCTTTGATTGGTCCGCCAACCTTATAGCGTAGCGGTTCTGAGCACCGGAGGGCGGTTACATCCCTAATCCCTATGGTAGGGATTTAGGGCTTGGGTATAGGGTAAGGACCCTCCCGCTGGGGAGGGACAGGTGGGGCAGAAACAGCACTAAGGGCGGTTACATCCTTCCTGAACCAATTTGAACCATTTTTCTGAATCTCTACTTAAGAGATACAGAAAAACGGAGAACTTCCTTTCAATCAGAGACTTATCAGATTTCATCCAAAATCAACTCAAAAAAAAGTTGCTTTTTGCTGAACGAAATCAAAAATTTAACAGGTATAATTCGCTTATTTACAATAAAATTCGTATTTTTGCAGCGCGATTCAGTATCTCTTAAGTAGAGATTAAGAAGAACGAGACGATTTAAGAACTTAAAAAGTGGCTTTCAGGCAAGCAGAATGGTATATGATATATAATTTGCTTCAAGCAGCTCGGTTTGCATTTCGTATGCAGCAGGCAGAAAGACATAATAGTATTGAAGATTAGTGGAAGTGAGTCTATTGGTTTTTCAATGCTGTGATACATATCACAACCCTCATAACTCGGGAAGAGTCATTTTCTCAGGGGAAGCGGAGCTATATCCGGCAGTTGAAACCATTTAATATATTTTATAAAAAAAACTCCCCATCTGTTTTCAGATGAGGAGCATTTTCTAGAGATGGAAGTCGATTTCCTTCAGCCATTCCTGCAATGAGGAACATTCAGGCGGTCCCATCCCGCAAACCTGGCGAGACCTTTGATTGGTCCGCCAACCTTATAGTGTAGTGGCTCTGAGCACCGGAGGGCGGTTTTCCTCTTCTTCCCTGAGGGGAAATGCTTACGTAATGAAGTTTTTTATTTAATTCCTTGGTGTTTACGTCAGAAAGTAGTATCTTTGCAGCAGTCTTTAAATATAGGAGGTTATACAATGATTGAAATTAAAGAAACATTAGTTATTAAAAGCGATTCCCCAAAGGTAGCAGAGTGGGTGAAGCGTATGAAGGCATATAAGGCAGCTCAGCTCCAAGATATGGCTAAACGAGGTTGCGAGGTTTGTGAAATTGCTATGTAATGGATGCATTTGAATATAGGTTTACAAGCAAGACGGGTGATATATATATCGTGCGAATTCTGAATGATGGAGCGAGATTTTTGTCATCTGAAATGATTTCCGCCTTAGTAAAGTCTGATGTTGAGGTATGGGGAATATATCTCAACAGAGTAGGTAGTTATAAACATGTGACAGGGATTCGGGATTTATCACTTATCTCTAATCAAATTTATAGCTTCTTCAGGTCTCATGACAATGCGATATTGTATTATGTATGCGATGATATAGCCGATGTTCCGATGAATGCTCGCAAAAAGGCAGAAGGCTTTTCGGTACAGTATTATCGTAACAGACTTTTTACTAGTTTGTTTTATAAGCTTCAAGGGGTATTAGATATGAATGTTGTTGATTTACCAATTTGCATTGATGCTTGTGGTAACGATATGTATATTCATATAATGGTTCGCGAAGAACAATTGGATGTTGCAAAGAGAATCAAGCAAGACGTGCTTGATGGTTTTAGCAAATAGGGCAGACTTTCTTACCCGCATGAAAGATGGGGATAAGGACTATAAGTCTATGTTTCCATGTTACTATGTTGAAAAAATAGATGAGGTGTGGGAGTGTGATTAGCAATCCTTCACCCTAAAAGATAACGCAAATGAGCGCAATGAAAGCTGGCTTTCAAATTACCGAGTGCAGCTTATCTTCTGCAATAACGATACAAAATAACTTTTTTCAAAAAACTGATAGGTGTAACTACTTGTAATATAGTGGAGTGAAGTTGTATTGTTGGTATACGTTGTAATGGTAATAATGAGATATTATGGAAAAATTTGAATTGACAAATCTTTGGAATTCTAGTTTGGGGTTGAAAACTCAACAAGATAATTCTCAAAAGCAAATAGATTTTTTGTGCTCTTCATTTTTTCGAATGAGAAATAAAGCCAAATTATTAGCTTCAGAGATTAATCGTAGTTTGCCTGATTTTACAGTGCATGATATAACCCATGCAGATACTTTGTGGGGAATAGCATCTTTGGTTCTCCAAGAAAGTCAAACTCTAAACCCAGCAGAAGCTTTTGTTTTAGGTGCAGCTTTTCTCATTCATGATTTAGGTATGGGAATTGTTGCATATGAAAATGGTATAGAAACGCTTTCTGAGTTGGATTTATGGAAAGATACATACGCTTCCCTCAAAAAGAAGTATGGTGAGTCTTTTGGAGATGATGACATTCGTTCTTGGTCAAGTCAGATTGTCTTACGAGAATTGCATGCTCAACGTGCTTCGGCTTTAGCTACATTCTCTTGGAAAGATGCTGATGGTAGACAAACATATCTTATAGATGATCAGGATCTTAGAGATTCTTATGGTGATATTATTGGTAAGATTGCGGCAAGTCATGGTTCTACCATTGAAGATATGTTAAATTTATTGGGAACAAATCTTTGTGGTGCACCAGGTTTTTTACCTTCATCTTGGACAATAGATCCGATAAAGTTGGGAAGTATAGTTCGTGTTGTAGATGCGATAAATGTAGATGATACGAGGGCTCCTAGTTTCTTGTTTGTACTAAGGAATCCTAAAGGTTTATCAAAAAAACATTGGACCTTTCAGAATAAACTAAATCAGCCGATATTAAAAAAAGACAGGCTTCTTTTTACTTCCAAATCTCCGTTTACTCTAACTGAGTGTGATAGTTGGTGGCTTTGTTTTGATACCTTGCGTATGATAGATTCCGAATTGCGTAGTGTTGATTCTCTTTTGTCCGATTTAGGTAAAGAAAGATTGGCGGTAAAAGGCATTGCTTGCGTTGATTCTCCAATGCGCTTGTCTGAGACTGTAAAAGTTGAAGGATGGGAACCTGTTGATACAACAATCAATGTGTCTAATGTTCCTAAACTGGTTGCGACTTTAGGTGGTGAGGAATTATACGGAAGAAATATGCTTGTTCCCCTTCGAGAATTAATACAAAACGCTTCAGATGCAATTCGAGCAAGAAGATTGCTTGAGGATGAACCTAATTTTAATGGGAAAATTAAAGTTTCTTTAGGTAATGATGGGGACGATATTTATATTGATGTTGAAGACAATGGTGTTGGTATGACAACATCAGTTATGACAAAGTCTTTGTTAGATTTTGGGGAATCTTTTTGGGGAACCTCTTTGATGCATAAGGAGTTCCCTACATTAGAGGCAAAAGGTTATCATTCGACAGGGAAATATGGTATCGGTTTCTTTTCAGTCTTTATGTGGGGAAGTAAAATAAGTGTCTATTCGAAAAAATACATGTTAGGTAGAGAACAAACTAATGTGTTGGAATTTTCGACAGGTGTTACAGAAAGACCTATTTTAAGAAAAGCAACAAAAACAGAATATATAAAAGATGGTGGTACAAAAATTCGTGTTTGGTTAAAAGATAAAACCATATTACATGATATTTTATTTGATTACGATCTTAATAAAGAGGTAACTTTAGAAGAGATATTAGGAAGGTTATGTCCTAGTTTAGATTGCAATTTATATTTAGGAGAAAGTAATGAACCTCTAGTTCGCAGAGATGATTGGGTAACTTTACCCCCATTACAATTATTATCAAGACTATATGGTAAGTCAAGATATACTGTATTAGAGGAACAGCAGAAAGATAAGTTGAATCTTATATCCCAAAATATGAGTTTGTTATACGATGATGCTGGAACTCCAATTGCTAGAATAGCATTATATAATGATGAACAGTTCTTTGTAGAAGGTCGTTTTTCTATAGGTAATGGTGCTCTGACTTTAGGCGGATTAGTCTCTAGTCATACAAACGGATTGGTTGGTATCGTAAAAGGTGAAAGTATTAATGCCTCACGGCATTGTGGTTATCCTTTTATAACAGAAAAGCAAATATCTGAATGGGCGACAGAGCAAGCAAAACTTTTATCAGAAAGTTCTTTGAGTTATGATTGTCAGGAGGCTTGTGCAGAAATTGTTTGTTGTTTAAGAGGTGATACTCAAGGGTTAAAATGTTTTGGCCATCGGGATTGTAATTTGTCTTATTCAGAATTGGTAGACAAGATAAAAAGAGATAAACTTGATAAATGTATTTTTGTTTCAGAATCATCTATTCATTATAGATTCAATAATATAGTTGATGGAATACGTTTTGAAAGTAATCCAAATGTCTTTTGGGGAGAAGCTGGCAGTTTCTCGATCCTTGGTTATTGGGGATTTGATGATCAACTTAATCAATGGCCAAATCCTGATGGATACCTTTATGAAAAGTCTATATCTGATTTGTTTATTAAAGCGGTTGCCGAAGCATGGGATATTGGAATTGAAGACTTAAAAAGCCAGTCTCAGTTTTCAAGTGATGAAACAAGGTATAGAGCTGAGATAGGAACTTTTGCAGGCAAACCTGTAATTGATGATTTTGTAGATATATTAAAAAGGTAACATTGTGAAAACGTTCTATGGATTCTGCTAAGCGAGCAAGCCTTGCCTTAATAATAGGTAGGGCGGTAAATCAGAACTATCAATCTGTTTATGATTTTGGAGTTGGTAAGCTTTGTATGTTTACAAGTTCTGGTAGCGTTGATAACATCCATGTCTTGGATTTCCAACGTAACTGCATAATTACAGGCTCTCTGTCAAACTTGTATGATATGGGTACCAATTCATTTACTACAGTTAATATGAACGGAAGTTCATTCAGTGGATTTGATTATGGTACAACCTCTTACTTTTCTGGTAATGTCAATGGTAATATCGTAATGATATATGATGGTCAAAATTCATCTTATAATACGTATTCATTAATGTAGGTTATGAGGATAGTTATATTCAAGTTTGTCCTGCCATCGTTGTTTTTGGGTGTCTTTATCGGACTTTGTGTTCCATATAGCTTGTTTTCAAGTATTTGTCCAGAGCCATTGCTGCAAGTTTGTCAACATAGCTTTTGGGACTGGTTCTTACGAATAGTGCAAGTGGTAGGTTCAATAGCTGTTGTCATTGTTGCATTGTTTAAGGAAGACTGGATGGCTTATTGGTACACACCATCTTTGAAACTTGAAACATCATATGATGATTTGACAGAAAATCTGGTGCATGATGGCAATTCGGATATTGTTGATTCCTATCGAGTCAAGTTAAGACTGGCTAATGAAGGGAAATCACCAGCTAACAATTTACGGGTTTATGTAGATAAAATTGTTTTCCGAGAGTCTTCTAAGAGTTTGACATCAGAAGATATACTGAAAGAGCCTTTTGCTATATTTCTAGACAAGGGTAATGATACGGTTTGTTTGCCTAAATATGGTGAGCTATCAACAGAATGGCTCTCTATGATGATGGTTACGCCAAAATCTCCTGTTGATGGGGCTGAACTTCCTCCCCAATTATCTATGTTTATTGGTAGGAGTTTTGAAGTTGATGCAGAACATCAATCAGGCTTATTAGATATAACTTTTAAAATAGTATGTGATGGAATGAAACCACAAACTAAAACATTACGTGTTGAATGGAATGGAAAGTGGCGTTCTAGAAAAAGTGATTTGGTAAGCGTTTTAGGTTATGAATGGATTGATTTCATTAATAAAAAATAGGAAGCATTATGACAGCAAAAGAATATTGTATAGCCTTTTGTGATGGCTACTTCTACGCCCAACTAGGCGAAAGACTTAGCGATGGCAAAGTGACAGAACATACATTGGATTTAGCTAAGGAAACGGCTCAGACCTGTATGGAGCAACAGATCGCCTATTCTAGTTTTGATGAAAAGCAAAAGCAGGTGATGAAAGAAAACCTTCATGAATGGGCAGATAAAGTGATGCAAGGTTTCAAGAAACGTTTGCGTGAGAGCGGCAGATTGATAGAATCTTGATGATGCACTAGCCGACAAACAATCGCAACTCTGTTGCGTAGACACTTATCGGCAGCCCTTTAGGGCACAGGCTTCGCTGACGATACCAAAACTCTGGCGGAGGCTATAGCGCAGCCAGCTACATCCTCTCGTTCCTGAGGAAAGAGAGGCTTGGTGAGAAAGGTGGAGCCTTCTTTAATGGTAAAGAAGGACGGGATGATTTTAGAAATCTTTATTATTTAAAGAACAAGATTTATGCACGACATACATATTATAATTATGGCCGGCGGCGTAGGCAGCCGCTTCTGGCCCATGTCAACCCCCGATTACCCAAAGCAGTTCATAGATGTGATGGGTGTGGGGCGTTCCCTCATTCAATTGACAGTAGATAGATTGAAGCCAATCTGCCCTGTCGAAAACATGTGGGTAGTGACAAACGAGAAATACATTCGCATTGTAAAAGAGCAAATCCCTGACATGCCATTAGATAACATATTATCAGAGCCGGAGGCTCGCAATACCGCTCCATGTATTGCTTATGCTTGCTGGAAAATCCAGAAGAAGCATCCTGCAGCCAACATCGTGGTGACACCATCCGATGCCCTGGTGATCAATACCTCGGAGTATCAGCGAGTGCTCAGCAAGGCATTGAGCTATACCTCCGATAAGAACGCTATCGTTACTATCGGTATTAAGCCAAGCCGCCCGGAAACAGGCTATGGCTATATCGCAGCAGCAGAGCCAACATCGGTAGATGAAATCTACAAGGTAGAGGCTTTCAAGGAAAAGCCAAACCTGGAGACAGCCGAGCAATACCTTGCCGCTGGCAATTACTATTGGAATGCCGGAATCTTCGTATGGAACATTGATACCATTAGCAAGGCAATCCGTACCTTCCAACCGAATCTTGCCAGCATCATGGATGAGATGGCACCTTCTTTCTATACCGAGCAGGAGAAAGAGGTAGTCGGCAAACTCTTCCCAACCTGCGAGAAGATCAGCATTGACTATGCCGTAATGGAGAAGTCGAAGGAAATCTATACCTTGCCAGCCGAGTTTGGCTGGAGTGACTTAGGTAGCTGGGGCAGCCTCCGTACCTTGCTCCCACAAGATGAGGCTGGCAATGCCAAGGTGGGTAAGGATATCCGCTTGTATGAATGCAAGAACTGCGTGGTTCATGCAGCCGATGAGAGCAAGGTGGTAGTTCAAGGCTTGGATGGCTATATCGTAGCCGAGAAGCACGGACAGCTTCTTGTCTGCTCCTTGAAAGAAGAACAGAGAATTAAGGAGTTGGGAAAGTAGTATATTTGCGTATCTGTATTCAAATATTTTGTTCATATAACAAGAAATAGTGATGTATCATATACGAATAGATTATTTTGATAATAAAATAAAGGTGGTTAGAACATTCTTTGAATATGACTATCCGTCTTAGGAAAATGTTGTCAACGATGTATTGCTACCTTATTTGCAGGAGAAGTCTTTTATCTTCGGAGGAGCTAAAGTTGAAGATGAAGGAATCCGAAAAGTAGAAATCTATGAAACAGATTCCTCAATAGATAAAACTGTTGAGAGGGTAAATGGAACAGCTTCGCCGATGATGGCTTTTATTCCTTATACAAGAGAAAAAGTGTTAAGAGATGAATTGGTTCCGAAAGTCACTCGTCAACTTATCCAAGAAGTACAGGAACAGATTAAGTTGCAGAAAAAGAATGAGCAGAAAGTTGAGACAAAGAAAGAAAAGCAGCCATTGCTTTTTATAAGCCATTCTTCTGAGAATGAAAAAATAGCCACTTCTTTGGTTAAGATGTTGCGAACATTAGGATTCAATAAGAAGAACTTGTTTTGTAGTTACGTTCCTGGTTATGACATTCCAGAGGGTGAAGATATATATGATACACTTGCAGCAAAGTTTGTGGAGTATGATATTTACGTAATCTTCTTATTATCGAATAACTATTATGATAGTGTCGCTTGCTTGAATGAGATGGGAGCAACGTGGGTACTGAAAGCAAAGTATTCTACTATTGTTTGCCCTGGCTTTACTGTACCTGAGATAAAGGGTGCGGTCAATCCTAGAAAGATGGCAGTGGTGCTTGGTGATTCAAAGCGAGTAAATGGTAAGTTGAATCAGCTGAAGGATCATTTGATAGAGTTCTTTCATTTACCAGAGGTTGAGGATGATACAATTTGGGAAAATGATAGAAATGAGTTTTTGAAATCATTAGAAGATAAAAAGTAATCAGTCTATGCTTCCATGTTACTATGTTGAAAAAAATGAGGTGAAGGAGTGTGCTTAGGCAATCCTTCACCCTTAAACTGATTCAAAATAACTGTTAAAATACTGACATGTGTAACTCTTGTAATAAGTTGGGACGCAGTGTTGACGATATACGATGGACAAGGAAAAATTCTGTTTTATCTCAGATTTGATTAAAAGTCAAAAAGAGCTTTTGTTGGAAAAAGATGATATTTTAAGTGAACTTTATGACTTGTGTGATGATGAAGAACAACGTAACCTTGTCAAGCAATTATTGGTTAACTTTTCTTTGATGGATGAAGATGTTTATAATCTTTGTCTGTTGGAAATGAGTAATTACATAGTAAATCGAGGTTATCCTTTAAATGAATGTCTGTTGGTTGCCACTGCTCACGATCATCTACCAGATAGTTCACAGAGTGTTTTGCAAGATATAAAATTTTTTATGGAATTAAAACACTTTCCATCTGTTAATTATTGTAATAGGTTCGAACGTTGCTTTAAAAAAAAAGACTTTCCGTCAATACGGCATTTTTTTATTCTAGACGATTTTGTTGGTAGTGGCAGTACATTGCTGAAACGTAAGGAAGAGTTTGAAAGTAAAATGGCTCAAAATGGGAGAGAGTATTCTTTGCATTTTGTTGTTGCTTCTGGGATGAGATTTGCCGTTGAAGGACTTCATCAGCTAGGTATTGATGTCTATTGTGCTTATAAAATGAATAGGGCTATATCAGAATATTATCTTCCCGATGAGGTTGAACATAAAATCCAGCTTATGTCATGTCTAGAAAGAAAACTTGCTACCATAATAAATGAAACAGATTTGTCTGATTATCATTTAGGATACAAACAGTCTGAGGCTTTGTTTTGCCGTAGGTTCAAAAATGTTCCAAACAATGTGTTTCCTATATTTTGGTGGAAGAGGTACGCAGATAATTCGGATAGAAAAACTTTGTTTATTAGGTCACAGAGTGGTTATTGATGATGGAAATCAAACGTAAATATATAGATTTGTTTCTCTCTTTGGGTAACAGTAAAAATGGATTGTTAGGATATACTATTTCTAATAGGTATGATTTGACACCTTCAGATGTTGTTGCATTTATCATGGAATATCAAAAGAAGGGTTTCGTTACCTGTGATGATGAGTACCGTATCAAGATTACCGAGGCTGGTCGTGCAGCGATAGATTCATTATATGAGACTGGTGTAGTTACGAAATACACTCATGGTTCTGAGTATTTTGAAGGTATGCGTATAGGAAATCGTTTGAAGATAAATGAACCATACCTTCCGACAAAAGATTTTTTGAATACAGGAAAGAATAATAAAGGTGGAGAGAATGTGGGAAACTAGAAAATAGGAGTGTAGTCGCTCCGGCAGAGTTAGGCTTTGCTTTACCCTACGAACACCAAGGTGTTCGAAGTCAAAGTCTATCGACTTTGACAGCAACAGATTCATCAAAAATGCTTCGCATTTTTAACGAATCTGTTGCAGGCGTTGTTAGGAAAGTAGTTCCAGCTATACATTCTCTCCCCTTTTAAACAATATAAGCTGATGACAGAATTACAGTTACAAAAGATGATTGGACTTTGGAAGGCTTACTATCGTTCTAGAGGTATAGCACCAAAGTTTGCTAATCAGTGTTTGGATTATGCTTGTTCTTTGCTAAGGCAAGACATGCCTGTCATATTTGATTTACCACATCTTTGCTTGCTTTTAGGACTAGATGTTTCCTACTTGCATAGTATCGTGTATGGTGCAGATAAGCATTACCGTAATTTTTTAATACGAAAGAAAAGTGGTGGTGTTAGAGAGTTGTCTGCACCGCATTATACCCTAAAGTATGTCCAAACATGGATATATGAAAATATATTGAGCAAAGTTAAGGTTAACTATTGTGCTCATGGATTTTGTCCGAAGAAATCTATAGTGACTAATGCCAGGGTACATGTTTCAAACAAATACTTGTTGAAGTTGGATTTGAAGGATTTCTTTCCTTCGATTACGCAAAATCAAGTGATTAATGTTTTTCGTAGTTTAGGCTATAGCAACCATGTGGCATTTTACTTAGGTTCCATCTGTTGTGTAGATGGGCATTTGCCACAAGGAGCTCCAACAAGTCCAGCATTGAGTAATATTATTGCTCATCATTTAGATAATCGCTTATTGGGAGTTGCTAAGAAAATGGGATATAAATATACGCGTTATGCTGATGACTTAGCTTTTTCAGGGGATTTGATAAAACCTGTTTTTGTGCAATATGTTGTTAGGATTATATCTGAGTGTCATTTCATAGTAAATGCATCTAAGGTAAAGTTGTATAAGGGAAATGGTGCCAAAATATTGACAGGTGTGAGCTTGGCAAATGGACAAATACGAGTTCCAAGGGAATATCGTCGAAAGTTAGAGCAAGAACTGTATTATATTCGTAACTATGGGTTGGGGGAACATATTCGTAGAAAACGAATCAAAAATCCCCATTATTTGGAGTCTGTTATAGGTAAGACTGAGTTTTGGCTAATGCTTGAACCCGAAAATGAATTTGCAAAGCAAGCATTAGAATATTTAAGAGCATTGTACAATCAAAAATATAATCAATAGAATATAATAATGAATTATATAGAACCACAAAAAGATAAGTCTTTTTTCACATGTCCACATTGCAATACAGTTTCCTATATGGAGTATGCTAAACATCATTTTCAAACAGATTTTGTACTGGCAAATTTGGTGAATATTCTGACGATTGCAAGGTGTACGAATTGTGGTAAGAAGATAATATGGATAGATGATGAGTATATTTATCCTCAAAAACAGACGATAGAACCTAATGAAGATATGCCGTCTTCTGTAAAGTCATTATTTGAAGAAGCAGGAAATATATATGCCCTTTCTCCTAGGGCAGCATGCGCATTGTTGCGTTTGGCTATTGACAGGCTTTGTAATGAATTAGGTGAAAATGACAGAGATATAAACAAAAATATAGGGAAATTGGTTTCTAGAGGGTTACCTTTGAAAATTCAACAAGCTTTGGATGTTGTACGAGTTGTTGGTAATAAAGCTGTCCACCCTGGTACCATTGCTTTCGATGTGGATGATGAGCAAACTGCTATAATGTTGATGAATCTTATAAATATGATAGTTGAATATATGATTAGTCAACCAAAGCAGATAAATGAAATGTTTAATCAGTTGCCAGATAGTGTAAAAAAGTCAATTTCTAAACGAGACTCATTAGAGTAGTAAAACAACTATGAATGAGGACCAATACAACGAATTGCTGAAAGCCTACACAAAGGAGACTTTTGCAAATGCGAAAGGTCTTGTATTAGGCGCTAGTACCGGTACAATACTGTAATACTCCATTCTATATCAATGTTGATTTGTATAAGAATAGGGAGTTGTAAACAGCCCACCCCAGGCGGTCCCATCCCGCACAACCTGGCGTAGACCTTTGATGGTCCGCCAACCTTAGAGCGTAGCGGTTCCGAGCACCGGAGGGCGGTTACATCCTCTCGTTCCTGAGGAAAGAGAGGCTTGGTGAGAAAGGTGGAGCTCCCTTTGGCTAAAGGGAGACGGAGGGATTCGAAAAACTGACTTCTTTAACGGTAAGGAAGGACGGGTAGGTTTTCGAAAAAAGCCTTCTTTAATGGTAAAGAAGGACGGGATGATTTTAGAAAAAATGATATCCGCCAAAGCTTCCCTGAGCCTTATTCCAGTATGTATTGCCAGCAGTTTGACAACTTTAAAAATGTTGCGGATTTCTTTGAATTTGCAGCAAAGTTAATGAGAAGATAACATTTATAAATAGTTTTAATAGAAGATATGGAATTTATTATTGAAAATGTACAGTTTAAGCAAGATACTTCAAGTACAGTTAAAGTCGTAGGATATCATAATGGTGAAAAAGTTTTAGTAAATAACTGTCATTTAGGTATTCCGCCATTTTATGATATGAGAAGCCCTTGCCTGTTTGGTAATCTAGTGAGTGTGGGTGATATTTACTATTATAGAGCAGCCTTTGTTACCTATCTAGGAGGTGATTGGTATAAGGTTAGGATTAAATAAGAAAAAGTTTGGGTTCAACTTCATGGTCTTAAACAATACCATCTGTTATGTTGGTAAAACATGCAAGTATGGTTTAGTTCATGCAGCCGATGAAAGCAAGGTGGTAGTTCAAGGCTTGGATGGCTATATCGTAGCTGAGAAGAATGGACAACTGCTTGTTTGCTCATTGAAAGAGGAACAGAGAATCAAGGAGTTTGTATATTGACAATGAACTTTTCTTTTATATGCGGCTTCTTTTGTAAACAATATAAAAATATAACCAATGTCAAAGCAAAAATATAATTTGCAAAACTATCATCTTGCTGTTAATCGTAAAATTAATGGTTGGACACTATCTCGTAGATTAGGTAGAGGTGGTAATGGCGAAGTTTGGCTATGCCGTAATGCAAACAAGGAAGAGTTTGCCATTAAATTTCTTAAATGGGGAACTGGAGATGCCTATAAGCGTTTTTATGACGAAGTTTCATTTATGGAAAGATATGCAGGAACAATGGGAGTTATGCCTATTATAGATAAATACATCCCTGATTATGCACATCGCTATTCTCATTTAAACCTTCCTTATTACTACGTTATGCCTCTTGCTACTCCAATATATGATCAAATATCCACAGCTTCATTCGATGAGAAAATTATAATTATCAAAAGTCTGCTTTGTATTCTTACGAAACTTCATGCTAATGGAATAGCACATAGGGATATAAAGCCAGCAAATATTTTACTATATAATGGGAAATACGTATTTTCTGATTTTGGTTTGGTGTTCTTTCTAAGTAAGACTTCAAAGACACTTAAAGGAGCAAAACTTGGTCCAAGAAGTACGATTTCTCCGCAAATGCAACGAGATGCTGTGACAGCTGATAAATTTAAGGCTGATGTGTATTCTATGGCAAAGACTATTTGGATGATTGTTACAGGTGATATGAAATCATTTGATGGTCAATACAAAATCAATAGTGCTTTTGGTCTTAGACAAGTGATGGAAGAGAAAGATGTTTATTGGTACCCATTGGAGAAATTGTTGATTCAATGTACTGATGTAAATGAAACCGCAAGACCTTCGGCAGAAGAATTGGAGAAAGAATTTGATGAATGGCTTAATATCAACAATGATTGGGAACGCCAGAATCTGATACAATGGCAAGAAGTTCAAGAACAACTATTCCCTTCCTATGTACCAAGTCATGCAGAATGGACTGATTTAGATGATATGATTTCTGTTCTGAATCTTTTAGGTCAATATGATAGCTTAAACCATTTGTTCTTCCCAGATGAAGGAGGTTTCGATTTGACAGGAGCATCAAGTTCTTATGAAAAAGATTGTATTGAACTGCATTTCGGTGAATTTGTTTATATCATAAAACCGAAACGATTATTATATGAATATGTCGATAAGACTTGTGAATGGAATTACTTTTATATAGATATAGAGGAAATGAATGCAATATCGCAAGATTTATCACCTACTTGTTGTTGGGAAGAATTTTGTGAAGTTGCTCCCAAGGATTACCAACCATTGGAGCTTTTTGAGCAAATGTCGTTGGAAGACCTTCAGAAAATTAAGCCAAGACATATTGTCAGATATTTGAAAGGTAGTATGGTGGCTTTTCATAAAGACTCAATCTATAATGGTATTATATCTAAACATAATGGTGAACATAGTAAATATACTGCTGATGGCTTTCGTCAATTAATAGCAAGTTTAGCGACTAAATTTAGCGGAGAAACAATGAAATCATTGAGAGAAAAGCATAAAAATTGAACGCCTTATGTCAACTCAAACATCAGATAATAATAAAAGAATAGCGAAGAATACTTTGCTTCTTTACTTCCGTATGCTCTTTATGATGGCGGTGTCTCTGTTTACGAGTCGTGTTGTCTTAAATACATTGGGAGTTGAGGATTTTGGTATATATAACGTTGTGGGTGGAGTCGTAGGTATGTTTGTTTTTATAAATAATTCCATGTCTTCGGCAACACAACGGTATATTACTTTTGCCCTGGGTAAAGGGGATAAGAACAGATTGCAAACAGTATTTAGTACCTCTCTTCAGATTCATACATTGATAGCTGGCTTAATTGTGCTATTAGGAGAAACCGTAGGTTTGTGGTTCTTGTACAATAAGATGCAAATTCCAGCAGAACGTATGGATGCAGCCTTTTGGGTTATGCAATGTTCCATTGTGTCTATGGTTGTTATGATAGTTAGCGTTCCATACAATGCAGATATCATTGCACATGAGAAGATGTCAGCCTTTGCTTACATATCTATCCTGGAAGTTGTGTCGAAATTGGCCATTGTTTATTTGTTGCTAGTATTTTCTTATGATAAGTTGATTCTATATGCTATACTTATATTGACGATTCAGATTTTGATACGTTTCTGTTATAGCATTTATTGCAATAAGCATTTTGAGGAAACAAAATACAAGCATGTATGGGACAAGAAACTTTTCAAGGAAATGACAGGTTTCGCAGGCTGGAGTTTGTTCGGAAATATGGCAGGAGTATTATTTGGACAAGGTTTGAATATGTTACTCAATGTCTTTTTTGGTCCAGTTGTGAATGCTGCACGTGCAGTGGCAGTACAAGTACAAGGTGCAATTCAGCAATTTGTGGGTAATTTCCAGACTGCACTCAATCCGCAGATAACCAAGACGTATGCCTCAGGAGAATTGAATGAAATGCATAGGCTCATGTTTCGGAGTGCCCGTTTTTCTTTTTACCTGCTTTTCTTTCTGTCATTGCCAGTATTGTATGAGACGGATTTTATTCTGACGGTTTGGCTAAAAATGGTTCCGGAAAATGCTGTTGTTTTTTTAAGAATCATGATATGTACTTCGTTGATTTATACAATAGCAAATCCGCTGATTATTGCTAATCAGGCAACGGGTAGGGTCATGAAATATCAAGCTGTTTGTGGTACAATTTTGTTGCTAATATTACCAATATCGTATTTGTGCTTAAAAATGGGATGCCCGGCGTATTCTGTATTCATTGTCCATTTTCTAATTGAATCCGTTACTCAAATGGTGCGTATGATTCTTCTTCGCCCTTTGATAGGTTTACGGATCAGAGACTATTTCATTCATATCTACAAGCCTGTACTTATAGTTGTGGGGGTGTCTGTCATTCTTCCATCGATTTTTTATTGTAGTATGAATTCCGGCCTGTTGAGAGTTTTTACAGTATTCTTAATGTGTGTTATGTCTATTGCTGTGACTACTTATTTGTTGGGACTATCTGTCAATGAAAGAAGTTTCGCAAGGTCTAAGGTTATGGTTGTTTTACATAAAATAAAGAATAAATGATAAATATAAAAGATAAATCCAATTGTTGCGGTTGTAACGCCTGTGTTCAGAAATGTCCAAAGCAATGTATATCCATGCGAGAGGATGATGAAGGTTTTCTCTATCCCTATGTAGATAAAACATTGTGCATTGAATGTGGTTTATGTGAGAAAACGTGTCCTATTATAAATAGCAAAGAAGAACGCAAGCCTTTGAATGTATTTGCTGCAAAAAACCAAAATGATGAAGTGCGTATGCAGAGTTCGTCTGGCGGAATATTTACTTTGTTGGCAGAAAATGTAATTGATGAAGGAGGTGTTGTTTTTGGTGCCGGTTTTAATGAGCGCTGGGAGGTTGTTCATAGCTTTGCAGAAAATAAAAAGGATTTGGCAAAATTTCGCGGTTCTAAGTATGTGCAAAGTAAGGTAGGTAATTCCTATAAGCTGGCAGAAGCTTTTTTAAAGCAAGGAAGAAAGGTGTTATATTCTGGTACCCCATGCCAAATTGCTGGGTTAAAGCAATATTTACGCAAAGATTATGTAAATTTATTAGCAGTTGATTTCATTTGTCATGGAGTGCCTAGCCCTGGAGTTTTTCGTACATACTTGAGAGATGAAATAAATATTTGTACCGCCCGTAAGGGCGGTGGAAAAAATACGGTTTTGCTCCCTTGTATTCCTCTCGTCTCGGAAAGAGATGAACTGGATATGAAAGGAATGAAAATTCAGTCCATCTCTTTCCGAGACAAAAGAAACGGGTGGAAAAAATACGGTTTTGCTCTCGTATTCTCCAAGGCGTCAGCCGAAGGAGAAAATTCGGTTTCGCTCTCGTATAAACCATTAAATGAGAACCTTTTCTTACGTGGATTTCTTAAAGATTTGTATTTACGACCTTCATGCTATTCGTGCAAATTTAAAGGTCTTAGTAGCGGTAGTGACATAACTATTGCTGATTATTGGAACATTCATACTCTTATTCCTAGCATAGATGATGACAAAGGAATTTCTGCTATTGTCGCAACAACTGATAAGGGGGCGGTTGCAGTTCCAGAAATGAAAGCTATGTTGTATGATGCAACTTGGGAAGATTTATTGCAAAAGAATCCTGCTCTTGTAAGATCAGCTTTATTCAATAAAAATCGAACGAAATTCTTTCAAGCCGACAACAGAACTTTTGGAGAAAAGATTCAAATATTGTGCAAGAATCAAGTAGGAGTAAAAAAGTTAGTTCGTATAATATTAAACAAAATCATCGTTAAAAAATGAAAATAGGAATATTGACATATCATTTTGCGATCAATTATGGCGCAGTCCTTCAATGTTATGCTTTACAACAGTATTTGGAGAGTCTAGGACATGATGTGGAAGTCATAAATTTCATACCACAGAACTATAGTAGAAAACGCTTTTGGCAAAATAATAATCTTCGCCATGATTTCGTTAATGGTATGAGAAAAATGTTTTTAAAGCTAAAATATTCTCCTGAGATGAGGAAAAGTTTTTCTGGTTTTGTCTGCAGTAGATTTAATCTTTCAGAATCTGTTGATTATACTAATTTTTCAGATGCATTAAATAAATATGATGCAGTAATAACTGGTAGTGATCAGGTGTGGGGACCTTCTCGCTGGGATGATTTATGCTATTTTTTCGATAATATGCATAATTATCGTGGCAGAAAGATTAGTTATGCTCCTTGCTGTGCGATAAATAGAGCTAAAAATATTCTTAAGCGAAATGAAATAGCTGTGCTCTTATCTGAGTTCTACTCTCTTAGCGTAAGAAATATGGAAACTTATAATTTCGTTTTCGATCTGATTGGTAAAAATGTTCCTATAGTTTCTGACCCTACATTATTATATGACTTTAATGAGTTGACAGATGGAGTTCAACCAGTAGTTACGGGTAAATATATCTTGGCGTATATTTTGGGTGCGGATATAAATGGTGGAAATGATGAAGCTATAGAAATTATTAAAAAACAAACTGGAATAGAAAAGGTAGTTGCTATTGTTTTGACGGAAAATGCTCCAAGAGTTTTGGATTGGGCAACAAAGACGTTCTATAGTGCCTCGCTGATAGAATGGTTAGTATTATTTAAAAATGCATCTTTTGTCTATACAGATTCTTTCCATGGAGTTATGTTTTCTTTGAAGTATAATAGACCATTTGTTACTTATTATAAGGAAAAGGACAGAGCGTCTCGTTTCTTAGATCTAGAGCAACGTTTTGGATTTGAAAATGTGGTTACTAATTTGGAAGAGTTGAAAACATGCTTAATGAATGGCTTTCATACTCTCAGCTATATAGATAGAATGCAAGATAACATAAAAGAGTCAAAACATTTTCTTCAAAAATCATTGAGTTAAAAATGGAACGTCAAAGTAATATTGAAATTTTACGAATCATTGCCACGATGATGGTAATATTGGTTCATACGGCTTTTTTGTCTCTTGGAATACCACGGCAATTTGATAGCTCCGGATTGATGATTTGCACTCTTCAGATTTTTGCAGTTCCTGCAGTAAATATCTTTGTGCTAATTTCTGGTTACTTTCAGATTAGACCGAAAGTTAAGAACTTTAGTAATTATCTATTTCAGATATTGTTTTACTCCATATCCATATATGTTTTATGGCTAATGTTAGGACGTAGTCAATTGAGTCTTATCGGAATAAAGGAGTGCTTTTTCTTGACGGATGCGAATTGGTTCATAAAGTCTTACCTCTTGTTATTTATTATTTCGCCTTTATTGAATGCTTTTATAGACAATAGTAGTAAACAGACACATCGTATTATTATTTTGTCAATGCTTGTTTATCAGACTATATTTGATTTTGTTTCAATGGCAGACTTGTCTATCAGAAATGGTTATAGTACAATGTCTTTCATCTTATTGTATTTGATAGGTAGTTATATTAGAAGGTTTTGGAGGGATTGGAATAAAAAAATGAAAGTGGCGATATTGGGAGTGTCTTTATATTGTATAATGTTATTGCCTATTATAGCCTCTTATCTTGGCATACTTGATGCGAAATATGTTCATAAATTTCTACAATATGGGTTGGCATATAGTAATCCGTTGATAATGGGTGTTGCTGTATGTTATTTGCTCTTCTTTTTACAGTTTAATGTGACTAGCAAATTAGTTAATTGGTTTGCTATTTCCTCTTTTGCGGCGTTCTTGATACATGCTAATCCTAATGTTATAAGAGTATTTATTGCTTTTGTGAACAAAGTCTATGTTTCAAGTTCATTATTGTCTTACGTTACAATTATAATTGTTTTTGTAATCTGTGTATTTATAGGCTCAGTATTAGTTGATAAAATACGTATGTTTTTATGGAAACAATTTTGGAAACAAATAGAAAAAAAATATGGCAGAAAGAAAGCTTAATTATAATATTCAATATCTTCGTGGTATATGTGCCTTGGTGGTTTTCTTTTCTCATGCATTGAACATATTTAAGATCGAATGGGTGCAATATTTAATGCCAACACCATTTCATTTCTTTTTTGATGGACAGTGGGCTGTAATCTTTTTCTTTACTTTGAGTGGTTTTTACTATTATAGAGATGAGCAATTTAGATTACAAGGTTACTTGCGTGGGCTGATTAAGAAAACATTGAGAATATATCCACCCCATTTGATTTCGTTAATATTAGGATGGGGATTACTCATGGTTTATTTAAAATATGGGATATATGCAGAATCCAATCTCTTGACCCCTTGGGCCGCAGGCTTTTGGAAGGACAATGTTAGTTTTGTGGAATTCTTATGTAATGCAACTGTGCTTGCTCCGCATAACCCTGATGTCATTAATCCGCCATCGTGGTATTTAAGCCCAGAAGTAAAAATGTTTATTTTGATGCCGGTTATAGTAGCTGCTAGTAATCGTTGCAAATCGGTATTAAGTATATTGTTGTTTGTAGTATGTTGGTTTTTCAAACTGCCATTTATCTCATGTGTTGGTCCTTTTGTTGCAGGTTTCTTACTTCATGCTTTTTTATCAAGAAAGCGTATTGCAAAAATTAATGGGCTTTTAGCTTTTACCATTTTATTTGTTGGATGCATCTTGTTAAATATTAAAAATATAGCAATGTTTTTTTCTCTTGATACAACGCATCCTAGCATTATGATGATTCAGAGTATGGGGGGGCTTAGTTTAATATTCTTGGCAAATGTTTTAAATTTTAGAAGGAGATTCGGTGCCTTGCTTTTCATTGGAAATATCTCGTATGAATTTTATATTGTTCATTTTATAGTTTTGATGTCGCTTGCACCTTGGATTTCTCATTCTTGCATATTTATAGCATTATGTTTGAGTATAACATTATTTGTAGCTTATTGGATACATAAATTAGAAAAGAAAATATTATTATTGCTATGAAAGTATTACATATACAGACTGGTATGACACCAGCAGGCAATGCGGCATTTCGGCTTCATACCGCAATGTGTAAGGCTGGTATAGATTCTGCGGTCGTTACTTTGCAGCGTACAGTAAAGCGTAACAACGTGATGAACTTGCATATGAAGCCTTCGTTAATGATATGCAGTGTTTTGAACTCATTAAACGTAAAGCGACAGCTGAAGTATAAAAAAAGTGGTACATATTTTTATAGTCCATTTCCAATGATAACATCAAATGGTGAGTTAAAAAAATACGTTGCTGATGCTGATGTTATATATTTACATTGGATTGCTGGTGGATTTCTGAGTTGCTCTGACATAGAGAATATGGCCAAAACTGGTAAACTTATAGTCTTTTTTATGCATGATATGTGGACAATGACAGGTGGTTGTCATCATGCTTTTGAATGTGCTGAATATCATTCAGGATGCAATAACTGCCAGATGTTTAGTTCGAATTGCCACCTTGCAAAAAAGCAAAGTGAAGCTAAATGGAATTTGTTTCATAAATATAATAATCTTGTATTTGTTTCGCCAAGCAAATGGATGGCAGAATGTGCAAGAAATTCTTTTATACTGAAAGATAAGCCAATTTGGGTAATACCAAATGTTGTTGATGAGCAGATTTTCAAACCTCTTGATAAGAATATCGCCAAAGGTATATTGAATTTGCCACAAGATAAATTCATTGTTTCTTTTGGTTGTCAAGCTGGAGCTGGAAATAAGTTTAAAGGGTTTGATTATTTGCGTGACGCTATTAATAAAACGGACTTATGTAATGTTCAATTAGTTGTTTATGGTAGTGATTATGATCAGAAAACCGTGGATGAATTAAAATATCCGGTAAAATTTTTGGGTCCCATTAATGATGAATATGCTCTTTCATTGATTTGTAATGCAACAGATCTGTTTGTATCACCATCATTGGCAGAAAGTTTTGGTTTAACTTTCCTAGAGAATATCTTGTGTGATACACCGGTAATCGGATTTGATTGTACTGCTATTTCCGAGATTGTACAAACAGGCAAGACTGGGTATTTGGCAAAATACAAAGATTCAGATAATCTAGCTGAAGGAATTAGTCAGTTGTACAATCACCATATTCAACCGAATTGGCGTAATAATTACGTATCCCAAGATATTGTAAATATGCACTTGAAACTTATAGAAAAATATAAAAAATAAGAAACCAAATGAGTATAAAAAATGAAATTTTAAATAAGATGCCTCTTTCTCTTGTCACGTATATGAGAGATCATAAATCAAGCGGTAACAAGAGTCAAGAGATATACAGAAATATTGGAGTTGGAGTTGATTTTTCATCTCAACATAAAGTACTGTTTTGTTATGTTACAAATATATTTCATATACAGAAATGGGATAATCAGAAAGGAACTCGAAATGTAGAATGTGCTGCATTTATTGAAGCCTTAGTAAAGAATAATTGCCGCATAGATGTGTGTGCGTATAACTACGATGGAGCAATTAATGATGATTATGATTATGTTATAGGATTTGGTCCTGCATATAGAAAAGCTATAGAACTAAATCCCCAAGCGAAAAGCATATTGTATCTTACAGAAAAGCCTCCTTATTATTCTTTACAAAAAGAATCAGAGCGTATTGCTTATTTGTATGAGCGTCATCGTATAAAGACTCAGATTAATCGTTCTGGACTTTTTTTTAATGATGAAGATATTGTAAATGCAGATTATATAATAATGATGGGTAGAGAAGGAGATGAAAATCTCTTACCTGATAAGAACGTATATTTGCTAAGTCCAACAGGCTTGAAGTGTGATAATTATACGTTGGAGAAGAAAGATTTTAATCAAGCAAAGAAACATTTTCTTTGGATGGGCTCTCGTGGCGCCGTATTAAAGGGATTGGACATTTTGTATGATGCATTTTCTGTTGCACCAAATCTTGTTCTTCATGTTGCAGGTTTGGACTCTGTTGATAGAAGAATTTTATCTAAGATAAAACCCGCAAATGTTATAGATCATGGATACCTTCAAATTGGAACTGCCTATGCTAATAAGGTATTTGATGATTGTGCTTTCTTTTTGTTTCCTTCTTGCTCGGAAGGGGTTTCTACATCCACTTTAACAGCAATGAATTTTGGGCTTATTCCTTTAGTAACATCTGAAGCATCCGTTGCGACTATAGATATGAAATATTTGAAATCATATCATGTGGAAGATGTAGTAAGAGAAATAACAGATAGAAGTGCGTCTGACTCAATTTCTTTAAGAAAAGAGGCAGAGTCAATACGTGAATTTGCAAGAGAGAGATATTCATTGGAAAGGTATAGTAAAACAATATTTGATATTGTTCAATCAATTTTAAGTCATGAATAATTATATTAATGGTATAAAAATACAAAATTGGGTCTGTTGGTGTATTTGGCCAATGCTGTTATGTACTTTGCTCGTTTTCCCTTCATTTTTTTTCGGCTATAATGTTATGTTAAAAAATATGGGAGCTGTATTTATTGGAGTTTCAATGCTTGCTCTTGTGATGTATTATTATAAGAACCGATATTTGGAAATACCCCAAAAAGTGCCAAGACTGCTATACTCGCTGTTGCTTATATATGTGCTTTGTCATATTGTCTATGGTGCATTTTTGGATAAGTCATGTGTTCCTCTTACTTTTTGGGGCAATGTTGATTATGTTCCTGCTTTTTTGCTACCATTATTTTTAAAGATGGGTATGAGAAAGGAAAATATGCTATGGTTACTTAAAATATTGACATATTTTTCTTTGTTGACAATTCCTATGTATCTTGTGGGGTATACCTATGCTTTATATATTGGATGGACTCTCTTTTTCCCATTAGCTTTTGCTAAGTTTTTGCCGGGTAAAGTAGCAACAGCTTTAATAATTACAGGCGTGTTTTACATAGTCCTATGTTGGGATCAAGGTGCACGTACTCCAGTAATTAGGACAGTTATCGCTTTCTTGATAATGGCCTACACGTATTTTAAGCCATTAATCCACAGACGCTTGGTAAATATAGCGGCAATAGTAATTATTGCTATTCCGTTCTATTATTTTTCTCTCTATTTAACTACGGGCTTTTCAGTGTTTAATAGCGAACTTTCTGTTCACAGTTCTTCTCTAGGTAATAATGCGGCAGATACAAGAACGTTTATTTATGAAGAGGTGCTTGATGATTTAAAACATTCGAATACAATATGGTTAGGTAAGGGTATAAATGGAAGGTATTATAGTCCTTATTTTTCTAGAAATATGGGAGACAATGAGAATCGATCAAATCCTGAGGTTGGATTGCTTTCTTATTTGTTAAAAGGAGGTGTGGTGTACACGGTAATTATATTCTTGTTGTTTTTCTTCGCTATAATAAGAACTTTGTCCTTCAAAGACAATATTATGGCCCAGATTTTTGGAATGTTAATATTACAGCATGTTTTTTTGTTGTTTATAGAAAACATTCCTCAATACACCATGTATAATTTTGTGATTTGGTGTGTAATGGGATTTGCTTTTTCACCAGAGCTATGTGAAATAGAAAGAGTCGAAATTAATAATTGTTTCCTGAGGCAAGGTTAAATAAGTTGAATGAGGATTTTTTTTAATTATATATTATGGAAAAAAATAAATGTTTGATAATTGCAGATGTCAAAAGTCCGAATTTTAAGGGGCAGTCTACCGGACATTTCTTTTCTGTGGCACAAAACTACTATGATTTGTTTTATAATAAAATAAAAACTCTCATTGCTGGAGGACCAGTTTATAGAACACGTTTTAATAAAGACCAATTACTTCAATTGCCAAATGATATAATGCTTATGTGTGAGTCAACTTGGACAAGTAAATGGAAGTATTTATTAAATGCACGATTACTATTTCGTCAAGCAAAGGGAGATATAATCGTGCTACAGCAGGGTGGTGTGCTTAGTTCTTTTATAGCCATTGCTTTATTTTATCATTGTGAGAGTAGCCTATATCTCATACAATACAGTAAGGAAGGCGTGGATAGTATGGCTAAAAGATTTTTGTATAGATTAGTAAAGCATAAAATTAATGGTATCATCTGTCCTAATGAGATGGTTGGTGAGGCTTATGAGAGACCTTACTGCGTAGTTCCAGATTATATTTATCTTGGTCATAAAGAACAAATAGACATTCCATTTTGCGAAAAAAAATATGATGTGTGCTTCGTTGGTCGCATTGAGAAAGAAAAAGGAGTTCTGGATATTGTAAGAAAAATTGCAGGAACCAAATATCGTATGGTAATTGCTGGAAAGGTTAGTGATATTCAATTAGGTGAAAAGCTGAGGAATGTGACATCAAAGTGTTCAAACATAGAATTACACATAGGTTATGTTACCGACGAAGAGTATTATGGATACATACGTAATAGTCGTTTTTGTATTCTCAACTATCAGGGTGAATATTCTCGACGAAGTAGTGGAGTTGTGCTTGATACAATATTTAATAATGTTCCTATCATAGGCAAAAGCTGTAAGGCTCTTGACTTTATTGCTCAATTTGGGTGTGGCTATATCTATGAGAATTTAGAAGAACTTTCACTAGAAGGTATTCTGACTGAGCAAAATTATGAGCGTTATCTCACCAATATTGCTCTCTATAAGCAGAAGCATGTGGAATATGCAGAGAAATTGATGAAGTTTTTAGGTTTATAATTTTATTAGGTAATCTGTTACAATTAGTATGGTAACATCGTATTATAAGAATCTTTGAATGATTTATGAAAAAGTTATTATTAATCATTTACTACGCTTTGCTCCAACGTATTCCTATGCAGCCAATGCCTGGTTATAAACTTGGTTATAAACTTAGATATTGGTGTGTAAAGCATTTGCTTCGACGTTGTGGTACTGATGTAATTGTGAAAGACCATTGTTACTTTGGCAATGGTTTGCGTCTCTCGGTAGGGAATCGAAGTCAGTTGGGTAGCAATGCTAGGCTTAATGGAGATATCACCATAGGTAATGATGTATTAATGGGACCGGATGTTGTGATGATGGCTACAAGTCATGAGTTTGCACGTTTGGATATTCCTATTAATCTTCAGGGAGCTAAAGAGGAAAATCCTATAGTAATAGGTGATGATTGCTGGATTGGAACTCGAGCAATAATATTGCCTGGTGTACATATAGGCAAACAGAGTATAGTAGCAGCAGGTGCTGTCGTAACTCGTTCTTTTCCAGATCGAAGCATATTGGGGGGGGGTACCTGCAAGGTTGCTTAAAACAAGAGAATAGATTATTTATAAAGTAATAATTGTGAGATAATGGATAATCAAATATCAATAAATTTGTTCAAACAGCTAAATAAAGAAAATATTAAATACGCTGTTTTACGAAATTATAAAACATTGCCGGAAAGTCTTGGAAGTAGTGATATAGACCTTTGGGTTTGTTGTAAAGATATAAAAGATTTTTTCCGAATAATAGAGAATGTTGCAAAAGAGCAGAATGCACATATGGTTTCTTATTTACCAGATACGCTTTGTCCAAAAGTATGCTATATGAATAGTGAATGTGGTATTCAAATAGATGTTTTCTGTGGATGTATTCCTTATCAAAATACAGAAATGATTCAGGGAGAGGTGATACAGAAACATATACAAAAATACAAGGATATATATGTGTTAGATGATCAGTTAGCCAATTTAGTAGCATTCATAAAGGAAATCGTAAACAATGGTACGAGTGGCGAAAAGTATATAAAGCCTCTCTATGATAATGCAGACTTATATTCTTTAGAATATATACAAAGTGTTTTAACATTGTTCTCTGCTCATTTTTCTGAGGCTTTGCATGAAGCAATACAAGGTAAACAATTAGTTCATAAGTTTGAAAAACTTAAAAAACTTGGGCGTTCTTCCTTAAAAACAAACAATATTTTTTTGCATAAAATATCTAAAGTATCACGATTCTGGAACAAACCAGGATATGTTATTTCTGTTCAAGGAACAGATGGAAGTGGTAAGAGTACTATAATTGACGCAATTACTCCTTGGTTAGAAGAGGCTTTCCATAATGGAATTATCTACAATCACTTGAGACCTAATGTATTGCCAGATATGGGCGTTGCTTTAGGTAAAAAGGAGGCTTTAAAGGATGGTGAAAAGCCAAAAGTGGTTTCTGATCCGCATGCACAGAAGCCATCAGGCTTTATCGGTTCTATTGTTCGTTGGGGATATTATATGATGGATTATACTTTTGGGTACGCAAAATCTGTATATCCTAAAATCGCAACAAAAGCGAAGGTCTTTATATTCGATCGTTACTATTATGATTATTATATAGATCAACGTCGCTCTCGCACATCCTTGCCTCAGTGGGTTCTTCGGTTTGGGGAAATCTTCGTGCCAGTCCCTGATTTGATACTTTGCTTAGGTGGAGACCCTAAAAAAATATATGAGCGTAAGCCTGAGACAAGTCTTGAAGAGGTTACAAGACAGACCAATGTGCTGAAACGCTTTTGCAACAAACGTAAAAATGCAGTTTGGGTTGATACGACACTTACGCCTGAAGAAAGTATACGACTTGCTAAAGAGGCAATATTGGATATGTTGTCGAAAAGATTTAATAAAGTAACTTTCTTATGAGAATCTTGGTAAATTGTTATGCTTGCTCTCCTTATAAGGGGAGTGAGCCTGGTATGGGATGGAATTTCGTAAAAGGACTTTCGAAATATCATGAGTTATTTATTTTGACTGAAAGTAAATTTAAAGACGATCTTGATAGATATTTTGCAACGAATCCAGACGAAAAAAGTAATAAACATTTCTTTTTTATTAAAAAGAATCGTCATAAGACATTGCGTAAAATATGGCCGCCATCATATTATTGGTTCTACAATCAATGGCAAAAGAAAGTATTGAAATTGGCAAAAGAATTGGATGCGAAATACAATTTTGATCTGATACACCAATTAAATATGGTCGGATATAGGGAACCAGGGTATCTGTATAAGCTTGACAAACCATTTGTTTGGGGACCTATGGGAGGTTTTAATATTACGCCATGGAAATTATTGCCGTCAATGGGTGTAAAAGGAATGGTCTTTTATGGTATGCGCAATATTATAAATTCTTGGCAAATGAAACATTCTGTTCGTGTAGCAGAAGCCGTGAATGAAAGTGATTCTATAATAACTGCTACAGAAGATGACCATAACACCTTATTGAAATTGTGGAATAAAGATAATATAGTAATACCTGAAGTTGGTTTTCAAACTTCTACCAAACATCAAACTGAAAGTCGCGTCGGAAAATTAAAAATATGTTGGTCAGGATTGCATATTCCAAGAAAATCTCTGAACTTGCTCTTAGAGGCTATGGCTATGTTAAAGAATCCCGATAAAATGGAGTTACATATTATAGGTGAAGGAGAATGTACTAGAAAATGGAAATATTTAAGTAAAAAACTTGGGCTGAAAAACATCATATGGCACGGATGGGTAGAAAAGATAGAAGCTATGGGTATTATGTCCAAGTGTGATGCTTTTGTAATAACGAGTTTGAGCGATGCTACATCGACCGTACTTCTTGAAGCTTTGTCTATGGGTTTGCCTGTAGTTGCAACAAACCATCTTGGTTTTGCCAATGTTATTACAGATGCTTGTGGAATAAAAATAGATTTGAAAAATCATAAACAGGTTATTCGTGATTTTGCTTTTGCTATAGAAAAGCTAGAAGGTGACGAAAAATATCGTCAGAAGTTGTCTCTTGGAGCATTGGAACGTGCAAAAGATTTTTCTTGGGAGAGCAAGATTGATTTGATTGATAAAATATATCAAAATGTAATTGAAAAGCATAATTCATAATGAAGTACTATAGATTCAAAACTTTTACGACTTCCTATTATTTTCCTCACTTGGACTCTTCTCTACAATATATGTATGGCTTGTATAGTCCATACGGAGGGCGATTGTCGAAAATATATTGGTGGCTGTTTCAACATTCTTCTGTTGTGAGGTCATTGGCATCTGTGAATGAGAAAGATTTGGAGTTCCCTTATTCAAAAATTAAGGCATCTGATGGAAATGACACGCTGATGTCTTTCAATATGGGGAGTCCCGGTGTTGAGCAGAAAATATCTATTTTGGGATATGACAAAACATTGGATATTCCATTTTTTGCCAAATTCTCTGAAAAGCCGAGAGCGAAGAAGTTGACGAAAAATGAGATAAGGATATATCGTATGCTTGACGGTACTGGCTTGACACCGAAGTTATTGAAAGCAGTTGATACAGACGATTATGTATATCTAAAGACAGAATTTATAAAAGGTTCTCGTCCAAAAAGTCGCAAGATGACAGATGAGGTATTGCAGTTGTGCTTACCTTTATCTAAATATCATCTAACAGATAAAGATGTTGATGAAAATGGATTGAAAATGTCATTAAGCCATGGTGATTTCTGCCCATGGAATGTGCTTGTTTCTGAAGGTACTATTCGTTTAATAGATTGGGAACTTGCCACTGATCGTACTCTTGGTTACGACCTATTTACTTATATATGTCAGGTATCAATACTATTTGAACCAGATAAAGACCTTCTGCTCGCCATTGATGAAAGTATGGAATATGTGAAGGCTTATTTTTCAACATTAAGAATATCAGACTATAAGCCGTATCTAAAAGCATTCGCTGAACAGAAATGGGTGTATGAGGAAAGTAAAGAAAACATAAAACTTTCCCAAAAATATAAAGCGCTATATAAACTAATCTGATAAGTTATGACTTCTAAAGATATTGAAGAAGGGGCTATTTTAGCTTTGAAGAAATACATACAGGGAAGTGATGTCATTTCTCAGAATATCAGTGAAAATGATAAAGAGCCATTTTGGGACGGCCATCTTTACTTGTATGCCAAAGATGACAAGGCGAAGAATTCATTTATCGGGCGAGTTCCTGTTCAGCTGAAAGGTAAGGAGATGAAAACATTTAAACGAACAAAGTTTAAGTACAACATTTCTATTAATGACCTAAACGCATATTTGCATGAACCGACAGTTTATATTGTTTGCCAAGAAAAGAACAAGGGGAAAGATACTTTGTTATTTTACAGATGCCTGCTGCCAGAAACCGTTAAGAACATTCTGAGGGGAAAAGGAAATCAAGATACTGTAAGTGTTGCCATGAAGCCTTTTCCTGACACTCTTGCGGATTTTGAGAACATCTTAAAAGTCTTTTGTGGCGATGCTAAGAAACAAATTAGTTATGCCAACAAAATGCCTTTTACTTTTGAGGACATGAAGAAGAGAAAAATCAAGAATTTCTCTTTTGTTGCCCCTTCTCGCAAAATGAGTCCTGTTGATGTGATGGGGTATTTGTCATCACACAACTCTTTCCTATATGCACAAATTGACAAAGAATTCAATATCGAAGTTCCAATATCGAATGAAATAGAGTCGATATCATTCCATAATGTCGTAAAGAGGGATGTTGCTGTTGGTGGAAAAGTGTTCTTTACGGAATACAAGAATGACGTTAAAGACGGAAGACTAATCATATCAATTGGTGATGTTTTGACCTTCTCGTTTCTTCTAAATAGCAATAATCTTGATTGTAGAGCAACTTTTAGATGCTGTCCTAAAACATTGGATGACAGCATAAAAGATGCAGAGTTTATCCTTGCCTTGGATAAGGAAGAATGCCTGTCTTTTGGAGATTTTCCCTTGCATTTGAAAGTCAATGAACAAGATTTAGTGAAAGCCCTTACAAAAAGAATTGAGGGATGGAAAAAGTTGAAGAGTGTTCTTGCAATGTTGCATGTAAACAGGCCATTGGATTTGTCCACAATCAAAGAAGAACAGGAACGCATGATAGATGTTATCCTTCATGTTTTTTGCACAGGAGAATCTGTAAGTATCGGGCATAAAGAGAATAATTTAGTCTTGGTAGAAATAGGTGATTTGAAAATCCTTTTATGGGAAGCTGTAGATGAAAAAGGCAATTCTCGTTTTGGAGATTTCTTTGATGGTCAAATATCCATAAGGTATAAGTTTAAGGACAACAAGAAATATCCTGCAAGTCCTTTCTCTTATCTGCAAAATGAAGACTTGTGGCAAATATGCGACAATATACCATTTGATGCTCTGATTAGTTCTTACGAACAACTTATAGACAAGAATCCGCATATCTTTGAAATGGCCAATCTGGATTTGCTCTATATGTTGGAAACATATGATAAATTAAGTGAAGAGAAATCTCTGCGTAAGGAGGAGTTGCTTGCTTACTCTGAAAAACTCAGTTGTTGGCTGATGGACAAAGACAACTCTGAGCGACTGAAAGAAATGTATTTTGTCAACTATTGCCAAGTATTAAAACGAGAAAACAAATTAGGTGAAGATGAGCTTGCGAAACTTCGAGAAATTCTATCAAATGAGAAATTAGAGCCTATAATGAAAGTTGGTGTGTCTTTACTTTTGGGAGATAAGGTCAATTTTGAGGAGTGGCTTTCCAAGTGCACGAAAGAAGATGCTGCCAATCTCAAACGTTTTCCGATTTGGCATTTCTATAATGATTTGGATAAAAAATAAAAGGAGAAAAACAGATGAAACCAAAGATTTTATTTATCATGCACATGCCGCCTCCTGTACATGGTGCGGCGATGGTGGGACAATATATACATGACAGCAAGCATATCAAAGAGAAGTTTGAGGGGCATTACATCAATCTGACAACGGCTAAGAATCTGCAAGATATTGGTAAGGTTGGAATCAGAAAGTTGGTTGATTTTTATGCGTTGCTGCGTAAAATCCGTAGGAGTTTGAAGACAATCAACCCAGACTTGGTCTATGTAACACCTAATGCCTGTGGCGGTGCCTTCTATAAAGACTATATCGTTGTTCAGATGATTAAGCGAATGGGATATCAGGTGGTTGTACATTATCATAATAAGGGTGTGGCAACTCGCCAAAATAGATTCTTGGACAACTTCCTATACCAGCGATTCTTCAAGGGAATCAAGGTAATTCTCCTGTCTGAATGTTTATATAGTGATGTTATGAAGTATGTAAAAAGAGAAGATGTGTTTGTTTGTCCTAACGGAATACCAGAAGAATGAAAAATAATAAGATGAATGTACTCTTTCTTAGCAATATGATTGCTGAAAAGGGTGTTTGGACTATAGTGGAAGCTGCAAAGATCCTGCATGAAAAGAATTTGCCTGTAGAGTTTCATTTCGTTGGAAAATGGAGTGATATAACGGAAGAGATGTTTTTCCATGCGATGAAGGAATTTCATTTGGAAGATGTCTGTTTTGCCCACGGTGGCAAGTATGGCAAGGAGAAGGATGAGTTCTGGGCAGCTGCTGACGTGTTTGTTTTCCCAACCTTCTATCACAATGAGTGTTTTCCTTTGGTATTATTGGAGGCTATGCAGCATCATCTTCCTTGCATTTCCACAACAGAGGGTGGTATCCCTGGTATCATAGATGATAAAGATACTGGCTTTCTGATAGAGAAGCATGATTTCCAAACTCTAGCTGATAAGCTGGGATACTTCATAGAGCATCCGGAGGAATCCGAGCGTATGGGAGAAAATGGTTATCGCAAGTTTTATGATAAGTTCACCCTCAGAAAGTTTGAGGAGTCGATGGTTGATATCCTGAATGATTGTCTCAAAGGGTGAAAACTCAAAGATAGTTCGTCACAAGAATTGTTAGTAGGGAAATCACTCTTTCATAATGTACAAAAGAATCTTCTTCCAAACTTCGCTATCTAGCATGAAGTAGGGGATAGCTTTCCTGCTATCCTCTGCAAAATAGAAAAACAGATGTTTGATGCCTGGGGCATCAGCATATTCGTAGGCTTCGATTTTCACAATGTTGATGCCTTGCGACTGAAGAGCCACAAGGAGTTGCTGACGTTGCTTTTTCGTAAGCTGCTTATACTTCGTATTTAGTATTAATATCGTATGTCATAACCGTTGTTTCTTGTTCATGAAATGATGGGATTCTGATGGAATCCGCTGTTTATGGCTGCGAAGATAACAAAATAAATTCAAATACAGTTATGTTTCGATTAAAAACATTAACGATTTTGGGTAGTAAGGCGGAATTAGCCTCATTACCAGAGGGCAAATTGCTCATAAACACAGTAAATGCTCATTCTTTTAACACGGCAAAGAAGGATCAGCTCTTTGCTGATGCCCTGACAAATGGCGATGTGTTGATTCCGGATGGTGTGAGCATCGTGAAGGCGTGCAAGTGGATTAAGGCTAAGAGTCAGCCGAAGGAAAGAATAGCCGGCTGGGACTTGTTTTTCTTCGAAATGAACAAGCTGGAGAAGAAGGGTGGTACGGTGATGTTTATGGGTAGTTCGCAGAAGGTACTCGACCTGATTGTGAAGCGTGCTGCCGTGGACTATCCTCACCTGAAGGTGGTGACTTATTCGCCTCCTTATAAGCCTGAGTTCTCGGATGAGGACAACAAGGCTATCATTGATGCCATCAATGCTGCCAACCCTGATCTGCTCTGGATTGGCATGACGGCTCCTAAGCAGGAGAAGTGGACGTACTCTCATTGGAATGAGTTGAACATCCATTGTCATGTGGGTACCATCGGTGCCGTCTTTGACTTCTTCGCCGGTACGGTGGAGCGTGCCCCTATCTGGTGGCAGGAGCACGGTCTGGAATGGCTCTATCGCTTGATCAAGGAGCCTAAGCGTATGTGGAGAAGATATATCATCGGTAATACCTTGTTCCTTTGGAATATGGTGAAAGAGTAGGGTAGGGGTCTAAAATCATCCTTCAATAGTCTTTGCGACCCTTTCGATTCCCCTTACAGGGGACAGAAACCTTCTTTACCATTAAAGAAGGAGTTTTTTCTACCTCTCCGTCTCTCCTGCAGGGAGAGCTCCACCTTTCTCCCCAAGCCTCTCTTCCCTCAGGGACGAGAGGATGTAACCGCCCTCCGGTGCTCAGAACCGCTACGCTCTAAGGTTGGCGGGGCATCAAAGCCCTCGCCAAGTTTGTGCGGGATGGGACCGCCTGGGGAACTGGCGTTTATTCAGCAATATGATGTTGTAAAATCAAATTAAAGTAATAATTAAAAATAAATACATGATGGAAGTTTTATCTAAACCTATTATGGATAATAAGATTGGAGCATACAATGTGATGTGTCAACTATCCATGAAAGAATATTATGAGTTGGTTAAGGACTCAATGAAAAAAAATGAATTTCAGAGAAAAAGAGTCCCTTCGGCAAAAAATATATATTCTCTATTAAAGGATGATCTTGTTACAGGGTGTATTATCCCCCCTATAGTCTTGTCTATTTTTGATGATTATCAAAACTTGGCTGATGATAAGGCTACAATTATAGATTATGTAAATGAACATAAAGATAATTTAATAATATTGGATGGTCTACAGCGAACTTTTACTATCCAGGAAATATATAATCAAGAGGATCTGGAAAATAAGAGTGAAGTTTTAGAACAGGTCATTAGAGTGGAGTTTTATTTGGGGCTTAATAGAGAAGGTGTCTTATATAGAATGTTAACTCTAAATACTGGTCAAACAAGAATGAGTTTGCGACATCAAATAGAGATGATTTATCGTGATTTGTTATTTAAGGACAACGATGCTCATCTTGTTTTCTTGAAAGATACCGATAAAAAACAGAAAGGTATAAATATCTTTTATTTTAATGAAGCTGTTGATGCATTTACTTCCTTTTTGAATGGAGACTATCTTCAGATTACTCGTGAGAAATTATTGGATACAATAGAAACGTTTTCTGAATTATCAAAGTTGAAAAATAACAGAGATGCCTTTATTGATTTGATGAAATTATATTCTCTGTTCTTAAAAAAGGCAAGTGAATTGTTGAAAGGCAGGACAGAAGATATAGAAGAATATGCTAAAGATAAAGATATAAAACCTCTTTTTGGCAATGATGCAATCTCTTTGTTTAATAAATCTCAATGCATGACAGGGTTTGCTGCTGCTGTTTATCGGTTGTTAGATTTGGGATGTTATGATAATATTCTTGATATTTCCGAAGGAATTGATAGTTTGCAAAATGAAGACTTCTATGATGGTGTTATAAAAATGATAAGTTGTCTTGATGATATACGTAATCATGCCAGTAAAATTGGAAATTCACAGCGTTGTTGGTTTTACTATTTCTTTAAAAATTTGATGGATAACCAGAATCCTGATACATATATGAAGGTATATGAAACTTGTGTTGTGTCACAAAGAAATTATTCTAGAGATTACTAATGAAGTATAAACAAGAAGAGGGAATCCTTGAATATTCCAATAATGGGGCGTTGTTTTCTGTTGTATGCAGAATCCCCTATATAAACAAAGTTGCTATTGCTGAAGAAAACATAGGAATAGCTTACTTCTATTCTCCATATTTTCAGGCCGCATCTAAGTTTTTTTCACTTAAGATACCTATCGGCGAAAATAGAGAAGAGTATTGGGGTATGTTATATCCTATATGTCTTTTTGATGAAAGTAATGCTACGGTATATGACGAACTTAGGTCGTTTCAAAAGAGTATGTTGCTTTCTGCCTTCCTTAAATTTGTTGAATTTGCAATATCAAAAGGAAAGGTGAATCCACAGGATGGTGCAGAATTTCATTATTCTGATTTTTCGGCATCAGATTCTTCCTATATTCTTATATATGATAAGTCCGTATTTAACGATATTGACAGAGTTATTGTTTTTTTGTATAATATGGGATTTTATTATGTCGAAGATCCTTTCGTTCAGACTTCTTTTTATCATTCTATATATCAAAGGACATTTCTTCATCAACTTCCGAAAATGTTATTAATAAAGTTTCCGTCAGCAGTTTTTCAGGGTTTTACGTATTTAGATAATATGTATAAGCAATTGCTTCCCAAAGTTGATTCTCCATTTTTCCGGTATTTAATATTGTATCAGATTGTAGAATATTTGATGGAAGTGAAGAAAAATGAAATTATATACAATAATCTTAATGATTTCGTTTCTAAGCCCAAAAATGATATTCGCGAAGACTTGCAGAATAGCTTAAAGGATGAGCGCTTAATAGAATATCTATATACTGGAATTCCTCATACAACAGGAATTTTTCGAGATTTTTGTGATAAAGCTAAGAAGTTATTTGAAAATGTAGGTAAGGAATTACCAAAAGTTGATAATTACATTCCATATATGTATGGTGTCCGTAATATTATTGTACATAATTTTAAAACAGCTATTAATAATGAAAATCTAGTTAAGGAATTATCCGAAATATTCGAAAAGGCGATTTATGAATTGTTGCTTTCAGTGAAGATTATTAATACAGACAACAAATCGTTATTTGTGTGGGATCAATCTTTGTCGTATAAAGAAAACAAGCGCTTGTTTTATGCATTGTACCATGGTAACTAGGTAGTCAAGTTCTTTGGGCTCTTTAATATTAGATGATTATGAATGACAAAAAGAAAGATGGTATCAAGGATTTCAAGTTGTTATCACTTAAAATCTTAGATACATGCAATACAAAAGTATTGAAATCATTGCATCCTGGTGAGTATGTTTTCTATGAACTGGGGCTTAGTGAGGATTTCTTTGCGCACCATGTGAATATATCTGCCATCGTGGGTATGAATGGCGCAGGAAAATCTTCTCTGTTGGAACTGATCTTCCGTATGATTAACAACTTCAGTGCCTATCTGGTTGGTAATTCGATGAAGAGAAAAGGGGCGGATGTTTTGTATTTCGTTCCTGGTATCCAAGCTGAATTGCGCTATCAGATGGGTGGAAAACAGGGTATTTTATATTGTCATGATAGAGTTGTGGCATTGGAATACGGTGAAAACAAATATCTGTTGTCTGATCATGTCTTGCATAAAGAAAAGCAATTTGATGACTTCGAAAAATGCTATAAAGCTAGTTTTTCAAAAAGAAGAGATATTGCTAAAAGTTTCTTCTATACCGTGGTGATGAACTATGCGTTGCAGGCCTATAATTCTTTTGATTATCAAGATGAGAATGCATCGGATTATATGACGGTAAATAAAATAGGAAGTAATTCAGCTGGTAATTGGATCAATAGCTTGTTTCATAAAAATGATGGCTATTCTTCTCCTATTGTATTAAATCCGTATCGAAATGAAGGGGTTATAGATATGAAAACTGAAACCAGTTTGACAAGGGATAGACTATCAGGCATCCTGGTAGAAGCAGATAAGAAAAAACGAGAGTTTATTGATGGTTATCAGCTTCATCACATCCATTACACGTTTAATCCTTATCGGGTTATTGCAAAACTTCCTAAGCAATTTCATGAAGAGGATTTTGTAAGTGTAGAACATCGTTTTCGGAATTTCTATGGAGTAGAAAAATCATTAGCGAAAATAGTCTTTCTGAATTATAATATTGAATTCAACCAACTTAATTCAATGTATGTTTGGGCATGTATCTATCTTGTCTATAAAACGCTTTCAATTCCATCGAAATATCCCAGCTATGCCAACTTTGCACATTTAAGTAGCTTACAGGAATCTATTTTGGATGATTACTCGCTTGGAACAACAGATGAAATGGATTTAAAGAAGCTGATTAAGGAAATATTGAGAGATAAATCACATATAACGTCTAAAATAAGACAGACTCTGAATTTCCTGAAAAACTTCAAGAAAAACGGTCTTGTAAATGATGAATTTGATTTTTCCTATTATAGGGACTGGCTTGGCAAGGAAAAGATGAATCCTTCACTTGAAGCAACTTTGGAGCTGATGCCACCACCGATATTTGATTCAGAGATCTTTCTGAAAAAGACCCACGTTGATAATCCTATACCTTTTTATAGGTTAAGTTCTGGAGAAAGGCAATTCTTGTTTATGATGAGTTCTATCATCTATCATGTGATGAACATCAAATCTGTTCCAACGAATCGCATCTCTTATCGATGCTTGAATCTTGTGCTTGATGAGGTTGAAA